>VOFC01004806.1_pt1 | contig 23273 bp, 42 predicted proteins | sample 5384161 | NCBI WGS metagenome assembly VOFC01 (sample SAMN12384722, study PRJNA508395) | human gut metagenome | isolation source: healthy gut B | host: Homo sapiens | reverse complement strand
GTTACGGCCATTATATTCCCATATAGACGAACGAAAGCTCGTGTGCCGCGAACGGTTCGCCCGGCACCGGGGAACGAAGCCACGAACATACCCACGGCGAGTATCAACGCCGCAGGACGTACGAACAGCCCTACGATGAGCAACAGCGAACATATGGTCTCCGCACCGATTATCAATACGAGGGGAGGCTTCAGCCCCTATCCCCAGCGGGTCGGGAAAGGTCGTGAAGAGCATCGTAATTGTTGATTTTCCCTATGCCGTGAATCAGCATGAGCACCCCTGCGAAGATACGCATGAAGAATATCGCCGAATCGTTCCACCGCTCGGTCGAGAGAAATTTGTAAATCCTTTTTTCTGGTATCCATATTCCGTATGACTTTTTGGTTTTCTGACAAAACAGCAGTCCGCCGATTTGTTCGTTACCATCACCAATAACTGTACCAATTCTTTTTACCCGTCGGCAAACACACAATTGTTTCCGCCGTTCGTTCTTCCGGCGGAACCCGCTCGAACCTTGCCACGCACCCTTATCCGATACGGCGAACCGTCCATTACCACCCTATCCCGGCCGGAAGAATACCTCCCGTACGCCGGCACCCCAACCGAGGACTGAGACCGGACGGTGCCTCTTTTCAGAGAAAAAACGGACCGTATCGATTACGGTCCGTCCCCACAACATTTGTATAACCCCCATTATACAAATTCTCTTTTTGCCATTTATTCGGGTCGCAGTGGTATGTCTTGTCTTGAAAGAAATCTGTTTCCGTTGCAAAGGAAAGAAAAAAATCGAACCGTTTCAAAAAGAAACAACACGATTAATAATACTTACAGATACTGAAATACACCGGATAGCATAAAATTTGCTATACTTACAAATACCGACTGCTACACAAACCGATACCTATAACCGGCCATGAACAGGGAAAGAAAAAAAAGCGGGGACGACAAAAACAAGCATCAATCAACTGCTTACGGCGATATTCATCTATTCATCGATATTCTTCGCAGCCGGACTGACATACGATATCGTACTCTACACGCTCGATGCAAAATGGTTCCTGTTGGCGGCCAATACCGCAGCCCTGCTGATGATGGGGGCGGTTTTCGCAGTCTATGCCGCCGGAAAGACAGATTCAGACATCGCCCTCTTCGCCAATATGCTTATCGTAACGCTCAACCTCGGCCGTTTCCATCGTCTACGAGGGAATCGTCAACAGGCCGGACGCCTCGTTCACCGTACTGTTGGGAATGTGCATCTGCGCCCTGCCGATAATCATGGCCTCGCTGACCGGAATAAGGGCGGCACCGGTGATAATCACCCTCATCATCATCTGCTCCTATTCGGTCAGCGCCATCCTCATCGGCGACGAAAACTCTTTCTCTGCATGCCTATCCTGATGCTCATCTACACAGGAGCTCCGATAGCACTGAAGAGTATCGTCATCCTCTCCCGCAGGCTCGAGCGCGAAAAAGATAGAAATTACCCGCGAAAAAGAGCGAATTCCTGCGGATAATGAATATCGAAGCGGAGCGCTTCAAGCTGATAGGCGCCCACGGCACCAGAGAGGCCGCCAAACTGATGGACGAACTCGACGCCAAGGTGCGCGATACGCTCGTGTCGCAGGTCAAACATGTCATCCACTCGGAAGAGATGGTCAGGGAAGCGATAAGGAAACGGCATCCGGAGCTTACCGATGCGGAAGCGGAAGTCGCACTGCTGATAGTAAAGGATAAGACCGTGTCGGAAATCTGCGAAATCCGACACGTATCACCTTCGACCGTAACCTCGATACGCAGCAGACTCAGGAAGAAAGCGGGCCTCCGGCCGGAAAGAAAGCCTGAAAAGTCACCTGAAATCGGTGGTAAACGCCTATATCACTGCCGGATGACCGAAACGCCCTACCGCAGGAAACAGCCGCTCCCGTTTCACACGGTCAGAGTCACTCCATACTCCCGCAGCATGTCAGCCAGCAAACCGGCCGTGTCGGACGAATCGACCAACCGGGCCAAATGCCCCGTAAAATAGAGGTCGGCACCGGGACGGTCGGGAGGAGAGGGCCATATCTTCACCTGGTCGGGAAGGTCATGCGGCAGGACGGCATACGGAGCCCCCGTCCCGAACTCCGCCCCATACAGGGCAGCTTCCAGAAAATCATTCACGTAAATACCGTGGGCCGGCGGCTGTTCATGCCGAAAGGTTTATGGAAGATAAGGCACCCTGCCGGCAATCGCCGCAAAGTACAGCGCCGTAAACTCCCCGAGTCCGGCACCGTCGTCACCGAACATCTTCCTCAGCATGGCATCGACGGAGGCAGCGACCTCGAAAAGATTGGTGCTGCCGCCGGGAAAGGCCCCGCCGTCAGATTACAAAACGGCATTGCCGGCGAAACCCGCCGGCAAGCCGGGATGCATCCACGCAGGTCGGTCACTGTTATGTGGGAACAGGCCGTTTCCGGGAGCGAGTCCTTTCTTTAGGCGGATAAGCATCTTTGCGACAAGGGCGGACAGAATAACGTATCCGTACCGCACGCCATGCCTGTCGTTGAAAGCCTGCCTCAACTGTTCCAAATCACCGGGCACCGATGCAGGGGGGGCGGCGACCCGCGCCGGCCGATACCCGTCGCGGCAGCCCAGACGGTCTGGAGAGAGCTGCCGCCCCCCGACAGGATACCATCCGGCCGCCTTCACACTGCGAAGAAGTCCTCCGCAGACAGGGGTTGCGGGCTGCGGCAACAAGGATTGTCCGCAACGGGCTGCACCACCGGTTCGCCGCGGTGCAGCCTGCCCCACACCAACGTATAGAACGCATCGCCGTCCATGCAGCCATGCGCACCATGGAGTGCTCAGCACGGTACCGTCGGCCAGCCGTATGGCCCTCACGCTCAACGGCGCCTGCGCTTCGTTTGAAACCCGCGGACGTCGAAATGTGCCCCGGAACGTTTCGAGCATCCGGCATGAGCACTGCCTGCTCCAGCCTGCAACGCGGTGCTTCATCCACCGCAAAAGGTACACGAATTGTCGCACGCCACAGCCTCCCCTCATTACCCTGCCGCACAGGTGCGGATAATATCCGAGCAGCCGGGCGAACGACTCTTTTCATGGCTGCGGCATCGAGCCTTCCGTGAAAAAAGCCACATTCCTTTATCACCATATTCAGGCATGCCCTGTCCAGCACCGAAAACCGCCATTCGCCACCCGGCTGTGCCCCGGCAGCCCTTATCATCTCCGTCTCCATACATCAATCCTTTTCGCCGCAAGATAAGCAATTACCTGCAACGATGTTATCCGTCCGCATCCTATTCCGTCACCGTCCGGACAGGGCGGGAGCCACCGCATACGGCCAAAATCGCATCAACGCCCCGGCATACCGACCGGTGGTTACGACCAGACGGCCTACGACACCGCGCCCGCATCCGGAACAGAAAAAAGAGCGCCCCTGCTCCCCTGCCCGGCACAGCCGACAGAACATGGCATGAAAGAACACGGTACAGGACGCAAAAAACGAAGTGCCGAGAAAGCGGTCACAACATCCCGCAACCGCATGTCCCGGGCGTCCTGCCCGGAGCGTCCCATAAAGAATGCGCAGGCTCCGGCCCGCGCACTGCAAATCCGTTACGGAAAGCTTTTGCCCAGCCCTTTCCACCCGCTTGTCCTATTCGGCAGCAGCTTCGTCTTTCTCTCTCCGTCTGTCTCCGTACCGTCCTCCTTTCGAGGCGGAAATCGGTCATGCCCGCCCCTACGAGCAGATTGAACCACGACACGACAGCTTCTTCATGTCGGACACATGCACCCGGTCGCGGTCGTAATCGGCACAACCTCGCCGAAAGTCTTTTTCAACAGCACCGCATCCGATTTGGCATCTATCGTCGGCTTTCCGTCCGTATAGGCGTAGAATTTCTCAAACACCCCAAAGGGCAGCTCTTCGGTTTCGGTGTAGATGGCTATCTCGGCCAATGCGCTTATCTTGGCCGTTCCCGAAGAGTTCATTCGCCTGCCGTCGGCCAGCGATTCCACGATGACAATTCATTGCTGCTGCGGGCCACGTAACGGAAAAGTCCCGGCTGGCCGAAATCGCAGAGGATATCTTTCAGTTCCATATCGGTCATTGTTTTAATTAAAAATTTTAGCCTCACAAATATAGAACAATCACATTCACGAACAAAATAAACGTCAGTTCATCTCTTCGATGGAAAAGAATGCCGTTGCGCGTCACCACCGTGGCGGAAACAGCTTGTACTCGGAGCCGGCACCGTAACGAAACTGCATGACGAAATTGATGTAGTATATCCTGTCGGTGTAGATGACCTCCACGCTGCCGTCGTCGCGCAGGCGGCGCAGCGGAGTCTGCGGGTCGTCCATTTTCAGCGTGAAACGGCCGAAAATGGAGCCGTAGGATGTCGTTGATGCCCGAAAGCCTGTATTCGTCATACTTGGCGAGCTCCTGCCCGTCGATATAGACCAGCTTGCGGTAGAGGATTATCTTCTCGTCAAATATCCGGTTCTCCGCCTCGAGCAGCGGCGTCCGGCCGCGCATCTCCATCACTTCCGGGGGCACCTTCCCGTCGCTGATGAAATCCATCCCTCAGCTTGAGCCACCCTATCGGCTGTTCCTTGATGTTGATGTCGGCCTTGTGGTCGAAATATTTGCGTCCGAGCCGGTGCGCGAAATAGTAGCGGGCGAGCTCCTTGATTCTGTCATGAGCATATAGCTCACGACGAGTGCCACGAAAGGGGACCGGAAAAGTTACCGAACCGGCGCTGGAATGCAGAAGGCCACGACCGTAGCGAACACCATGGCGATACCGGCGGCGATGCTGTAATAAATCTGACGGACGGTCTTCCCGTCCTGTTTCTTGTCGAGTTTGATATAGAGGTCGCTGCTGATGTACTTCTTCAGCACGTTGTGGCGATACACGAGCCGACGGTTCCCCTGCGGGTCGTCCGGGCGACCGCCGCATATCCCCGTGCCCTCTTGTAATCCGCCTCCTCGCGGATAAGCTCCTCCACGGCTGCCGAAGCGGTACCTGCCCCTCGTCGCCGCGGAACCGTCCGAGAGACTGCAAAAGCCGAAACGAAAAGCTCTCTGTCAGGCGACTCATGTATTCGTCGCCGAAATCGTACAGTGCTTTTAGGTCGACACCGACCTGAGGTACATCGATGATACGCGCGGCCTCCCGGTAAGCGTCCACCGTCCTCCTCGCGTCGGCTACGAATTTCCGGCACAACTCCTCCGCGACGGAAGCCGTCCCGCACTCCTCTACGGCATACACCGCCTCGCGCATGGCACTCTTGACGATGGCGGAGAACATCTTGATATGGTACTCGTAATCCGCCACATGTTCGCGCAGAAGGGTCGGCAGCCAGACCGGAAAGCGCCCGGCGGATATGTTCCAGCGGCACCGCGGCCCCCCGGCTATCTCCCCAGTGGAAAAATGGGCGTGATGAAGCGCACGTTGGATTTCACGTCGCGGTAGAAATCCTCGCTTCCGTACGTGGCCGGATTGATGTCGAGGCTGTTCGGGAGGAATATCCACGTATTGATGGCAAAATCGTTACCGCGCTCCCCATCCGCCACGAAGCCCACCTTGAACTCCACCGAAAACTTATCGTGTATCTTGGCTTTGATATCTATCATAACATCAGCAATCGCAAAACCGCCCGGGCGAACGTGCGGGCACGCCGCCCGGATACCGGACACCAACAGACCGGGCGGGGCGGACGGCCGGCCCAACAGGCCGTCCCGGATATCTACTGCTCCCGAGCCCCGTCCCGTTCGGTCTCCTGTCGGAGTACGGCTCCGGACGTCGCCGCCGAAGTCAGGTTCACATCCAACTGGTTGAAAGGTATGGTCAGTCCGTGTTCGGGGAAGGTCTTGTAAACCTTCTCATTCATGTCGTAATAGACGTTCCGAGTACTCGGAAGTGTCCGTCCATGCCCTCACGACTATCTGTACGGAACTGTCGGCCAGATGCTCCAGTGCAATGAGATACTCGGGCGAACGCTGTATTCTGGAATCGGCCTCTATCAAAGCCGGCCCAACACCTTGCGCGCTTCGTCGTAACTGTCGCCGTACGAAATGCCGAACGTCCATTCGATGCGGCGCGTACCGGATTCCGGTCACGTTGTTCCACGATGCTGGAAGACATGCCGCCGTTAGGGAATGATGATGGTCTTGTTGTCCGGAGTTATCAGCACCGTGATTGAAAGAGATTGATGGCGCTTCACGGTACCCTCGACACCCTGCGACACGATATAGTCGCCCGTGCGGAAAGGTTTGAGCAGCAGGATAAGCACCCCGCCCGCAAAGTTCTGGGCGTTCCGCTCAATGCCATGCCGACGGCAAAACCGGCCGAAGCGAGTATCGCCAGGAACGACGTCGTCCTTATGCCGAGCACTCCCACGATTATCATGACGAGGAATACCCAGACCACTATCCGCAGGATACTCCGGATAAAGGAATTGAGCGAGGGGTCCAGCCCGCGTTTCTCGAATATGCGGTTCAGGAGTCCGTCGGCCTTTCGGATGAGCCAGCGCCCCCGATATGAATAGATAAGTACCGCAGCGACCAGCTTTCCTCCGAGCTTGACGGCCTCGTGCAGCAGGTCGTCCCCCAGCTCATCTGGAGAATGCGGTGAAGCCAGTTCTCGAATTTGCCGAGCACTTCGCTGTCCTCGGGAATATCCACATTCGGTTTGGAGAGTTGTAGAAAAAGATTCATGCGCAAACGATTTACATACAGTTCGACATTGGGTAAGGGATGCGGAACGGCATGAAACCGTGCATCAAACTGCGGTAAAGATACGCTTTATCCGCCGGAACACGAAAATGCGGGCATCGGAAAATCACTGCTTTTGCTCTCCCCAGAGGGCTGCTCCGGACCAGAAAGGAGCCGTCCCCGGCCGGTCTTTTCTCCGGAATCGCTTCGTTCCGGCCGAACCGCCACGAGGAAGCCCATCGACTTCGGCCGCCTCCTTCGGTTTCATCGAATATTTGCTATATTTGCACGGTTTTACCGGAAAGGCCCGGATGGTGGAATAGGTGACACACGCGGGACTTAAAATCCGTGGGCAGCGATGTCCGTGCGGGTTCGATTCCCGCTCCGGGTACACGGCCATGATTTGCTTTGATTGTCAATGCGAATCATGGCCGTTTTCTTTCTTGGGAGGCCATTCCACGGCTCTCTCGCCGTACGCTCCTACCGACAAACAGCCGGATACGCCGTTTCCACCGATACCCGCCCGGCAGCCGGACAAGACTCTCCGCCGTCAGGGAAGAGCCGCGGGTTCGCACACCGTATGCAGAACCGCGAATTTCCGTGCCTGTCTATATATTCTTCCAAAATATCTATATTTGGAACTCAAACGATTTCGTACCGCAATGACACGGATAATTCCCCTTTTTGTTTGCCCTCCTGACCGTCACCGGCGGAAAGGCGGGTGCCGTCCTGCCCGGCAGCCGGACATTCGCACAGCGCTCCGGCACCGCATGTTCCGTTCCGAACGACGAGTCTCCGCATCTCGACTGCCACTCCTCTGTTACCCGCTGCTGCACGGCCTCTATACGGTCTCGAAGCTCCCGACTATACACCCGCCCTCCGCAACCCGCTGCGGATGCCGGAGAGCCGGCCCCGCCGCGACTTCTGGCACACCACCGGCGCCCGGTTCATCATTCCGGCCGGATTCATCACCTACGGCGTCGTAGCGCAATGCAACCCGCTCCTGCAAAAAGCCAATGCCGAAGTCAAATCCGCCGCATTCCGGGCCTTTCGAGGCCGGACGCATGGACGACTACCTGCAATACGCCCCGTAGCCGCCTACTTCGGCCTCTCATGGATAAGGACCGAGCACAACTTTTGGAAAAAAACCATCGTGGCTGCCACTTCGTACCTCGTCATGGCCGCCATCGTCAATACCATGAAATTCGCCATCCCCGTCCAGCGCCCCGACGGTTCGGCATGGAACTCCGCTTCCCCTCAGGACACACTGCAACCGCGCTTCACGGGCGCACATCTGCTGTTCCGCGAATACAAAAGCGTATCGCCGTGGATAGGCGTCGCAGGCTACGCGGCCGCCACGGCGACAGGTGTCATGCGCATACTCAGCAGGCGCCACTGGCTGAGCGACGTCGTCACGGGTGCGGGCATCGGCATCGCCAGCGTCGAAATCGCCTACCTCCTGCTGCCCGTATTCAACCGGTGGTTACGGTAAAAAGGAGGAAACGACGACGGACGAGCATGATGTTCGCCCCGGCCGTCGGATACGGCTACTACAGGCCAGATTCGCCTGCGTGTTCTAAGAGACGCGCCGGACGGGGCAATTTACCTTTCCCTGTCCGCTTCCGGACACAGCGCGGAATATTCTCTCTTTTCGGTCTGCCCCCGCCCATCACCTCGGACTTCGACCGCTTTTTCCAGTACGCGGAAAAGCCGGCTCCGACCGGCGACAGCAACGACGAGAACGTCCTCACCGATACCGCCTAGCAATTGATAACAGAGCAGGGTTACGAACGAAGCGGAGATTATTTGGAGGAATGGAGCGACAAGGCAGACGATTTCGACGCCACCTATCTGTTCCGCGACGACCATACCGGCACCTACATCACCCGAGAACACTTCAACGGCGAGGAACATACCTCCGCCTCGGCAATTCGATGGGAATACCGGTCCGAAGAGACGACGCTGACAATCCACTACACCGAGGCCGGAGACGAGCGCACCTATCGGATGGGAAGAGATGTCGGCCGATACGATGATACTCGTCCGGCACACCGCCGAACCATACGGATACGAATACTACCATGTCGCAACCTACGTGAGCTTTTGACGGGCGAACGCACTCTTATTCCGCCCGCCCACGCTCCCGATACGGGTCACATGCGCCCGTCGGTTCTCCCGGTACAAAAAAACAGCCATCCCGGAACCATTGTTCCGGGGATGGCGTCAACATTATCACGGCACAAGTCCGCCAGCAAACCTACTGATACCGAGCTTCTTCCGGATATCGCTTCGGTACGGCATCCTTATGTACCACGATGTTGAGCGTCTTGTACGCCACGAAGGTGCGGAAGCGAAGAAATAACCGTCGTAAATGTTGTCCGTATTCCACGAATTCTTCACCTTGTAGAAAGTGTTGCCGTTCTGGTCCTTGTAAAGACCGGTAATGAGCATGCCGTGGTCGTCGGTCGTCTCGTAGTTATCGTATCCCTGCTGGCGGAGCTCTGTGTGATTTCCATCTCCTTGATGGGCTCCGTCGCATTGGCAATCATGTTCCTGCGGCTATTGGCCGACATGGTCTCCACTTCGACCACTCGGTGTTCTGGGCATCCTCGCCTACACCGGCGGGAATCACTGCAAAGCCTTTGGAATACTGGAAACCGGGTTCGCTGACATCCGCAGCCCAATCGACCGTATAGCCGTTCTCCAGCGAATTGTCGATAATCGCCATGAACTCATCGAGGCACATTCCACGACAAGCCCCAGGCCGGTTGTCGGGCACCTCCATCGCGAACTGCGTATAGAAGGATGGTGGGTGAACGGAAAGTGAACGAAACGTAATCGTCCATATTCAGGCCCAGCTCCTCAGCAAAACTCTGAGGCGTGTACTCCTTGCCGTTGTAAACGAACGTTTCGGGCAGCTCCCGAAATAGGCATCGAGAATACCGTCGAGCCCGTCGGCCCATACGGGGTAAAGTTTTTTCGTTCGGATTGGCCACTACGCCGCCATATCCTTTGAGGACAGCCTCCACCTCGCTGTGCTGGTGGTTGTCGGTACCGTACTGCAAGCCCGTATAGACTTCGTCGGGCACAATGCCGTATTCGCGTATCGTTGAATACGTCGTGCGTCACCGCCCTGCCCGAAAATTCGGCCTTGCCGTGCATGCGGTGTACTTCTTGGCCTTGTCGAGATAGGCATGGCGCGCTATCCCACATCTCCGAAGGTCGTAATCGCCTTTGCCGGTACGGAGCAGTTCGCTCTCCAGAAAAGCGATGCCGGCAAAACTCCAGCAGGTACCGCTGCTGCTGTACTGGTCCTTGACGGAGGTAGCGGGGGATATCGCTTCACTGCCGTAAACTCATAGGGGAGTCTTCACCTCCTCCTTGTCGGGCGTCTGGGCACCGAGGCTGAAAGCCGCCAACAAGGCGGCCGCCGTCACAAAAAATCTCTTCATTCCGATAGTCTGTTGTTTTTTATTGATTGGTAAATAAATCGTACATGCCTGCCGTTCCGCAACCACCGCACGGCCATCCTATTCGGCCCAGAGGCCGGCCAGGTTGATGATGGTCTGCATAGCTTTCTTCATCGTGTCGAGCGATGCATACTCGTATTTGCCGTGGAAGTTCATACCGCCCGTGAACAGGTTCGGACAAAGGAAGCCCCATGTAGGAGAGACGCGAACCGTCCGTACCGCCGCGGATGGGCTTCACCAACGGTTCCACACCGGCCATACGCATGGCCTGCTCGGCCTTGGCGATTACCTGCGGATGCGGCTCCACCATCTCGCGCATGTTGTAATACTGGTCCTTCAGCGTCAGCTTCACCGTTCCCTCGCCGTACTTGCGATTCAGGAAATCGGCCACCTCCTGCGCGAAAGCCTTTTTGCGTTCGAATTTCGCCCGGTCGTGGTCGCGAATGATGTAGCTCGATTCGGCCGCCTCACACCTGCCGCCGATGCCCACAGATGGTAAAAACCCTCGTACCACTTCGGTATGTTCGGGACGCTGTACGGGCGGAAGCATGGCGTTTATCTCGCACACCACCTGCAAGGCGTTCAGCATCTTGTCTTTCGCCGAACCGGGATGGATGTTCTTCCCCCTGCACCTCGAAACGGGCCGAAGCGGCGTTGAAGTTTTCGTACTCAGCTCGCGCTTCGTAACCGCCGTCCACGGTGTAGGCATACTGCGCACCGAACCGCGTCACGTCGAAATAGTCCACCGCGTCCTATCTCCTCGTCGGGCGTGAAACCGATGCGTATCTTCCCGTGCTTCACCTCCGGATGCGACATAAGGTATTCGGCAGCGGTCATGATTTCGGCCACTCCCGCCTTGTCGTCGGCGCCGAGCAGCGTCGTCCCGTCCGTGGCGATGAGCGTCTGCCCAAAGAGCGGAAGCTCCGGAAATTCGGCCACGGTCATCGTCACGGCATCGTTCAGCCGGATATCCCCGCCGTCGTAATGTTCGATAATCTGCGGCTTCACATCCTTGCCGCTCATGTCGGGACTCGTATCCACATGGGATATGAACCCTATCACCGTCCTCATAACCCGGCGTCGCGGAATCGTCCCCCATGACATAGCCGTAACGGTCCATCTCCACCTCCTGCAGGCCGAGCGCTTCATCTCCTCGGCCAGACAGGCGAGCAGCACGCTTCTGCTTCTCGGTCGAAGGGAAATCGTACTTGTTCTCGTCGCTCTGCGTATCGAAGCCGACGTATTTCAGGAATCTTTCAAGCAATTCCATATGCATCTTTTTTGGTTATACTGTTTTCCTTGACGCAACGTATTCGTGCGGCACCCCTACCGCCGACGTCCGTATGCAAATTTACGTATTTATTCCGAAACTTCCGGCTTGGCCCGCTTGGAATCCCATACGACATAGGCAATCAGCGCGACATAGACGAGGATGGCTACCACTTCGGAACCGGTCGTACCGTACCACGAGGTAAGCATCAGAGTCTACGTTCAGGTACTTGAGGATGGCGCTGACGACATCCATAAGCGCTCCGCCGGCAATCAGACCCGATGCGATAAGCGTTCCACGGTCCCCGGGCTTTGTTGAGCGCAACATCCTTGCTGCGTGTCGAAACGAACCAACTGGCCGCCCGCCTATCAGGAGCGGCGTATTGAGGTCGAGCAGGATGAACATGCCGAGCGCAAACGCCAGTGCCGGAACGCCTATCATGGTAGTATCAGCGCGAATACCGCACCTGCGAAATAGAGCATCCACGGCGTGGCGCCGCCATCCATCAACAGTTTGATGACCGCCGCCATGGCATTCGCCTGCGGTTGCGACGAGCTGGCTGTCCGGGCCGAAACCATAAGTCTTGTTAAGCAGCATCATGACACCGGCCACCGTAGCCGCCGATACGGCCGCACCGACCGAAATTTCCACTTCTCCTGCCGGGCGGGCGTCACCCCTATCAAGTAGCCTATCTTGAGGTCGGTGACGAAGCCGCCGGCCATGGAGCGCCGTGCACACCACGCCGCCGATTATCATGGCCCCGCCGTCATGCCGCTCGTTCGCTCAACCCCGCGCTCACGAGCACGAGCGAGGTGAGGATGAGCGTCATCAGCGTCATGCCCGACACCGGGTTGGACCCCACGATGGCGATGGCATTGGCCGCCACCGTCGTAAAGAGGAACGAGATGATAAAGACCAGCAGCAGCGAAATGACCGTGAAGAGCCAGTTGTTGCAATACACCGAACTGGAAGAAGAAGAAGAGCACCGCCACAAGTACGGCAATCAGCACCGACAGGATGGTCTTCATGGGCAGGTCGCGTTCGGTCCGCTCGCGTTTCCACATTCTTTTACCTTTGAGCTCTTTTTAACGGCAAGCCCCAGCGCCTGACGGATGATTTTCGAGGATTTGATGATGCCGATGATACCGGCCATGGCGATACCGCCGATACCGAGCGGACGGCCGTAGTTGAAGAAGAGCTCCTCGGGCGTCATGTTCCCCCCACCGTCTGCAGAATACCACTCGCCTACGGGCAACGTCATGCCGGGTGCGAAGTAGCTGATGAGCGGGATGAGTACGAACCAGACGGTGAACGAACCGGCGCAGATGAACGCGGCATATTTCAACCCACTATATAACCGAGGCCGAAGCACCGCCGCGCCCGTATTCACCTTGAACACCACCTTGAACTTATCGGCTATCATTTCGCCCCAGGTGAGTACCCGCGTCGAGATGGTCTCCGTCCAAGAGCCCTACGCTGCTCGCGATGAAGTCCATACAGACCGCCCACGAGCCCTGACAGCCAACACCTTGGCCTGATTGCCCCTTCTTCTCGCCCGACACAAGCACCTCGGTAGTCGCGGTGGCTTCCGGGAAAGGCAGCTTTCCGTGCATGTCCTTGACGAAATATTTCCTGAACGGTATAATGAGCAGGATACCGAGCAGGCCGCCGAAAAGCGACGAAAGGAAAAATCTGAGCAGAACTGCGCCTCCAGCCCCAGAATATAGGTGCCGGAAGCGTAAAATAGCTCCGGCGACGATAACCCCGGAGCTTGCGCCGATGGACTGGATAATGGTGTTCTGTCCGGAGCGTGTTCTTCTTTCCGGAAGATGTTTTGCCCACGCCGACGGCGATAATCGCTATCGGTATGGCCGCCTCGAACACCTGCCCCACTTTCAGACCGAGATAAGCCGCAGCCGCCGAGAAGAGGATGGCCATGATGAGCCCCATCGTAACCGAATAGGGGTAACCTCCGGCTTCGAGCCGGCGGGCAGGATGGGTTTGTACGATTCGCCCGGCTTCAGCTCGGTGTAGGCATTGTCGGGCAAAGAGTAGTTCTGTTGATTTTCCTCCATATGATTTAAATTTAGTTCGAGTGCGCACGCCTCACCTTACGGCACCTTTCCGTAAGGTGAGCAAATACGAATATATTCCATGAAAACCGCAAGCGGCTGCCTCCGGCGACCCGGCACATTGACCGCAACGCGGTGCGACGAACCGGCCATGCGTTTTTTTCGTTACTTTTTGAGCTGCAAGTCCTGTGAAACGGTTCAAAGGACCGACGCACGAGAAATGGAGATAGTCATAGCACCCGGACAAATTCAAAGACACGCTGACGGCAGCCGAAGCAGCCGGAGCCATTGCCGACGGAATAGACCGTGCGGCCCGCCGCGCAGGCCGCACCGACGTGCGCCTCATACTGAAACCCATGGCCGACGGAGGCGAAGCGGGAGCCTCGGCATTCTGGCCGGGGACGAAGAGAATACCATCCGGTGGAGACTTTCGATGCGCTGATGCGCCCCGTGCAGTCGGCCTATGCCGTACTCCCCGGGCAACAGCGGAAAGTACGCTGCCGTGGAGGCCGCCTCCGCCGTCGGGCTTTACCGGCTGGACAGAGAGGAACGCAACGCTCTCCGGACGACTTCCTACGGAGTGGGAAAAGTCATGCGCGAAGCTATCGAGGCAGGCTGTACGGAGCTAATTGCCGCGGTGGGCGGTGTACGGCGACGAGCGACTGCGGCGCGGGCATGCTCGCCGCGCTGGGATGCCGTTTTCGACGGACAGAACCGCCTTATCGATTACCCGCCGGCGGCGACCGATACGGTTCGATGCCCATCGACACGGCCCCCTCTACCACCTTACGCAAGGGTGCCGGTTCAAGGTATTGTGCGACGTGGACAATCCGCTGACGGTCCGAAAGGAGCTGCGGCTGTTTTCGCGCCTCAGAAAGGGCCGACGCGGCTGCGGTCGCCCTACTCGAAGCAGGAGCGGAACAACTTCGCCGCGAAAGCCGCAGCGGCGACCGGCACGACTGCCGCGCGGTAGCCGGAAGCGGTGCTGCGGGCGGCATCACCGGGCGCTGAAAACTTTCTGCGGAGCCGACTTCATCCCCGGTGCGGCCTCCATTGCCGCGCTGACCGGTACCGACGCGGCCCACGCAAGGCTGCGCTCGCAGTCACCGGCGAGGGGCGGTTCGACAGCCAGAGTCTCCACGGCAAGGTAGCCGGCCATATAGCCTCGTTCGCACATGCCCACGGCATACCGACCATCGTCCCGTGCGGCTCGCGCGGAGGATATGACCGCCGACATCCTCGCTCCGGCAGGCATATCGGCTCTCTTCGCCCTGACCGACCGCGTTCCGCGGCACGAAGCCTTCACCCGCCCCGCCGAAGCCTCGCGCGCCTCACCGCGAAGTCTTCGGTTACCTGTTGGCCGAATAACTTCCCAACCGCCGGCGCGATTCCAATCGGAGGCTTCCCTGTCAATCGATGATTTCCGCCCTGCAAAATCATCGCCCATAAAACGATACTCGTACACGCGGGTAAGGCGGTCTCCTTCAAGCCGTTCATATGCGGTCGAATCGAGCAGAAAAAGCCGACTCATCCCCTGCCCGCTGCACGAACTCCCCGCTCCCCCCTGCGACACCTTCACCCACGTATCGTCACCGAGGCAGAAGGGCCCGGGAAAGAGGCCGAATCCGGCAAAACTAACTTCATGACGTCCGCCAACGGCGACCGTAAAGGCCTCTCTACAGGCGGGGGCGTCAGGTCGTACTGCGCGGAATGAAATTCCACGGTTACAGACTCGGATGTCCCGTTCACATAACGATAACAGGATGTGCAAACATAATCGACATGTTCTCCCTTTCCGCCCTCTTCCTCCTGCGGTGCCGGCCGCTTGTCGCAACCCGCAACGAGCGCCGCCGCACACAGCACCGCCCACAACAAACACCGATTTCGTCTCGTTTCCATAACGCACTGTTTTTAATTCATTGTTTCTCTATAATTTGAAAAAAAGAGCCGGCGTCATGTGTTCCACACCATACCGCCGATAAGACAACATACAAGTTCATGTGATTTTTTCTACAATCCCCGGTTCCTTCCAGACTAAACAATGATAAGCAAAATAACATTACCGACAAAAGAAAGATGCCGCTAAAGCACAAACCACAGTTAAGACCCGCACATCAATAAATTACCCGTCTGTACTTTTCATAATACGGCCATCTGCTGTTACTGTGCCTCCTCCCTGAAAAATGTGATTTTATAACACCTTTTTATATTTAGGGTTTAAAATAAAACCGTTAAATTTGAGGCGGATTGAAACCAATATTTAAAACAAATAACGAACTGACATCATGAACAAACGGCTTAGGAATGTGTCCCCCAACTTCAGCGAGGGGCGCGACATGGGTATCATCAAGGAGATAACCGACGCCATCACCTCCGTGGAGGGCATCAAATTGCTGGACGTGGACCCGGGCGAGGCGACCAACCGGACGGTCGTGACGTTCGTCGGCGATCCCGAAGCGGTGGCCGAGGCGGCTTTCCGCGGCGTGAAGAAAGGCTTCGGAGGTCATCGACATGCGTCATCACAAGGGAGCGCACCCGCGCATCGGGGCGACGGACGTGCTGCCGATTATTCCGGTGGCGGGCATCACCCTCGAAGAGTGCGCCGAAATAGCCCGCACGCTGGCCAAACGGATATACGACGAACTCGGCATCCCGACCTATAATTACGAAGCGGCGGCGCAGCGCCCCGGAAAGGCGCAACCTCGCCGTATGCCGCAAGGGCGAATACGAAGCGGCTGGAGAAGCGAATTTCCGACCCGAACGAAGCGCCCGACTTCGGCCCCGGCAAATACACCGAGAAGGCGGCCCGCAGCGGCGCGACGGTCGTGGGCGCACGCGATTTCCTCATCGCCGTGAACTTCAACCTCAACACCACCTCCACCCGCCGCGCCAACGCCATAGCATTCGACGTGCGCGAAGGGCCGGCCGATGCGCGAAGGCGGTTCGCCCGTAGGGAAGCCGCTGAAGGATGCCAGAAGCGCAACACGATTATGATACCCGGCACACTCAAGGGCACAGAAGGCCATCGGCTGGTTCATTCCCGAATACGGCGTGGCCCGGGTTTCGATGAACATCACCGACATCAAACAGACCCCGCTCCATGTGGCGTTCGATGAAGTGTGCCGCGCTGCGGCAGCCCGCGGCGTCCGGGTGACGGGAACGGAAATCGTCGGCCTCGTACCGAAACTCCCTCATCGAGGCGGGCAAATATTTCCTGCGCAAACAGCAGCGCTCGACGGGCGTATCGGAAAGCGAGCTGCTCAAAATCGCCATCCACAGCATGGGACTGAGCGACTGGCACCGCTTCAAACCCGAAGAGAAAGTCATCGAATACCTGCTCGAAGCGGAGAACAAGAAAAACCGGCTGATTGACCTGACCTGCAAAGGATTCGCCGAAGAGACCCGCAGAGCGAATCTTCCGCACCGGGCGGCGGCTCCGCCATCTCGGCATACGCCGGTGCGCTGGGCGCCGCGCTGGGCACCATGGTCGCCAACCTCTCTCGCACAAGGCCGGGTGGGACGCCCGCTGGGAGGAGTTCTCCGACTGGGCCGACAAGGGGCAGGCGCTCATGAGCGAACTGCTCATGCTCGTGGATGAAGACACCGAAGCGTTCAACCGCATCATGGACGTCTTCGCCATGCCCAAGGGAACCGATGCCGAAAAAGGCCGCCCGCTCCAAAGCCGCTTCAGGAGGCCACGCTCTACGCGACGCAGGTGCCCCCTGCGGACGATGAAGTGCATCGGTGAAGTCTTCGACATCGTGAAGTGATGGCCGCCCGGGGCAATCCCACCTCGGTATCCGACGCCGGCGTCGGTGCCCTGATGGCCCGTCTCGGCCGTACTCGGCGCCATGCTCAACGTAAAAAAAAATCAACGCCGCCGGGCTCAAAGACCGCAGCGTTGCGGAAGAACTCATCGGAGAAGCGGAACGCATCGCACGCGAGGCCGAAAAAGCTCGAAAAAGGTGCTGGAGATAGTACACGAGAAAATAGATTGACAAACCGCCTGCGGCGGGTGCACCGTTATCCCGCCGCAGGTTCCAAAAACAGAAACACCCATGACGTTAAAAAGAATTCGTGACGACATCAGGGCCGGTATTCCGGATGTCCTGCCTGCACCGAAACCTTACGACGCGGCCATCAACCATGCGCCCAAACGGAAGGACATACTCACGCCGGAAGAGAAGAAACTCGCCATAAAGAACGCACTGCGCTACTTCCCGGCCAAACACCACAAGGAACTGGCCGCCGAATTCGCCGACGAACTGAAACGCTACGGCCGGATTTACATGTACCGCCTGCGGCCCGACTACGAAATGTACGCGCGGCCGATAGACGAGTACCCCGCCCGCAGCCGGCAGGCAGCCGCCATCATGCTGATGATTAACAACAACCTCGACAAGGCGGTGGCGCAGCATCCGCACGAACTGGATAACCTACGGAGGCAACGGCGCCGTATTCCAGAACTGGGCGCAGTACCGCCTCGCCATGAAATACCTTTCGGAATGACCGACGAGCAGACGCTCGTCGTCGCTAACTCCGGCCACCGATGGGACTGTTCCCTCGCACAAGGATGCGCCGCGGGTCATCGTCACCAACGGCATGATGATTCCCCAACTACTCCAAGCAGGACGACTGGGAACGCTATAACGCGATGGGCGTCACGTACGGCCAGATGACGGCCGGTTCGTCCACATGTACATCGGCCCGCAGGGCATCGTGCACGGTACGACCATTACCGTGCTCAACGCCGCACGCAAGCAGCTCCAGAAGCGCGGCGGCGGGGGAGAGATTCCGATGCTCTTCGTATCGTCGGGCCTGGGCGGCATGTCGGGCGCCCAGCCCAAAGCGGGCGTCGCGCTACCGGCGTGGTGAGCGTCATCGCCGAAATCAATCCGAAGGCCGTGCACACGCTATCGCAGGTTGGGTAGACGAGGTGCACACTTCGCTGGACGAGCTCATCCCCCGCATCCGCAGGGCAACAAAGAAAGGAGGCCGTATCAGCTCGCCTTACCAGGTGGCAACATCTCGTCGACCTGTGGGAACGCCGCCTCGCCGCGGAGTGGCATCGACGTGGACACGCCTGACCAGACCTCGCTCCACAACCCGTGGGCGGGCGGCTACTACCGCAGGGGCTCACCTACGAAGGAGTCGAACCGGATGATGGCGAACAGCCCGAAGAGTTCCATAAACGCGTACAGGAGTCGCTGCGCAGGCAGGTTGCGGCCATCAACAAGCTGACGGCCGAGGGCATGTACTTCTTCGACTACGGCAACGCGTTCCTGCTCGAATCGTCGCGCGCCGGCGCCGACTGCATGGCGCCGGACGGCAAGCGTTTCCCGCTATCCCTCCTACGTACAGGACATCATGGGCCCGATGTTCTTCGACTACGGCTTCCGGCCCGTTCCGCTGGGCGTACGTCGGGCAGGCCGGAAGACCTCGCGACGACCGACCGCATCGCGCTGGAAGTCATGCGGAAATACGCAAGACCGCTCAGAAGGAGATTCAGGGCCAGCTGGATGACAAATATCCTCTGGATAAGCAAGGCGGGCGAAAAACAAAGCTTCGTCGTGGGTTCGCAGGCACGCATCCTCTACGCCGACGCCAGAAGGCCGCACGAAAATCGCGCTGGCCATGAACGAGGCCATCGCCCGCGGCGAAATCAGCGCCCCGGTCGTATTGGGCCGCGACCACCACGACGTGTCGGGGAACCGACTCGCCCTACCGCGAAACCTCAACATCTACGACGGCTCCTCCTACCACGGCGGACATGGCCGTACAGAACGTCATCGGCGACTCGTTCCGCGGAGCGACGGGTTTCGCTCCACAACGGCGGCGGCGTCGGCTGGGGCGAGGTCGTCAACGGTGGCTTCGGTATGGTCATCGATGGCTCAGGAAACTGCCGCAACATCCGGGAGATGCTCTTCTGGATGTCAACAACGGTATCTCCCGCCGTCACTGGGCGCAACGAGGGGATGGATGCCATCCAGCTGAGATGGACCGCACGCCCGACTTCCGCATGACCATGCCGAACCTCGTCGACGACAACATCATCGACGCGCGTTCCTAACATATTGTCTAGGGGCTGCAACAGGCTCCCAGTCAACCTGTTTGCGCGATATATTTCAGCGCTTTGATAAATTAAAATATCAACCCATTGGGCCTTCAGGGCACTGTAACACTTTAAGAAATGGAACGTAAAATCATTATATCAGCGCAGAACATCTGACGCTCGATACCGTCCGCGCCATCATCCGCGAGGGCTATGAGCTGCGTCTCCGACGACGCCAAGGCACATGTCGCTGCGTGAGTATTTGGACAAGAGATTGCCACCGACTTAGGCGCCCATCTGCGGTGTGGCGACAGGTTTTGCTGCGGGTGATCGGCAGGGACAAGCTGTCCCGCTGTTGCAGATCAACCTCATGATGAGCCACGCGCCTGTGGCGGGCGACCGCATGCCGACGGATGTGGGTCCGTCTGATCTTCTTCAAGATCCAGTCGCTCTCCCTACGGCTACAGCGGCATCAAGCTCGACACCGTAGAGCGTCTCATCGAGTTCTTCAACCACGGCGCGTGTGCCCCGTTGTCTATCAGCGAGGGTGGCGTGGGCATGCCTCTGGCGACTGCTCGTGACCGCTGGCTCACCTCACTCTGCCGCTCGTCGGCCTCGGCCATGTAAGTATGAGCAAAGATCCTCACGGGTGAGGCTCAACGAGAAGATGGATGGAGCCCATGCTCGCTCAAGGGGGTCTCCTTCTCAACTGGTGCGCAGAACATGCTCCTTCTTCGGTGGAGCGTACTGAGGCACGGATCTGTCGAAGTGGGCTGACCTCATGACTTTTTCCCTCGTGCTTCGACGGCAGAATCAGGCGTTCCTCATCCTGTTGCCTATGGCGGCCAGATGGGGCGGCGGGCCTTTCTGAGATTTGCTGGGTTTGAGGCAGATTGCACAAGAATTATGTGCAGGGATCCCTACTCAGCACCGCTTGCGCCCGCGTTACAGCGGGTACGTTCAGGATACACTCCATTGTTATGGAGGTCTGCACGACCAGATGAACTCACCCGCAGCCCCACCGTAGTGCCGAGGAGGGATATGATCATCTCTTACCGGCAACTTCAGTGAGCCCGCCCGCCCTTCGATGGTTCGCAGCCATCGCCACTCAACGAGTTGGGCGGCATCTCGAGCGCCGTATCTGCAAAGTTGGGCGACGAAACGGCGCGAGTCTTCCCTCAATGTGGCCGAAGCCGGGCAGCAGACAGCGGATTCGCGATCGCAGTAATAACGCCACTCGATAATCAGCTGACAAAGATGCTCTGCATGCCCAACTGCCGATAGCATCCCCACCTGCCAAAGTCAGGAGGACCACGTCTCCATGGAGTGCCGCGCCGCCACGAAACTCTATCGTGTGGCGAGGGCAGGACGCGTCGCTTGCGGGCTCTTCAACGCCGCACAGGCCCTCGACTTCCGCCGTCCACTGGTCCTCGCCCGCGGTAGGCGTTTACGCAGAGTACCCACCGAATCATCCCGTTCATCGGATCGGCCGCGTGATGCTTGCCCGCTCATCGCCAAAGAGCATCGACTTCATCGCCAGAATCAATTCTAAACGTTTTATCCCCATCGATCGTTAGGCGCGGCCTCTGATCAGTAAAAAATAGATCTAAATTGGGGACGACAAGGGTGTCCATGACGGGCCTTGCTCTCTACTTTTTATTGGTATCATCATTATTTATATTATACCGAAGACAATGAACGATATATATCGCTTAACTCTGTGGCATCACCACGGAGGAGCTGCATAAAGCAGGACAGGATGGCCGCGTAGAGACGATGACAGACGCATGGCAACCGTCGGACGAAGTCTGGAAGCGTGCCTGGGTGATGCAGGACGCGAGGTGTGACACTAAGGGGGCCTTCGTCATTGGAGTTGAAGATCCTGCGTGTCGCTTCATTAAAGGCTCGTTAGCCACTCCGCATCGTGACCACTATCGATGCCGCGGTCGGCCGAGCCTACAGGGACGCCTGTCAAAGAATATGTCGATCTCGTCATCAACGAGATGATGATGCCCGTGGCTGCCGAGGGACTGGCCGACTTTGTGGACGTGTTGCAGGGTTTCTTCCGCCAGAGGAGACCGACCGCATCTCGGGCTGGCAGAGATATAAGAAGGGTAAGATTTCATGCCGACTGGCCTTCTCGGAATCCATGTTGCCATCGCTCATGGTGCACTCTCTGCGACCACTTGGAGGCACTCCCGAGGCTAGAGCAGTTCCGTGAAGATGCCGTCACCATGCTGCCCACTGGTGCCGGTACGTCGCTTCTTCCTTAATATGCAGTTTTGCGGCCCGTGGCTTCATCGACGCTGGCCTGCCCGCTCGCCTCGACCTCCGACTGGCAGCCCGCACGATCGGGCGACATGAAGTTTGTCTGGTCCGCCAGCCTGCGACGATGCGCCTCACGCCCGAGGCTTTCGCGCCATCACCATCAGCTCCGCTGCCGCCATGGGCCTGTCCGCGGAGTATGGCGGCGTGGCAAGCACGCCTCCCTCCTCTTCCTGCGCGACGTTTTGCGTGAGCGTGGTGGATTCCGATAAGATGGAGACAAGCGAACTGCGGCTCAGCAGATCGAATGATATTGTTGACCTCCACCATGATTTTGAAGTTGTTGTCACGCCCCCCTAGTAGAAAGTCACGAAGGCGTTGCGTGCGCCTGCAAGCCCTTGTGGGCAGAATGAGACTCGAGAAGTGTTCAAGGCCGCGAGGGTGACGCCCTGCTGCCTGGCTAAAGCGGGTGGGGTGATCATTGACGATGGCTGCCAGACGATTGCTGTCTATCACCTTGTCCCCGTTTCAGCGGCTTGAAGGCCAGCACAAGGTCCAGTTCACGCTTTTTCAGTCCGTCCATCAGTTCCTGCATGGAACGATAGGACGATGTTGAGCCCGACGTGGTCAATGCCGCAGACCTTGATGGCAAAGCGATGCCGAAAGCCATGGCCAGCACCATGAGCAACGTATTGACGGCACGGATGAATCCGGTCTCGATATAGCCGTCGAGCATGTCGCTCACAAAGTTGATGAGTGGCACGCCAGGTACGATGAATAGCGCGCACGCCATCAGTGGGTGCCATGGCGTAGTGGAGATCATCCACGACGGCATGCCCGCCATCATCGCTGGATCAGTAGAAAGGAGTGCTGTCGCCCAAGCCAGCAGCGTGGCCACGAAGGCCGAGATGCCGATGGCGACGTAGTTGTGCGTAGCAGCAGGTCGAGCTTGTGGCAGGTTCGTTTCGGCCCTCCCCGCGCCGCCGCCTCGGCTCTTCTATTTGTGATTTTGCAAGATTAATCAAGATTAATAAATTACGCTATACAAGATTTTTTCCATAAATAAAATGATTCCAAGTATAGAAATTTTATAAAATTTTGCAGGTTTGGGATACGACTTAAAATCTCGGCACAAAAACAATTTAACTATTTTCGACAATTTTTCATTTTTCGATAAAGATTTCAGTCAATGTTTCAGAAAAATTGCAACATTTTAAAGAAGTCTAATCCTTAGCAGCAGTAAGCTAAACCAACAAATTGGGTGTTAAACTACGTATGTGAGTTCCTCCATTTTTAGAAAAAAGAGCCTACGGGCTCTTTTTAATCACTTTTCGATACATTTATCTTTTTGAAAAAGAAAATTATTTACTTTGACCCAGATTCAGCAGATCAACTCCATAATCTCTTTTTTAGCGAGTTTTACGAGATT
>VOFC01003389.1_pt1 | contig 23287 bp, 31 predicted proteins | sample 5384161 | NCBI WGS metagenome assembly VOFC01 (sample SAMN12384722, study PRJNA508395) | human gut metagenome | isolation source: healthy gut B | host: Homo sapiens | reverse complement strand
GTTACGTATTAAGTTGAGAATGGAATGAGAGATGACGGAATATTTCCAGATTGCAAAAGACCGTTTGATTATAGAAGGCAAAAGATTGAAAGCTTTTGGGAAGCTTTCACTCAAGACGGTTATTATACTGTATTATGTAATTATGATGAACCGGATGATTTGAGTGAAGAAGAAGTGGATGATTGCATCGAAGAATTACAGAAATTGCGGATAAAGAGGTGGTTAGCGCTCTCTCATTTCCGGATATTGGTATACTGAGATAAAAAAGAAGGTTTGAAACTGTTCCATAGATTTACTGACCTGGAAACACAGGGAGTAGTCAGTTGCAGTTCTTGTTGTCTTCTGTCGGACGTGAGATGTTGGCCGATCCACAACTGAAAGTAGTATTGGTAAAAAAAAAGGGCGGTTTCATAGATGATCATTCGGATACTGACTTGCTCTGAGAGAAGCAATCGTTTTTCGGCTTCGCGATGAAACAAATCGACAAGGAAAAACTGTTTATTTAGTATGATTCTAAATTAAAAAATGAATATATTATGAGTAAACAGTTGATTTGTTGGGACAACAGGCAGAATATTACCTGAACCATACGTGTAAGACAATAGATAAGAAATTAATTCATGTTCCTGGACCTGATGTGATTGATAAAAATCTGGGTGGACTCTGACAGAAATGTACGTACCCTTAATAGCTTGCAAGCTTTGTACGGACATGGACGCCTTATGAATACCGGGTATGTATCCATTCTGCCGGTCGACCAGGATATAGAACATACAGCCGGAGCATCATTCGCTCCTAATCCGATCTATTTTGATCCTGAAAATATAGTGAAACTGGCAATCGAAGGAGGTTGTAATGCAGTTGCGTCCACATTTGGTATATTAGGGGCTGTTGCCCGTAATATGCCCATAAGATACCTTTCGTTGTAAAAACTGAACCATAATGAACTGCTTACTTATCCAAACTCTTATGATCAGGTGATGTTTGGAACCGTAAAGAAGCATGGAATATGGGTGCGGTAGCTGTTGGTGCTACTATCTATTTCGGTTCGGACAAAGTCGTCGTCAGATTATTGAGATATCTGACAAGCTTTGAATATGCTCATGAGTTAGGTATGGCAACTATTCTGGTGTTATCTCAGAAATAATGATTTTAAGAAAAGACGGCACAGATTACCATGCGCAGCCGACCTTACGGACAGGCCAACCCACATCGGAGTGACCATCAAAGGCTGATATTGTAAAACAAAAACTTCCTTCCAATAATGGCGGATTCACAGCTATTCACTTTGGTAAAACGGATGAAAGAATGTATTCTGAACTTGCAACTTCACATCCTATCGACCTTTGTGCCGCTACCAGGTTGCTAATGGTTATATGGGGCCGCAAGTGTCGGTTTGATTAATTCCGGGGTGAATCTCATGGGAGAATCGGATTTGCGTGATGCTGTTGTTACAGCGGTTAATCAATAAGCGTGCCGGTGGAATGGGGTTGATCAGCGGCCGGAAAGCATTCCAAAACCAATGGAGGAGGGCGTTCAATTATTGAATACCATTCAGGATGTTTATTTGGATTCTTCAATAACGATTGCATAAAAGTATTTATCAGTATAGAAGATAAAAAGTCTTCTATACTGATTATTTAATGTAAAGTGAACTTTTGGAACTGTCATCAGAACCGGAGTTTATCTCCAGTTAACCTGAGTATACTTTCCATCCATGGGAACCGTACAAGTTTGTATGACCAGGAATGCTATCCAATAATATATCGTATGCACGTTCCTCTACAGTTAGAGTACATTCCCATTCAGTTTTTCTATAAAACCCGCTCTATTCAAAATGATTCTTGGAGTGGCTCTGATTGAAGTGTTCCTCATTTTTGACCAGTTTGTCTTTGCTTTGTTTCAATAGAGAATCTATTGTGTTAAGTTCATCTTGATTTAGTTCCACTCTTTTTGGGGAGTGGCTCGTTGGAGGGATAATTTATTAACAAACGGTTGAGGAACAGATCTTTTTCATCATACTCCCTGTCTTCATTTGCTATAAGGCGTTGTAAAATGAATATAGCTCTCGTACTTTTGATTCGTTACTATTGAAACTCCTGCGATCTTGGCTTAACATATTAAGCCTCATAAAAAAAAGCATTGGTAGAAAAGGGGAGAAATGGTCAACCGCTGTATTGGGTATGCATATGTTTCAAATCTCCATATTGTTCTGTACCAAAATGAGGTGAGTAGGCTCAGGGTTAGAGTAGGAATTGAGTATGAGTTGGTTCTGAAGTAGCGAAGCCATATCATTAAGGTCGGGGAGCTATTGCATTCTTATTTATTTTACATTGCCACAAGTTCCTTCATCCCCGGCCAATATCCCTAAAGTTTCCTTTGTCGCGTTTGGCATGATTTTTTCCTCCTAAAATAATTATGTTTCCACATTTACCTTTTTTCGACCTGCTGTATTGACCGGCACCTCCTATTCCAGCAGATCCTGCACGCCAGGGTCTTCGCTGATAACCCGCATAGGCTTCCTATAGTTCCACTTTCGAGCACACGTCGCCACATTTCGGTAAGCATATCCGCATCCTATACCGCTGCACCTTTCTCCACCGTATGCAATTAATTTTCCATTGCCTTTAATGTTTAAAAACAGATTGCTTTTCTCAACTGAATTGCAGCCATTTTTCACGACCACTGTGCAGTATGTTGTTTCCTTCAAGAATTACCGTGATATGGCAGTTTTCCGCAATATGAAATGCAACACCCATGTCTCCCAGATCACATAAGTTGACATCTTGCAGAAATATTGTTGCACGTACTCCGCAGATACTGTTATTCCATGTCTTGAATTGGTACCTGTGATAGTGTACACTCCATCTTGGGAGACGTGGAAAAAGTATCCGATTCTCTCACTCATGTCTATTTTTTCATTTTTCATAAGAATAAAATTAATAATTAATATTGTATTTATTGATTATCATATTGATTTTCAGCCTGCTTTTTAATTGTTTCTGCCTTGAGTGACCGTTATGCTTCAAACGATTATCCGCAGTTTATATTATTTGTAATTTGAAAGAGAAACTGCAAAAATGAACACAGGCAAAAAATAGTAGGAAGCGGGGGAAATCTAAATACTAAAATCAGTAAACTAAAATATAATTATAAGCTTGAAATACAGTGGAACAGCTTTGGAGTTAATCTTCCTGTTTTTACGATTTCAGCCTTTTTTTGATGATATGAAGTGTGTGCTAAACAGGATTCAGCCCATGTGTTTTTGCAAAAGCTTCAATAGTGATTAGAAAGCAAACAGGGGGACCATTTGTTTTTACCCTGCGTGTGTTGTATTTTCCACTTTATTGGGTGTTGACCTTGGCTAACCTGGGCCTGTCAACCTTTGGTTAATCGGCTCGTTAACCAAGGCTGATAGGCCTGTTAACCTTGGTCAACACCCGACTATTCCTAAGGATAAAGAGATATATCTCTGGTTCTCAGTAGAATAATACCTAATATAAAATGAATAAATGCCTCGTCCTGATATGGGTTGACTGCGAAAGTGAGAGTAAGCCACTTACCCTCACACTGGATTTTTTACTACCACCACACTTAATATCCTAGCTATCAACGATTCACATTAAAAGTGAGGGTAGTGAGAGTAACTTGAACTAACTTTTTATTGAACGCGCTGCATTCAACTTTTAAGTGAGACATCTTCTTCTCCATTCCGAGGGAGAGTAACCATATCGGTTTTTAAAAGCTTTGTGAAATGCAGAAGGGCTGTTGAAACCTGTATTATAACAGATGTCTTCTTTTCTGCATTCGAGTCTCTTTAGAAGCATTTCTGCTTGTTCGATGCGAAGTGACGTAAGGTATTGAAGAAAACTACATCCATATTCTTGATTGAAATATCTATTTAAATAGGTGGAATTAACGGCTACTCTTTGAGCAAACTGCTCCAATTTTATTTTTGATCATAGATGAATTCGGTGTTTGTAATAGTTGGTTTATTTCATCGATCTTTTGAGGAGTCAAGTATACTTTGGAGTTCTTTTCTGCCATTTATGAGCACCTCTTTTCTACAACATCTTTTCTGATTTGCTTTCTAGTTGTTGATTTAGGTTATTCACTGGGAACGGGGACAATGTTTCCCGATAAATATGTGACTTGAACTTTTGTTTTACGAATTGGTGTAAGAGAGAATTATAAAAAGATATATCCACTTAATACGCCAATACAAAGGTTGTATAAAAGATTGCAGATGTATGAAGAAGTGAACATATTCAATAAGAACATGAAGAAGAACCCTGATATTAGGATGCTTTTTCTTTGAATATCGGAAGCTGATTTTAGGAATATACAGTCTGTTTCATTCATATTTCTGCAAGAGTAATACGTAAATGAAAGTCTGTGTGATCCCTGTTATTATACACGTTAAACGGAAAAGTGTCCACCAAGCCGGAACGATGATAGAATTTCAGCCCAACTGTAAGTTAAGCGATCTGCCACCGACTTAAAACTGACATCAATATGTAACAACACGATAAGACCATCGAAGGTAACATATGTTTCCACCATTGTGACTTTAGGGGAAATATTCCGGTAATACGGAAGCGGATAAAGAAATAGAGTAAAGGCGGAGGAAAGTCAGTCCCCAACAGTATAGGGTGGGTAAGAGGGATGTTCTTTGAAGCAGGAAGAAATTTTTCGTATAATGTGCTATATGACGTTAACCCCCAGTATATTAGTAGGATTGGCGCTAATAATATGACCAAATCCTTTTTATGCTTGTTTCTCCAAATCAGAGAGATAGAAGCAAGACCTAGTACAGCCCAAGTCAGCAGAAAAGTACAAATAAGTAATGTCTTTAATATGAAAAAATGGCATGATATTGTTGTTCTGTTGCTTGCAAATGTACACACAAAAGTCCGAAAAGAGTGATTTTATTCTGCATTTTTTTTAAGTTTGGTAATGAAATGTTGGTAGAAAATTGTTTCCTTTGCCCCCTAATCTGAGGGTTACTATATAACGCTCGTTAGGTATGTAAATTACCATCTTGGGTTGTACAAATGAATAATTGTTACAGGGTTATATATTAATTGCTTTTTGGGTTTGTTCGCTGGCGGTATATGGACAGATTGAAATGCAGGCTATAGATACTCTTCGCAACATCCGGTTACAGGAGGTGATTGTTACTGCTACTCAATCAGATGCTCCGGGAACCCGTTCTGTCATTGGGCAGGATGCTATTCGTCATATACAGGCTACTGACCTTTCTGTCTTATCTCAATTACTACCCGGTGTCCTTGTACGCAATCCGGATCTGAATGCTCCGGCCGCCTTTACCATCCGCAGTGCAACTTATGAAAATACGACTAATGCTTTAGGGACAGCCATAGTGGTGGATGGACTCCGCATGAATAATAATGCCAATATGCAGCAAATGGGACTTGAAGGTAGGGGAAGCCTCTTTAATAGCACGGTGTTATCCGGTTTCGACGTGCGTTCTTTGTCTCCATCTTCTGTGGAGTCGGTCGAGGTGATACGTGGTGTTCCTTCGGCACGTTATGGAGATGCGACCAGTGGTGTTGTTCTGGTTAAGTCGAAAGCCGGAATACAACCTTTTTACTATCGGCATTCGTCTGACAGCTACGGAGAAACTTGCTTCTGTGGGGAAGGGTATTGCGATCAGTAATAATGGGGGAACTCTCTATTTAGGAGCAGATTATGCACTTTCCAATCAATCGCCTCAAGTCTTTGAAGAATCTTATCAAAGATTTGGAATCCAAGCGGCTTATGCGAAGGATTTCGGTCGGTACTTTGCGTCTTAATATGCGTGGTTATTGGATGAAGGACAATGATAAAAGAGGGGCAGAATACGGTGGATGGTGAATTTCGGAAATACCAGGATCAAAACATATCCTTTTCTGCTAACGGACAGTGGAAATTGAATCGTTCCTGGATTTCCAATCTTGAATATCAGCTAGGGTTTACGTATGGGAGCCAGAAGAATGAATCCAGTACATATTATTCGGGAACACAGCAAGTCACTACCTATACCGCGCAGGCAGGTGAACATGCCGGAGTGTTCCTGCCTCCCCATTATTTCTCTCAGTTATCCGTTGAAGGCAAGCCATTGAGCGGAGATGTATCGTTGACTGCCAATCACAGAAAAACGATGGGTGAGAACATCAGTAACCATTTGCAACTGGGACTTCATGCTGAAGTGGAAGGGAATCGTGGAAAAGGAATAAGTTTCGATCCTCTTCGTCCTCCCTTGGAAATGCTCAGAGTGCGGACAAGGTCTTATCGGGATATACCTTTATTATATAAGTATTCTGCTTTTGCTGAAAATCACTTTATTCTCCGTTATGGGAAGATGCGGACCGAAGTGCAGGCGGGGGTACGTTTTACTCAATTGCCGACTAAGCGTCTACAACGGAACTCTTCTGTTGATCCGCGTATCAATCTTTCCCAGATATTTATTGATAGGACGGATGATGCTTTTTCTAAGTCGTTTCAGTGTACGTCTGGGGTGGGGATTGATGCATAAGATGCCTGTACTTACTTATTTGTATCCCGATAAATCGTATACGGATATGAATTGCTTTACGTACAATGATGCTGAGAATAATCAGCGTCTGACCGTCATGCATACATTTATAACTGACCGTAATTTTAACTCCGACTTGCGTTTGCCTGTTAATCAGAAGTTTGAAATAGGGGTGAATTTTCGGATAGGAGGTGTTACTGCGGGATGTGGTATGGTTTAAGGAACATCTCAAAAATGGCTATTGCACCTCCCAACTTGCCGAACCTTTTTCCTATCGCCGCTATTCCCCTTTGATCAGTAAAGGAGAACAACCGGAATTGACGGATGAGGGTGTCATGAATGATGGTGAACTTCTTCCATATACTTTGAATACTACGTTTGCTACCTATTTATCACCCCAGAATGGTATAGAACAGGAAAAACAAGGTGTTGAGTATACCATTGGTCCGATTCACTCAAAGGCATTGCGTTCTTCATTTTACATAAGTGGCGGATATCTGGATGTATGCGAAAAGAATACGGCACTTTCTGCCTTGCATCCTCAGATAGAAGTGAATGGAAAAAGCTTACCCTTATGTAGGTATTTATGAAACAGGGCCTTCTGTTGCGAATACTCAAATCTGGCAACAATTGAATAGCGGTTTCAGTGTGTTACTCAAATTCCCAGAATCGGTTTGATCACAAGCCTAACGCTTCAGGCTGTGTGGATGGATAAACAACAGCAGGGGAATGGAGAGCGGTTTAATAACCCTGTGTACATGGACAGTAATAATCTGAAGTGCCTGAATCCGGTTTATTATATAGACGGAGAGGGAAATCAACATCCTTTCACGCCGGACATGGCGACGGATGAACGTTTTTTGCTGATTTAGTGATCAGGGCGAATACAACTACCGCTTTTCTGAAGGACTCGTATAAACCTTATTTCTTATTGAATCTTCGGGTTACTAAAGAGATCGGACGTCATGTTTCGGTTGCTTTTTGTGCTAATAACCTGCTGCAATCAATCCGAAACGATACCGGCGGGCATACAGAAATATGCAGTTGTGAATCGGATTTATATTATGGTGCGGAAATTAGTATCCGTTTTTAAAGTTAGTATTGGTATTAAATTTTAGATATTGAAAGAGAATGAAATATTATGTATTGTTTTTCTTTGTGTTATTCCTATGTGCTTGTACCGGGGATGAGAATAGTTCCTCATGCTTTGTGAGTGTCCAACTACTTTCTCCTACGGATGAAGTGACCTTGCCTTTCGAAAGAGATGGAGGTGGTATTGACAAATAAGGATCAAGGTACGGTTTATACCTCTTCATGTGCTTCTGATGGAGTAGCTCTGTTTAATGTGGAATATGGATATTATACAGTTGCCGTACATTATCAATCTGCTTCGAATTATTTTCAGTGGAAGATTGGAATCTTTGTCGTTATTGCCCGAACAGGGTGAAGAAGTGATGAAAGTTCAGTTGCAACTGGCGCTCTAAAATAAATGCATTGGTCATTAAAGAGATTTATTATGTGGGCTGTAAAGGAGAGTTGGGAGCAGATTATCAGGCAGATCAATATGTTACACTCTATAATAATTCTGATGAGACTGTATATCTGGATGGATTGTGTCTGGCTTTGGTGGATCCGATGCGGGTATTGTATCTCCCTGGGTGAAATATACGGATATGAAACGGATTCCCCGTTGCTGATATGAGCTGGCAATTTCCGGGTAGTGGTAAGGAGTATCCTTTATTGCCCGGAGCGGAAACTACCATTGCAACGAATGCTGTAGATCATACCGGAGGCGAATATCAGCATGCTAATTCAGTTGATTTATCTAAAGTTGACTGGGGATTCTGGCATGTAAGTTTGAGCAAACAGAACATAGCACCCGGTGTGAAACCATTGAACCTGCTTTTAAATCTTAACTCGACTGCATGGATGTATTCATTTCGGTAGTTGGCCCCATTTTATGATATTTGGATTTGAAGGCATTAGTGCAGAGGAATATGTAAATAATCCATTGAACAGGGAAGAAAATAGACCGGGAGCTTCTAATAAGACTAAATTCTATTTGATGATTCCGAAAGAGTGGGTGATTGATTGTGTGGAGTGTGTGGAAAATGAAGCCAATGCTAATAAGCGTGTGCCTGATGAACTGAACCATGGACCTGTGTATATTCGGAAGGAGATTATTCCGGAAATCGTTGATACGTAAAAAGTGCAGCATCAACCAACGGGCGTTTCATTTATCAGGATACGAACAATGCGGCGGAGGACTTTATCGTATCCGAACCGTCTTTAAAAAAAATAAGCAAGCAACTATGCGGAGTACATTATTTATTTTATGGCTTCTGTCGGCGATTCCCGTATATGCGCAGTCTGATTCATTGCATATCTATTCTATGCAAGGGGTTTATCAGCAGAATAATTGGCTGACAGGAGCTAATCCAGTAGGAATGTCATTCAACCGTTTCCGCTCGTTCTCTGTGGCGGAAGTGGGGTATAGGTTTGAAGATGGAAACTTTGGTAATGTCAGTTTGCCTGCTTCATCCAATAAGTATGCGGTGTTTGGTGAATCTTACCAGACTATAGGTAATGTCTCTTTATATGGAAAAATAGGATATGTGAATAATCGGAAGCAAGAGGTGAACTGGAATGGGATGACCAGTGACTGCTGGCGTGGAATAAATCTTTGTGACTCAGTGAGTGGCAATCAACGTTCCGGAACAATATCAACTGTCCGTGCATTTTCATTACCCGTTTCTTCGCATTGGCTGATGGGTTCGAGGTTCGATTATTTAGTTGACCTGAATGCCAAGGATACAGATCCCCGGAATGAAAACCAGTGGATGGAGTGGAAAATAACTCCCGAGTTGGTTATGAGTGTGGAAGTCATCGTTTGGGGGCTTCCATATTTTATAATCGTAAAGAAACGGTGGACTATCAGAATATAGGTACTCATACGGCATATCCTTTCTTTGTTTCTTATCCGTTAGGGTACTTTAAAAACTTTGCCTAAAGGAGAAAATATAAAATGGTATTATTCTGCACAGGGAGTTCGGAGGATTCTTACAAGAAGAAGGGAGTTTATGGACGCTTCCGGCTATTTCAACAGATAGGAGGGAATCTTGTCAGACAAAATATAGTAAGTGACCGTATACAAAACAAGAAAGAAGGTGAGACAGATGGCTGGAAGCTGGATTATAAAGGTATAGGTTCATTAGTTTCTCCATTGAATCGCCATGAATGGAGTTGGAAAGTTTTGTTTGACAAGTCGGATAGTTATGATCTTTGCAGCAGCAGGAAGAGAACATGGGTACATGGCGTTCTTCGGGGAAGGTTCTCCGTTCTACTTCCCGTATTAATGAATATGGGTTGACTTATGGTTACTATCGACTTTATAATGAGTGGAATAGTCGTTATTCTATCGTTTCGGGAATTGACTTTAAGCAGACAAAAAGTCAATTGCTTTTTTTATCCGGCTGAATATATGCAAACTGTACGCCGTTTTACTGCATATGCTACATTTACTCGGAATTTCTTATTATCTAATGCCCGAATTGATTTAGCTATTGGGGCAGAGTACGGTAAAGGAGGTGGAACTATGATAGCTGAAAAACAGTTGCAATCAGGACAGAATACGCCCGCAATCAAATTATGGCAGAATCTGGAGCGGTTGGAACAGAGGAGCGCAATTACTTAACAGAGCCCAGATGGGCATTGCATTTATCTCTAACTTATACTCATACCGTTTCTTTTTACTTGGTTTGCCCGATTGACGATGGGGTATGAAAATGCTTCTAAAAATCTTTTTTTAATTCAAATAAGGAGAATATTTCTGTACAAATAGGATTGTTTTTCTAAATAGATTCCGTAGTTTTGAAGCGACTAACTAAAAACAATAGAGTTATGGAAAAAAAAAGAAATTTTTGGATAATCAGAAATCAGATCCGAGACCTGTTGGTAGATGGATTATTTACATTGACAAGTGTACGGGATGTGGCGAGTGTGTGGATGCATGCAGTTTGGATCTTCTTTACATTGAAAATGAAAAAGTTAAAATGACAGAAGAGAGATATTGTAGTCAATGTGAAGATTGTGCCCGAGTTTGTGCATTTAGGGCAATAACCTTTAAATAGCTATATCAAGTGAAGAATCTTTATCTATTTCTTTTTCTGTTCTTATGCAATGCTTGTTCGAATCCCAACAAACAAATTTTGATGAGGAATTGTCAAAAACGCCAATATTGTCGGCTTTTTGATTCTTTATTATCTGAAGTGAGACATCTGTCACCTCGGGATAGGATAGCATCCATGATTAAAATATCATATAGGAACGAAGAAGAAATAGATGGGATACAAAAAACAAGAACGACTTTTTAATGGAAATTTTGCCTTTAAGTTCTGGTAAAAAAGAAGGAAGGAAATTCTATTTCAATTAGTGACGCTTTATAATAATTTGATAGATTTGGTCTTCTGGGGCCGATTTAAAAGGACTTAAATGGATCGAAATGTTGGAAACCAAATCCATTCACTTTCACAGAAGGAAGAATGGCAAGTGAATGAAATGAAAGCATTATTGCTAAATGAACGAGGAAATCAAGAAGAATTTCTTTCTGTTTGGTATAAATTGTTGAAACAATATCGGGAAACTGATAGATCAAAAGATGTGGGTAAATGTCTTCTAACCATTGCAAATCATTTTGTTATGTTGGAAGATTATGATAATGCGTTACCTTTATATAAAGAAGCATATCAGTTGGCTTTAGAGTCATGAATTTGTGGATTTAGAGAAAGCCTCTGGTATCATGTTAATAAAACATTTATGGGAGCAGGGTACTATTCAGAATCACTGGAATATTATAATAAGATTAGGGGTTAATCAGGAAATAGCATTTAATTCTTGTGCAAAATGAAGTTATAAAAAGCTATATAGAGCTTAATAAATCTGATAGTGCGCGTCTTTATTTAGTTGAAAGGTTATTATTAGAAGCGAGGGATAAGATTTTTTAAATTGTATGATGGCTGAAACCTATATTCCAGAAGGGGCAAGAAGATTCAGCTTTTATATTTTTGGATAGGGCTATGGAATCTTATAAAGAAAAAAAGAAGTACTATCAAGGAAAAGATAGAGAGTCGTTTTACCTAGCTATTTCCTGTTACTTGTTATTTGTTTGCTGATTTATTAAGGGGAAAAAAAAAAAGTTCAACAAGCAAATCAATATTATACATTTGTAGAACCTCTAATGAAAGAGGTTGGTTGTTAGAACTCCCATTCAGATGGAGTTTCAAATAAAAGCCCTCACCAATTTTAGTTCTTTCTGTCGTGAAACTAAAACAATATGAAAAAAGCTTTGAGTTTATTAGCTCGACGAGATTCAGTTCTGCAAACGTATTTGGAATTTAAAGCGAAGAACGATAAAAGAGAATTATGCAGAGCGTTTAAAGATTCAGGAATTGAAACATGAGCTTAATGAGAGTGAAGATGTAAATAGAATAAATACACATGTGGCTGCAATCTGTATTTTTCTATTAGTGATTTCTGTAGCAGCCACATTCAAGTCCATATCTATGTACCGCAAGTTGAAGAAACAAGGTGCTGTGTTATAGACTTCAAAATGATTAAGAAATGCGATGAAGGAGATACGTCTGAATCGCATTCTGCATCTATATGGATCAATATGAACTTTATTTTGGCAAGCCTTACATAAAGTTCGTGATGAACAATACTTCCTTAAAAGTGACCTTACGATAGAGACATTGGCTGATGTACTGAATACGAATCGTTCTTTATTTATCGGTTAGCATCAATAGATTCTGTGATAAAGGCTTCAGTGTTTGGCTGAATAATTTCCGTATTCAGCATGCCGAACAACTGATGAGAGAAAATCCTTCAATGCTGCCCTTAAAGATTTGCCGGAACAGTGGCTGGCTATAACCACTGGTACTTTTTTGTTCGGAACTTTAAGCGGTGTCATAACATGAGTCCAAGTGAATTTATGAATAAACTTCATTGAACAAACACTCCTAAAGTAGAGAAGACTTTTCAGTAAATTGATTATCTTTGAGCACACTAAATGATTCATAACTTAATTATCCTATATCAATGAAAACAACTATTTTATTACCAGTAATCAGTCTTTTCTTATTCCTTGCATCTTCTTGCGAATCTAGTGATAAGAAAGTAAATGATCAAACTTCCGAATCCTCCGAAAGTGGTGTAACCTCTACTGATTGGCAATCTCGTTACGATAAACTTGGAAGCCTCCGATTTGCCCGACAATGTGATTCAACTGATTGGTAAAGAGTGGATGCTTGTAACGGCAGGCGATGAAAGCTCCTTCAATACAATGACTGCCAGTTGGGGTTGGTATGGGATACATTTGGGAACGTCCTTCTACCTTTATTTTTTTATACGCGATACCCACTATACTTACCAAAGATTTTGAAAGACTGTGGTTCCTCTACAAAACCGAGGGCGAACCCAAAGGAGTTTCCATCAACTCATTCTGCATTAGTAACAACATTCCATACACGGCATTCTATGACTGGTTCAAGAAGACCCAGAAGAAAGTTGTACCTGTAGAAGTGGAAGGTATTCCGGAAGAATTAATCCGGAAGCGACAATGAAGAACAGGGTTTTACTAAAGACAATCCCAAACGTATATCTCCCCATAAAGGAAGCATCATGGTGACGATAAGAACACGTGAGGGCTTGTGCATTCAGAAGAAAGGCTTAGACTATCAGGGGCTGAAAACACTGGTAGAGAAACTGGAGGGCTTATGCTGAGCATTAACGGTCTTCACAACTTCTACTACCTTCCTGAACTTCACGATATGAGATGCAAGGCTCAGCGTATATGCGAGATAATCCGCGGTCGATACCACCGTGATCCGTTGAACGGCGATGTTTACATGTTCATGTCTAAAGACCAGCGCAAGGTTCGTATGATACACTATGAGCGCAATGCCTACTACCTTCATGAGAAGTCTTTCATTAAGGGCTATAAGTTCATGAAAATAGAGCGCAAGGACGATGTGGCAGTATATAAAATAGACTGGAAAGACCTGGTCACGATACTTGAAACTCCGGTAATAACGAGTATAAGAATTTAAAGATAAAACTCTGACAATCAGCGATAAAAATTCTCTAAACATTTGTATATCTCATTGAAAATGAGTATCTTTACATAAAATATTAGAGAACATGGAACTGGAAGAACTCATAGAAAATACACTCAGACGCAAGCATCTTGAAGAGATGATGAACAGACCCGAAAAGGAGCATACACCCCTTGAAGGTATGGATAATGAGCAGATAAAGAGGTTCGCCCTGTTCCTGTTTGAGGAGAATCAGAAAAAGAGCAGGCAGCTTGATGAAATGATAGCACGACTTGATGAAATAGGAAAAGACCTGAAGGAAGTCAAACGTAAGAAAATGACTCCCTTTTGAAATGCCTTGCTTGAGGCAAACAGCAATGCAGAGAAGGTTGTTCTTGAATACAAGCTCCGCGATAAGGAGTATAAAAAACTTGAGAAAAAGTATAATGCCCTTTTAGAACGTCTTTCCATTATGAATACCCAGACCTATGCCTCTTCCAAAAGTCTCAAAGGTATTGACCGTAAAAGGGTCGTAAAAGGGAAGCATGATGACAAGGATGATTTTGACGGTACTCCTACTGCTCCACCAAGCGAGGTCCCACAGCCGGACTCTTCCGCATCATGCGACACGCAGGATACTCCGAAGGCTTCCCTTTCCAAGGAAAGACCATACAGGAAAGGAATGACATACAATAAGACTTGTGTAGGTACACCGATTATACACAGGTCTGATTATACAATGCTTCCTGAGGGTTCTGTTGTAATATCGTCAAGCTACCGTAAAATAAGAAACATTGTGAGCCATATTGAGGAACATCACTTTGAGGTGCTTAAGGTGAAGCATGCCGACGGCAGGATTGAAAGCATGTTCCTTCCTATGAAGGATGACGTCCGGGCAAGCCTTTATGACGAGATAGTACCGGGTACAAGCATTACGGCAAACATGCTCTCGTATCTGATGTTTAACCGCTTCCAGATGTCAATACCGGCATACAGGGAGGCGAAGAACCGTCTGTCGGATATGGACTGGAACACCTCTGTGCAGAACCTGCTGAACTGGGCCGACAAAGGTGCCGTGCAGCTCAATAAGCTGATACCTGCCCTCAAGAAAATTGCCCTTCAGGACGGTGCCAACGTGAATGTGGACGAGACATGGCTCCGCTATCACGCATACAATAAGAAACGAAAGACCTATATGTGGTGTCTGGTAAACAGAAAAGCGCGTATAGTCATCTTCTTCTACGAGGATACAACGGATGATGAAGGTGTACAGAAACATGGAGGCAGGAGCAGAAATGTGTTGAAGGAGTTCCTTGGTGATGCAAAAATCAAATCACTGCAGAGTGACGGTTATAACGTATATATGTATCTTGACAACGAACTTATGGATACAGATCATCTCTGCTGTCTGGCTCATGCAAGGGCAAAGTTCAAGTATGCCTTCGACCAGGGAAGCCCGCAGGCAAGAATCTTCCTTGAGCTGATAGCAAAGTTATACGGCATGGAAGATACTTATCGCCGGGAAAAACTTACTGCAGACGAGATTTACCGCAGAAGGAACAGTAAGGAAACGACGGAAATCATCGATAGGATAAGGACAGAGCTTTATGATCTGCTTGCAAATCCGGATGAGAGCCGAAGCGAACTTATGAGCAAGGCCCTTAACTATCTGAAGAACTTCTGGAATCAGATCTTCGCCTACAGAAATGACGGAGAATACTCAATAGACAATATGGCGGCGGAAAGAGCGATAAGACCAATCACTGTCCAACGAAAGAACAGTCTGTTCTTCGGAAGCGTGAAAGGAATACAGAACTCCGCAATCTATAATACCTTTATAGAAACCTGCAAACAGGTAGGTGTCTCCTTCAGGGATTACTTCTGCAGGCTGCTCAGAGAATTAAAAAAGGGAAGAACGGATTACGAGAACCTTCTTCCCATGACAATATGCAAATAATAATCGTTAAATTTGTGGACTCTTTTTTAGACGGGTGCCGACTGGCGCCCGTCTAAAAGGGGATACCCTAAAATTGGAAGTTTACGATTCTGAAATCCAAGCTGTTACGTTTTCGAATCGTGTGGTTATTTTATATTGTTTGTCCCGAATTCGTCCGGCTGTTAGTGGAGTTAACCAGTTGATTCATTTGTTCTAAGAGCTGAATCCTTTTATCTTTTTCTTCAAGCAGACGTTCCAGCAAAGCAATTTTTTCTTTGTATCGCTGCTCATTATCTCCATGGGCAGATGGACAAGACTTGAAAGGCTTCTCCCGATCAAAGAACACATCCATCGACACCCCGAAAAAGTCTGCCACTTTCTCCAGACGCTTCACGGTGGGATTCCCGTTGACAATCTGAGCTAAAGAAGCGTTAGCTTCAGTACCAAGGTATCTTAAAAGCTCCTTGTTTGGTATATTTCTTTCTACCAATAACTGTCTAATAATATTGCCATTATACATTATCTATTCATTAATACTTGAATTAATCTTTCTTTCTCAGCTAACAGTTCCTTGAGATGTTCTACTTCTTTTTTAGATTCATTCAATAGGATGTCACTACTTACGCTGTTTCGGTTACCGTTAATTGTGACATTATTCCCGATACTCTTTACGGCCTGAATTTCACGAACAAAGAATGTGTCGATAGAAACTTCAAAGAAGTCAGCTATCTTTTCCAGGGTATTACAGTTCGGTATACTTGTCCCCTTAATGATATTATCCAAGGTAGATTTTGTTATACCTGCATAATTGTATACATCTATCTTTTTAGCCCTTTTATTTTCTATTAAATCATTAATAATACGACCGTTAAACATTCTTTCTTCTATTTTAAATGAGTATAAATAAATGTACTTGCCGCTAAATAATGTATAAAATATTATCCATATTAGATAATAAAGAATACCTTTGTGCTATAAAATTAATAATTAAATCGATAGCAAATAATATAATCATCTAAAAAGTAACAGAAATGGTAATATCTAACTATTATTTATCTCTATCGGGTAAAGTGAAAAGTAAGTTCATTCAGGATGTGATTGAATTGTGCGACATATCCTACCCTTCTTTTTTCTACAAGATGAGAAATGATTCCTGGACTAAACTTGAACGAGAAGCGATAGAGAAGTTTATCCAACAAAAAAATGAAAAATCAAATTGAGTTCTACAACACGCCATCAGGCTATGTGATGTGTGATGACGGGAACTATACAACTCGGCTATCAGAATCCAGTCGGGAAGTGGTGGATGATTTGCTGGATATTATACGGGAGTGTTATATCGATGCATACCGCGCACTTGAACAATGTTATTTCAAGTCAAGCAAAAATCCAAGGTTCCAAAAATTTAAAATGGTGAATCGGTTCATACGATGTAATTGTGGAGAATTGGATACTCAAAAGATAGATTTTATTGATGGGAATATCAATATCGAGCAAGTACATTGTCCTCTTAGAGGTTCTGGTGACTGTCAGTATGAGAATGTGATATGCAACCCGAGACGTACATCGGTTCTTACCGTCAGACAACTACAAATAGCAGCTGCACTGGCCGAAGGACTTTCCCCACAGGAGATATCAGACAGATTGTATATCTCAATCCATACGGTACACAATACCATACAGGCCATTAAGGTCAAGCTAAACCTCAAGAATACAAACCATATAATCACCTGGTACAACAATATGAATAAGTAAAAAATTGATTTCAAGAAAATTATGCAATACGTCACAAGACCCATGCTCAAGGCTCCAACGCTTCTTGACAAATTCATCGGATTTACATTTGAAGAAATGGATCTAGCCGGAGACATAATACTAAAGGCATTAGAAAAAGAGCTGGCTAAAACCAAGAAAAAGTATGATAAATATCTAAGCATACAAGAAATCGGAGAAGCCACTACCCGGCAGCAAACAATCCTATATAATGTTGAACAAAGGTATAATGATTTGGATAATCTTGTACACGACTTTAAAGAACTGATAGATTTCAGCAAAAGAATAAGAGACCCCAATCGATTCAAACAAGTCGAAGAAGAAGGAGGTCACAAATGAAAGAAGGAGATTTAGTCATGGTATCTGCTGAAGCCACAGGCTTGGGTGAACCAATGGAAGCCGTTATAGACAAGATCGAAATATTCATGAAACAAACCCTTGTCACGGTTACTTATACCCATCCCAACGCTTTATCCGGCCCCGGTGGTTGCTTTGTGGATGTACATATAACTTTAAAAGAATATTGAATTATGACAAAGAAAAAAGATATAGTAAAACTGAACAAACTACACCTGATTAAACGTAGAAGGATGCAAAAATTTCATGCACGGAAATATATGAGACTATGCAAGAACTATGGAGGTGATCCAAAATCACTACGGTATCTCAAAATGTTTGTCTCCATTAAATATTTAAATCTCGATTCTGAATTAAGAAAACTTGTTGGTACTTATAAAATCAGGTTTCAATAAAAAACAAAAGAAAACTATGATTACAAAAATAAAAGTGACACTAGACAACGGCATCACCAGGCTACTTAATCTGGGCGTTAAAGACATAGAAAAAGTAGATAAAAACAGACGGTTATTCATCCAACTATGTGATGGAGATGCTATCACCAATGTGCGCAGCGAAGGTGTTTTTTCACAGAGGCTCACGAATTATGCTTGAACATGGCCGACAAACCTGTCAGCTTCTGTGTTCCTGACTACAAGATATTCGGATGGTGTTATGCAGACTAAAAAGTGGCATTATGGGAAACATGAAACTTCACAAAATGGAAGAATGGGAATCTGTCCTCCATACAAAACAGATTGAGCATGTCTATTATACATCCGATATGCTGGTACGCAAAGTGACCGGGTACATCATTGTCAGCCGTAAGTCGCTAAGTAATGGAGCCATTAAAAATATCGTGCGAAGAAAGCGGGTGCGATGGGACGGCTTTGGCCGGTGTTACAACATTAACAACAATACACGTCTGCGCGATCACGATATACACTTCTAATCTATCTTTTATTTACCCGGCAAATACATGATATTTGTCGGTACCCTAAACACTCTAAAACATGATTTCTAATTCAGACATAGAAAAGATCCTCGACCGTGCGGATATTGTCGATGTGGTCGGACAGTTCGTCCAACTGCAACGCGCCGGAGTACGGTATAAGGCTTGTTGCCCGTTCCACCAGGAAGACACCCCTTCCTTCATGGTAGACCAGGCACGCGGTCTGTGGTATTGCTTCGGAGCCTGTCACGAAGGAGGTAACGTCATTAAGTTTGTCGAGAAAATCAACAACCTGAATTTTCCCGAAGCATGTCACTGGCTGGCAGATAAATACGGTATCGAGATTGAGGATAAAAAAGAGCAGAAGAATCCGGATGAGATAAAAGAGGCCCGGAAACGCGCGTCTATGTTTGCCATCAACGAGTTTGCTTCTCAGTTCTTTCTTCATAACCTCAAAAAACCGGAAGCTGACGCTGCCAAGGCAAAAATAAAACAGAGGTGGGGCGAACAATACCCTCAGGAACAGGGGATCGGCTACGCACTTCCTTCCTGGTCTGCTTTTGCAGACGCAGCTATCAAGGCCGGATATTCGACCGACCTGATGGTGGAGTGCGGACTGATCCGGAAACGTAAGGAGGGTGATGGGTATTATGACTTCTATCGTGACCGAATTATGATACCTATCCGCGACCGGTTCCGGAACATCATCGGCTGGACGGCCCGCGACATGAGCGAAGTGGACGGAACACCCAAATATCTGAATTCTTGCCAGAGCGACATCTACGACAAGTCGGACAGTATATTTGGTATTGACAATGCCATCAGGCAGGCTGCCAAAGAAGAAAAGTTCTACTGTGTAGAAGGCGCACCCGACGTGATGCGTCTGCAGTCCATCGGCATCAACAATACCATCGCCTCACTGGGTGCTGCTTGGACAAAGAAACAGTTCTACCAGATTAAAAGATATGCCACTTCCCTCTGTTTCCTTCCGGACGCGGACGCTGTGAAGCCCGGCGAACAGTACGGTACCGGGATAGCAGCTGTAATCAAGTCCGGTCAGCTGGCCATGGAGTGCGGTTTTTCCGTGTCGGTTAAGGAAATTCCGTGTGGCGAAGGCAACACCAAGAATGATCCGGATTCTTACTGTACCAGCCGCACTAAATTCAAGGACCTGGAAGAAGTGGACTACATCACCTGGTATGCCGGATATGCGTTCAAGGCCGACGGTACCACCGAAGATAAGAGCGCAGCTGTCACCAGGATTGCCAAGATGGTGGCAATGGTTGGTGACGAAGTCAAAGAACAGATGTATCTGGAGCAGCTGAAGAAAATCTACAATCACAAGAACCTTTGGATTACGGCCATCAACCGGGAGAAAAAAAAGATCTCAGAATCCAAGGCTGATAAGACACAGACCATCAACCGGGATCTGCTGGCCAAGTATGGTTTCTTCGAGTCCAACAACTGCTACTATTCCACCAACGAGGGAAAGGAGTTCCAATGGTCGAACTTCGTGATGCTACCCATGTTCCACATCAAAGACTCACTCAATCCGAAGCGACTGTACCGCATCAAGAACCAGAACCGTCAGGAGGAAATTGTGGAAATGAAGCAGGAGGATCTGGTGTCGTTATCCAAGTTCAAACAGAAGGTCGAAGGACTTGGTAACTACATCTGGCTGGCCACCGAAAAGGAAATGACCCGGCTGAAGATGTACCTGTATGAGCAGACGGAGACGGCAGTCGAAATTACCCAGCTGGGATGGAACCGCAAGGGTTTTTATGCGTTTGGCAACGGGGTGTTTGACACCGAGTGGCATCCGGTCGATGAATACGGTATTGTCCGCCTGGGTGACAAAGGCAACTACTACCTTCCGGCTTCCAGCCTGATTTACCGTGACGACGACAAGTTATTCCAGTTTGAACGGCGGTTTGTACACCTGAACTACTCTTCCATCAGTCTGAAGGAATACTTCACCAAACTGGTAGGGGTATTCGGTGATAATGCCAAGGTAGGAATCTGTTTCCTGCTGGCCACATTGTTTCGTGACATTATCACCGGATACACCAAGAGTTTTCCTATTTTGAACCTGTTTGGTCCGAAAGGTTCTGGTAAGTCCGAACTCGGCCACAGTCTGATGGCACTGTTTATCATCGAAAACATCCCGCCTAACATTCAGAATGCAACTATCCCGGCACTGGCCGACCTGGTGGCGCAGTGTGCCAACGCCCTGGTGCATATAGACGAATTCAAGAATAACATTGACATCGACAAACGGGAATACCTCAAGGGACTTTGGGACGGCGCCGGCCGGTCACGCATGAACATGGACCGGGACAAGAAACGGGAAATAACTGCTGTGGATTCTGGTGTGATTCTTTCCGGCCAGGAGATGGCAACCGCCGACATTGCGCTGTTCAGCCGACTCATATTCCTAACTTTTGCCAAATCAGAGTTCACAGAAGAGGAGAAGCGCCGATACAACGAACTTGTGGAGATTCGCAAGCGGGGACTTACACATCTGACGCTGCAGATACTCCGCCATCGGGCACGGATGGAGCAGCAGTTCATCAGCAACTATCATACCTGCCTGTCCGATGTGCTTGAAACACTTGGATCTGAAAAGGTCGAAGATCGAATCCTGCGTAACTGGATCATACCGCTGGCCGCGTTCCGAACCCTTGAAGGGGTATTGGACATTCCATTTCCGTATCAGGATATCCGTAGGGTGACACTTGATGGCATAATTCGTCAAAATGCAGAATGTAAGAGTAATAACGAGCTGGCTAACTTCTGGAACGTGGTATCCTACCTGCAACAAGATGGTGAGATCTTTATCGAGGGGGATTACCGCATTGAATACCTGAACCGGTTCAAGAGCAGTCTGATTAAGATAGAGCAGGTGTATCAGGAGCCGAAATCTATCCTGATGATGCGTAAGAACCGTATCTTCATGCTGTACAAGAAGTTTGGTAAGCAGGTCGGTGATTCCATTCTTCCTGAAGGTTCTTTGATGTACTATCTGGAGAACTCAAAGGAATACATGGGCAAAAAGAACTCGGTTCGCTTCAAGAACATCCAGCACGGTATTGAGGTTCAGAAGATGGCAACGACACCGACTGGTGGCGTATCTTATAAGAAAACATCGACACCCGATGTGGCACTTTGTTTTGATTACCGCATGATCCGGGAGACATATAATATTAATCTTGAGGTAGAGGTAGAAGGTAGAGAAACTGAAGAAGAAGATTTAGATTAAGTAAATAGTTTTAGAGTTGTAGAAGGCGTGGCGTCGTGAGGACGCTGCGCCTTTTTTTTGTGTGTCCGAGGGAGCATTTTCCCTTTTCATATGGGGTGAAAAAGGCTTCTACACTTTCTACACATTCTACAATGTTAAAAATGAGGTGTTTATATATTATACAATACTTCTACAAACCTTCTACAAAATTCTACAAAAATCCGTTTTTGTTAAAACCTTCTACAAAAGACTTCAATTTCTACATGATTTCTACAATTGTAGAAAGTAGATAATTATTTAAATGGTTGATATTCAATATAATTATGAATCTGTAGAAAATGTAGAAGGTGTAGAAGGCGAAATGTGTGTCATATTTCAGATGCTACTTTCCATTTTTATAGAAATATAAATTCCTAAAAAGTAATATATATATTATCTTTGTGGTAGATAATACATTCATTATGAGCCACATCGTTTTTTATATCAAACTGGAACCTTATTTGAAACAATGGCTGCACAACAGTCTGGGCAATCCTGTAGTGTTTCCTCCGCAAAGCAACGAGAACGCTGTCATCCGAAGATTCCTCCGGAAGCGTCCCCCGGAGATTTCTCCGGAAATGGCAGCTGAAGATCTGACGGCCATCGTCATTCCCGATAGTAAAGCCAAACCTCCCCAGTATTACAACTACCTGGGCAAAAAAGCCAAGGCAGCTGTAAAGGAAACCATTGAAGACCTGTTTCGGACTAACCTTTGGAATGAGATGAGTGACCTGACTCGCCGGGACTGTGGACTGAACAAGACTATCGCTGCCTGGTGTGAGATGCACGGTATCGACGACGACTATTCAGAGACTGTACGGCAGAAATACTACCGTATGAGAACGAATTATAGCCGGAGAGGTATTTTTTTAGGTTCTTTAACTCGGAAACGCTCGGACGAGTAGCCCTATTTTGTACAGATCCGAACAACACCGAACACACGTAATCTAATCACGAAAATATGGTACATTTGATTCAAAACATCAAAAAGGTTGAATGCATCGAAGCCTATCACCTTCAGCATTCAGACATTATAGCCGACCGCGGTGTCTGGCTGAATGTGTTCCAACAATTCAGTCCAATCTCTACCGTCGGACTGAGTTCGGTCGAGATTTCAGACAAAATCGAGAATAAACAACGCATTTTTACGACCAAACTTACCATGTTCCGCACAACAAAACTATTGCCAGGTGCAAAAAAACTGTGTTTCCGTGTGACGACCGTCACCGGATCCCGCTTTCTGATCGGATGTGCTGACAAGCCTTATCCGGTTATTCAGAACGAGGAGACTTTTCCTTCTGCAGCCGGCGGAAAGTCTGGCGTAACGGTTACTGTTACCTTAACTTCCCTCATTCCAATGCTTGCCATATTGGATTAAGGTCTT
>VOFC01004310.1_pt1 | contig 23335 bp, 22 predicted proteins | sample 5384161 | NCBI WGS metagenome assembly VOFC01 (sample SAMN12384722, study PRJNA508395) | human gut metagenome | isolation source: healthy gut B | host: Homo sapiens | reverse complement strand
ACGCTTCCACGATATCGGCGCGGCTGCGCCCCCGTTGAGCCCGTCACCAGGCTCACCATGATGCCGGCATCCGGGGAAAGCAAGGTCACGGAGCCCTTGTCCCGGGCTTCGATGCTCCAGCCTTCGGGGATGTCCACGGTGAAGAAGCTGTCCGCATCCAGAGGGGAGGCGACGACGAAAAAAGGGAATATCCAGAGGCCAGCCAACTCAATAAACAGCAAAAAAAATTTCTTTATTTTTTACCCAATATAACCATAATTTTATTTATTAATTTGATAAATATAAACAAATAAAGCAAAGCAACTTATCATAAATATCCGTGCTGTAAACCAATAATGAATTGCAGAATGATTCGCTAGAATACATATCCATAAAATGGGCATTCCTCCTATAAGGAGCAAGGGGATACCATAGTCACTATTCCAGTAAATTTTCTTTCGAAAATAAAGTAATATGGGAACAAGACCGACCAATACGCGTCCATTCATAATAATTGCCTGAAGCCGTATCGGCATTTCTACTGGCCGAGGATTTGAACCTCCAACTCTATAGATTGCTTGATGCCAAAAATCAGCAATAATATTTTGTTGAAGAATGCATGTCGCTATCAGAGGCTTTGCTATCCAGAATAAGGCATATCCTCCCCACCATACACTGCAATACAAAAAAATATATAAAAATGAATTTTTTTCTTCTTTTGCATAGATAATGAGTAATGGTATCCCTAATGTCAATAATGGGACTGATAGTAAATCAAAAAATGCTACAGACATTCCAATTATAAAAAAGAATGCTATATATTTATCTTTTTTTATATTTGTCGCTAAAAATACTGCAATATAAACAATAAAATATGTTGCATAAAATTGAAAAGATAACCAGGCTGTAAGCCATCCATAAAGAAAGAAAGAGATTACTAATCCTTTTGCTAAAAAATCTGAAATTTTTTTTACAGAAAAATAACTCAGGATTATTCCTAAAAAATGAATAGCTAGTCCTATATATTTTATTTCTTCATAAGAAAAAAAATTGAGAATTGGACGTAAAAATACGAGATATCCATGCCAATAACGTCCATATTCGGGAACCATAGCTCGCTTAAAGACACTATCTCCTGATGCGGTTACAGCCTTGAGCATTTCTCGGTCAGTAAATTTATCCTGCTGCAAATAATGGGCCCATGAACTTAAAAAATATGTCCATGGAACTGGTAGATAGTGTTCAAGAATTTTTGGGTATATTTCTCCACTTGATATTTCACAAATTCCTATAGAAGCATTCTTCTCTCTATATTTCCATCAAATGAAAAGCTAAAAACAATAAAGAGCTGCAACATAAAACAATAAATACATAAAGGAAGATGCCTTGAATAATATAAATTTTAATTTTTTTAGCCATTATACTTTAAAAAGCTATTTTGATGAGAATTCCTTGCACACGGCGATGATGAACGCCAGCATGAAGGAAAAAACAGCCATGGCGCCGAAGACGATGGCGAGGATGCTCAGATTGTCCACAAAGGGCGATGCCATATCACCGTAACCGGCACCTGACCAGGCGGAGAAGCAATAGCCGTAGCTGACCCCGAACAGGACCAGGAAGGCCAGGGCCACGAACGCCAGCCTGTCACGGGAGGCCAGGCGTGCCAGCAGGCTGACGCCCCGGCCCGGCAGATGCGTCCCGGCCAGCCCGGCCGCCACGACCCCCAGCCCCATGACCTGCATGCCCAGCATGAGCAGCATGGCGAAGGTCACGAAACTTTTGTTGGCAAAGGTCACGCTGCCCACGGACAGGGGACCGGAGAGCAGGAGCAGCACGCCCAGCAGGCCCACGCCCATCAGGGCCAGCGCCGGATACATGTACAGCCAGTGCGGCGCATAGGTCAGCAGAAAGCACAGATGACGCCAGCCATCGCGCCAGGTACGCAGATGCGGCGGGCGGCTGCGGCCATCCCTGGCCAGAGTGGTGGGCACCTCGGCCATGCTGAGGCCGTAGAGGGAGGCCTTGACCACCATCTCGGAGGCGAACTCCATGCCGGTGGTCTTCAGGCCGCAGCGCCGGATGGCCTCGGTATTGAAACCACGCAGCCCGCAATGGAAATCCCCGATACTGATACGGAAGAACAGGCGCCCGATCCAGCTCAGGACCGGATTGCCCAGATAACGGTGGAGCGGCGGCATGGCCCCGGGAGCGATCCCGCCCCTGAAGCGGTTGCCCATGACCAGATCCACGCCCTGGCGCAGCTTGTCCACAAAGACCTGGAGGCTGGAGAAATCGTAACTGTCATCGGCATCACCCATGATGATGTATTTGCCGCGCGCCGCGGCGATGCCTCCCAGCAGGGCCGCACCGTAGCCTTTCTGCGCCACATCCACCACCCGGGCCCCCAGGCCGCGGGCTATCTCCCGGGATCCGTCCGTGCTGCCGTTGTCCGCTATCAGCACCTCTCCGTCGACGCCGGAGCGCTCCAGATAGGCCTTGGCCTTCATGATGCAGGTGGCCAGTGTCTCGGATTCGTTCAGGCAGGGCATCAGGATAGTCAGTTCACACGTATGTTCCATAGCATTTTCCCCTGGCCGGGATGCGGCCGCACCGCATCCGCCTCCATCACCGGCCGTTCCCCGCCGGCAGGACGATCTTCTCAGGAAAGTCCCGTGCTCCCTCGCGCCAGGCATCAAGACGCAGGAGGAGCGGGAACCCCTCACCTTCATGCAAGCCCAGCTCCTTGCCGTAGCGCGCCACGAAATCGTCGGGGACACGCCACAGGAGCAGATAATCCACATTCTGCCGCCGGGCTGTTTCCCGCAGATCGGCAGGCAGCCTGCCGCCGAGCAACTGTTCCTCCAGGGAATCCACGGGATTGAATTCCACCCGCTCGCTCACACGACCAGCGCTGCGTTCCGGCATTACCAGATAACGGCAGATCATGCCATATTCATAGAAAGCCTCTCCGGCCACGAGCCACCAGGAAGCCCCCTCCGGCGTAGATCGCTGCAGGAGCCGGGCGGCCTGTTCCATCTCGGCCAGATGTCCGGGGACACCCGCAGGCCGTTGCAGCGAAAAATACATGACCACGGCCATGAGCACCACAGTGAGGCAGCGGACGAGCCTGGCCTGCCACAGATGCCCCTGTTGTGCGGCATGCAGCAGAAAAAGAAAGACCGTCCCGACCAGCAAAGGCCCCATGCCGACAGCGGCATAACGCTCATAGCTGGCCGCGGAAGCCAGCTCCCGCGCATCCATAAAGGCCATGGTCGCATAGGCATGGGCTGCCACCCAGGCCAGAAAACCTGCCGCCAGAAGAAGTGCGGCAAGGCCCCTGCCCCCCGGCAGCAGCCGGGGATCCTTGCGCAGCAGGTACCAGCTCCCGCCGCAGGAGAGGAGCAGCAACAGAGCCGTGCCGGTCGCGAACGTCAGCAGGCCTATGGCCGGAATACTGACGAGAGGCCGCATCAGAAACGCCCGGGCATACACAAGCACGGCATCAACGATGGTCTCAGGCCCCAGGCATTGGTTATGGCGGAGAAATCCGCTCCGGCCGCCCCCGTGATGCAGATGGCACGGTAGATCTTCCACAGTCCCCAGCACAGGACAGCCGGCCAGACCACTCTGGCGATCGACCACGCCACATGGCGGCATCTTTGCTTTGCCGCACCGTGCCATTGCCGCAGCGCAAAGGCGCCCAGCACGCACAGGACGAGCAATATCCCGGTGGGTTTGCACAGGATGAGCACCGCGCAGCCCGCCTGCAAGATCAGATATGGCAACCGTTCCTGGCAGGAGAAGACTACCAGCATGGCCAATGCCGTGTAGAGGGCCACCTGCAGGCTTTCCGCATAGCCGAAGACATAGGAACCATAATCCACATGGGCCCCCAGGGAACGCAGCAGGCCGAACGTCACCAGGGCACAAAAGCAGACCGGCCAGAACGAAAGGCCCCGCTCGCGGGCCAGATGGATGACGACACCGGTGGCGGAAAGCAGGACTGCGGCCTCGCCCAGGGCCACGGCAGGCTCCGAAAAGCTCCCCATGGGCTGGAGCAGGGCCTGCAGGATGGTGACCATGGGCGGATAGAGCAGCACCGAGTCATGACGGGGCAGGACGGCCCCCCAGGTCCAGAGGCCATCCTCCAGCACCAGGTGCTTGACGAAGCCGCCCCAGAAAAATTCGTCCCAGTAGACGAGCCTGGCCCCGGCATAATGCCAGGCAAACAGGAGCAGCAGGCCCGCGAACAGCAGGGAAGGCGCCGCCGTCCGGGCATAACGGCGCCAGGGGGCCCCGGCGGCGAACAGGGAAAGGCAGACCGGCAGCAGGGAGAGCAGGGACAGGACGGCCACGGCAAGGCGGACTTCATGATAGACGCCCCCCATGGCCGCGAGGACCTGCAGCAGGGCTGTCACGCAGACCGCCAGGAACGGCGCACACCAGGGCGCGGCCAGGCGCCAGGCCAGAAAGATGCTCAGACAGGTCAGTGAGCCGATAAAAAACACGCGTGCCTCCTCGATGCCTTGCGATCCGGCACGGAACAGGGGGCTGCCGTACCGTCTTCGTCCCCGGGACATGCGGCCGGGGGAGCGGTTGCCAGACAAGTACGCAGTATCGCGGCAAAGGGCAAGCCATGTTGTCCGTGGCGCCCCGTGCAGGCCGGTGAGGCCGCAGGCTCCGTAACGGCAGGAGCCGCAGGCCCGGGGCCATGACCAGGGAACGTCGCACAGGACAGGCACGGCCCGCCGTATCCTGCGGCCCGCATTTTTCTCCGCGGAAAGACTTTTTGACCCTACCCTTCCCCGGGCGGGCGGGCAAGTCCTTTCCCGTCCGCCGGTCCTGTCTCATGCACCGGCACCCCGGCTGTAGCGGCGGGCAGCACCGGACCAGAGCGTTTCCTTGCACCGTACGGGAAAACGGGGGATCGCCGCCGGAAGGGCACGCCTGTTCCTCCCAACGGCACGAAAGCCTTGCCGCTGCTCCGGCCTGGCACCAAAACAGGGAGGAGCTTTTGCCCCTCCCTGTCCATACAGCCTGGTCCTTTTCGCCGCGCTCCTGCCCGGTCTGGCGGCCTGTGTGCTAGCCCCGACCGCCACGGGCCTGGGCACGGCTCTGGAATCTTTCCCCTGTCCACCACCACGCGCTCATGGACGCCTTCCCCGATGGGGCCCGTCTCGTCATGGGCGGAGACCGCGAAGGTCAGACCGCGACCGTTGGCCGAGACCGCTGTGAGCCTGGCCGCAAAGCGCACCTTCATGCCGCAGGGTGTCGGCGCCATGTGACTGACCTCCACACGGGTGCCCACGCTGGTCACGCCTTCCGGCAGGCAGGAACGGACAGCCTCCATGGAGGCGCGCTCCATGCCCATGATCATCACGGGCGTGGCCAGAACCCGGACCTCCCCGCTGCCCACTGCCGCGGCCAGCATCCCTTCGTCCACCGTCGTTTCCCACTGTCCTGTCATCCCGGCTTTCGGCATGGTCTCCATGCGGTCCCTCCCTGTTGCGGATACAGCTGTCTTCTGTTCCTGAACGGGAACGGCCCTCCTGTCAAGCCGGATGCCCCTGTGATCCGCCAGCCAGGCATACCAGGCCGCCACGTCGCCGCGCAGACGGTCATCAAGGAGTGCCAGCGCCGCATCCCGCAGCGCCTGCGGCACGCCACCGTAAAAGGCCTCGGCGATACTGCCCGCGATGGCGGCCTGCGTGTCGCTGTCGCCCCCCAGCCAGACGGCGTTGCGCACGGCCTCCTCGAAGGAATGGCTCTCCAGGAAGGCGATGATGGCTTCGGGGACGGATTCCTGGCAGCTTTCCTTGTGGCGGTAGGAGGATCTGATCCCGGCCAGGGAGCGGTCCAGGTCATAGCCGTAGCGGGAGGCGACATAATCACGGATGGCATCCCGTCCGGCGCCGTCCCGGGCCAGGAATACGGCCGCCGCCGTGGCGCAGGCCCCTTTGATGCCCTCGGGATGGTCATGCGTCACGGAGGCGCTCAGGGCCGCATACTGCTCGGTCTCCTCCAGGCTGCCGCAGGCCCAGCCCACGGGCGAGACGCGCATGGCCGAGCCGTTGCCGAAACTGTTGTACGGCTCGCGGCTGCCCGTGACGATCCAGCGGAAAAAACGCTGTCCGTACCCCGCCCGGATGTACGCACGCCCATATTCGTGCATGGCGTCGATGAAGGCCTCCCGGCAGGCCTGCTCCTGACCGTGGGACCGCATCAGGGCCCGGCCCACGGCCACGGTCATCACCGTATCGTCCGTGAAGCGGGAACGGGGAGAGAACAGGGGAAAGGCCTCGGCGGCCCCCGCCAGGGATGGAACTCGTAAGGACTGCCCACCATGTCACCGATGATGGCTCCCAGCATGACAGCTCTCCTTTGGTAGATTGTGACGGCACGACGAAGCGCCGCAAGGGATGCGCCCATGAGAAGGACGCTTTCCCGAAACGGCACTCCACGGGAGAAGGAAAGGAAGGCCGGGCATGACCTCCGGGACAGCCTCCTGCCCGGACATTCCGTTCCGGGCGCGAGGATAGCACCGGCGCAGGGCGTTTGCCATCATCCTGCGGGCATGGCGCCGCCCCGATGCGGGGAAGCGCCCTTTCCGGGCACGGCCGGCCTTGCGGGCGGCCCGCATGACGGGACCGCCCGGCGGGGTCTAGATCTTTCTGTACTTGCCCTTGCGGCAGACACGGCAACGGCCGTTGGGCACAGCCGGCTGTGCCGTACCGAAGGGACTCTTGGTGGTGCCGCAGGCGCCGCGCTGGCCGCCGGCGCTCACCGTATGGCCGTTGCAACGGACATCGCCGCAAACATCGCATTTGTAGATCGTTCCCGGGAAACCGCAGGTGGGACACACAGGCATGGCTGACCTCTCAGGGATGGGGTGACACTGTCCGGCAGTGAATGTCCCATCCTGCTACGGGATCGTTCCAGATCATGGAGTTTATGGAAAGTTCGTGTTCTTTTTCTCTATTATACTCATTTTATTTATAATATATAAAAATTCTCCCTTCCATTTTCAACTTTTCAAGCACTTTTTTGGCACCCGTCGCCAATCCCCCATACCGCCTACAAGGCGATACCGACATTGGCACAAAAGGGGTGTCAGCCCCCAGTCATCCCCCCTGCTCCTGCTGATATCCCCTGTGGACTCGGCATGTCAGTCGTTGGCTCTGCGATACGGGTGGGAATAACAGGATCGCCTATAATGAATCTTCCCGCAGGGCGGCCTGAGCCCAGATGAACCAAAGACACCCGCTGGAGCGTTCCAGCGGGTGTCTTTGGTACGATATGAAGAAAGGTTGGAATGCTTACTTACTGCCCCTGCCGGAAGTTTCGGGCGCCCACAAATGGCACACGATACCACCGACGAGCAACGCGCCGACACACATCCAGAGGGAGGCATAGATCCCCCAGGCATCACTGATAACCGGAAGGAGGAATGTACCGCCGCCGGCTCCGATGCGACTTACGGCAACAGTCAGGCCCACGCCGGATGCGCGAAGTTCCGTGGGAAAAAGCTCGGGGGGATACGCGAATTCAAGAACGATGGACATGGCCAGTACCAGAGCCAGCGCCGCCAGCAGGGATCATGGCCAGAGTGCCCGGCATGGTCTGCCAGAGAATCATAACAGTCAGGATAGCCGCCGCACCATAAAACGTTGAGAGCAGGTAAAAACGCCGGGTGATCTTATCAATGATCCAGGTGCCGATCAGCACCCCTGCCATGGTGAAGACGTTATACAGAATACCGGATACATGCGGGTTACTGACATTGAGCTGTTCCAGCACGATGGTCAGGAAGATGCCGATGGCAAAGAAAGGGACGACCTGGGCAGCAAAAAATACACCGGAAACAAGCGTGTTGTAGCGTAATTCCGGGCTGAACAAACGGCACCACGATCCGGAAGCCTTCTGCTCTTCCTGCAAATCAGGAAGGCAGTAGCCCTTGCCGAGCCAGGTATGGATCAACTCCAGAGCTTCGGTTTCACGTCCCTGGCGGGCCAGCCAGCTGGGAGATTCGGGCGTTCCGAAACGATAGAGAAAAGCGGCCAGTCCCGGTACTGCGGAAGAGATGATGATCCAGCGCCAGCCGTCATCTCCCATACTCTCGGCCCCAAGGCTGCCTACGAAGGACCCCACGATATAGGACATGACGAAACCCAGGGTCCACATGACCAGGTGCCAGCTCAGGATGCGGGCGCGCCTCTTGGCCGGGGTCCATTCGCTCAGCAGAGGGATGCCGCTGGTGTAGTCGGCGCCCACGGTCATACCCAGCAGGAAGCGGACCACGGCCAGCCAGACGGGATCCGTGATGAAGAACTGCCACAGGGACAGGCCCACGGACAGAGCCATCAGGATGAGGAAGGGTTTGCGACGGCCGATGCGGTCGGCAATGGGGCCCATGAGCAGGCTGCCGAACAGGATGCCCAGCATGGCACCGGCACCGATGAGGCCCATCCAGTAACTGTTCAGCCCCAACGGGCCCTGGGCATAACTGAGCGCGATGCCTACGATGCCCAGGATGTAGCCGTCAGTGATCACACCAAGGAAAGCGCCGGTGGCAACTTTCTTGTGAATGGCGTGCGGTGTGGCTTCCTCGAAGCTGATAGGTGTGGCGAATGACATGGTTCCCTCCGGTCGGGTTGAGGTGAGGGCCCGGCGTGAGCAGCTCCAGGCCGGGAGAGGGTAATGGCTCTGTTTTTATAATACCGTATTACGGTATTATATACCATATCAAACGATATTTAGAAAAAAATTTCCTGTCAATGGTTAGGAAAATTTTTCCTTCCCAAAAAATTCTTAAAAATTTTTTTTCATAAAATCCCGTAAACCCGTTGACACATAAGCTCTAACTGCGTACCGTCTAAAAAACGGTATATAATACCGTAATACGGTACAAACAAAACGACCAATCAGGACTTCTGAGTTTTTCAGGAAAGAATGCAACAACCTTCATCGAGGCCAGGACCTCACAGCACCGAGGTGGATATGTCGCTGGAAACCTTGTTCTTGAAAAATACGGAAACATTTGCCGAAAGCATGGCGCGTTGCGGTGTCAAATATCACTTCGCCTATCCGATCACCCCGGCAACGGACGTGATGAAGCGCACCGCAGTCATCCTGCCCAAATACGGCGGCAAAAATGATGCAGATGGAGAGCGAACTGGCTGTTTCCAGCGCTCTGGCCGGCGCGGCCTGCACCGGCAAACTGGCGGCTACATCCAGCTCAGGTCCCGGCATGTCCCTGATGCAGGAAGCCATCTCCTTCATGGCCGGCGCCGAACTGCCCTGCATCATGCTGGACTCCATGCGTGTGGGCCCTGGTGATGGCGATATCGTAGGGGCACAGAGCAACTACTATATGGCTACCCGCGGCGGTGGGCACGGTGACTACCATATCCCTGTGCTGGCCCCTGCCTCCGGCCAGGAAATCGTGGATCTCATGCCGCGCGGCATCCGCCTGGCCTATGCATACCGCACGCCGGTGCTCTTCGTTATTGACGGCGTGACAGCTCAGACCACGGAATCCGCCATCCTTCCCGCGTACCATGACTACGCTGCCGAATTCGATACGTCCGACTGGGCCTATACCGGCACGCAGGACCACCCCCAAACGCGCCCTGATCACCGGCAGCTACTCGCACGAAGACGGCTACCAGATGAATGAACGCCTGCGTAAAAAGTGTGAGATCATCACAGAAAACGAGCAGCTGTGGGAAGAGGACAGCGTCGACGACGCGGAACTGGTGGTCGTGGCTTTCGGCATCCATGGCCGTATGTGCAAGGATCTGGTGCGCAAACTGCGTACGGAAGGGAAAAAGGTCGGCAGCATCCGTCCCATCAGCCTGTGGCCTTTCCCGGTCAGGGCGTTCGACAAGCTCCCTGCCAGTGTGAAGCAGATTCTGGTAGTGGAGATGAATCTGGGCCAGATGGTGGACGATGTGCGTCTCGCCGTGAACGGCCGTGTACCCGTGCACTTTTTCGGCAAGACCGGTGGCGACATGCCCATGTACACGCTCAATGAAATGATCGCCAAAACCAACAGCCTGCTGGGAGAGTAAGCGGATGCAGAATCTTAGCAAGAATTACGGCCAGACCCTGAACCTGGATAAACTCACCAGCTACTGTCCCGGCTGCGGTCACGGCGTTGTGACCCGCCTGGTGGCGGAAGCCATCGAAGAGCTGGGCATCCGCCAGCGTGCGATAGCCATCGTGGGCATCGGTTGCGGTGGTTTTTCCCATCACTACATGGACATCGATGCCATCGAAGCCACCCATGGCCGCGCACCTTCCTTCGCCGTGGGATACAAGCTGGCCCGTCCCGACAACATCGTCTTCACCTACGCCGGCGACGGCGACACCAGCGCCATCGGCATCGGCGACCTTCTCCATGCGGCCAACAAGGGCATGCCCATCACCACCATCATGATCAACAATACCGTGTTCGGTATGACCGGCGGGCAGATGTCCCCCACCACGCTCGAAGGCCAGGTGACCACCACTACGCCCAAGGGACGTGACGTGACCTGGCAGGGCTATCCCCTGCTGGTTCCCGAGATGATGCGCGCCATGCCCGGTGTGAAATTCCTGGCACGCGAGAGCGTGGCCACTGCCAAACACATTATGCACGCGAAGAAAAGCATCAGAAAGGCCTTCGAATGTCAGGTTCGCGGTCTTGGTTACTCCTTCGTGGAAATGATCGTCCCCTGTCCCACCGGCCTCAAGAAATCCGTACGCGACTCCTATGACTGGTGTGCCAACCAGATGAACGGTTATTTCCAGCCCCAAATCTTCAAGGACGAAATGGAGCAGAACAATGCTGACTAAATGCATGTTTTCCGGTTCTGGCGGTCAGGGTTCCGCTCTTATGGCCAAGCTTGTCTGCCTGGCCTCCATCAAGGAAGGGCTCAAGGTCGTCATGACCCAGACCTACGGTATCGAACAGCGCGGTGGCGACTCCACGGCCTATGTGATCGTTTCCGATGGCCCCATCGGCAGCCCTATCGTAGAAAAGGATGCCACTGTGGCCGTCGCCCTGAGCAAATCCATCTATGACTTGTGCTTCGAAGGCACCGCTCCCGGTGGCACCCTGTTTTGCAACACCTCGCTGGTGGAAGAGCCCCGGGCCCCTGAGGGTTTCGTCCAGGTGGGCCTGCCTGTGTCCGATATGGCCATGGAAGCCGGTTCCGTCCGCTCTGCCAATATGGTCATGCTGGGAGCTGTCCTGGCCAGGACAGGCCTGCTCAAGCTGGAGACCGTCGAACAGGTCCTCACGGAGACCATGGGCGCCAAAAAGCCTGCCCTGCTGGAAATGAATATCAAGGCACTGCACACCGGCTATGAAGCGGGCCTGAAGGGGTAACTTATGAGCAAGGTTAAAGTTCACATCATTGACGCGCGTCGCTGCAAATCCTGTGGCCTGTGTGTGGATGCCTGCCCCAAGCAGGTACTGGCCATCAGTGCCCATATCAACGGCCAGGGATACAATTATGTGGAACAGGTCCATCCTGAAAAATGCATCAAATGCAATATCTGCGGCATCGTCTGCCCGGATGTGGCTATTGGCGTCGTGGTGGAGGATTAGCTCCTCAGGAAACGGCAAGATGTACCGGGTCACGCTGCCATCGGGGGCAGCGTGACTGCAAGAGCTCCCGGGAGGAATGCAATGTCTGACCTTGTCCCTCTCTTTCGTCCCAAAAGCGTCGCTCTTATCGGCGCTTCGTCCGATACGAAGAAATACGGCTACTGGACAGCCAAGAGCCTGATAGACAACAAGTTCCAGGGTGACATCTATCTGGTCTCCCGATCCGGCGGTGAAATCCTCGGTCACCCCACCTATCCCGACATCCTTTCCGTGCCCGGTGAAGTGGACCTGGCCATCGTGGCCATTGCTCCCAGGCATATAGTCCCCATCATCGAGCAGTGTACCGAAAAGGGCGTGAAGACCGCCATCGTCGTCTCCACGGGCTTTGGCGAGACCGGTCCCGAGGGCAAGGAGATCGAACGCCAGATGCTGGAAGTGGCCCGCAAGGGCAATCTGCGCATCATGGGCCCCAACTGCATGGGGATGTACAGTTCTGCCGTGAGCCTCAATGCGAGCATCATCGATCTGGCCCCCGGCCCCATGAGCCTCGTGCTGCAAAGCGGCAACTTTGGTATCGACATCAACTTCAATGCCAAAAGCCGCAACCTCGGTTACAGCTGCTGGGCCACCATCGGCAATCAGATGGATATCCGCTTCAATGACTTCGTCAGCTATATCGGACAGGACGAAAATACCAAGGTACTGCTGCTGTACATGGAAGGCCTGCGTGTGGAAGATGAGGAAGATGGCCGCAAGTTCCTGAAAGCCGCCCAGAAGACCTCGCTCAAGACGCCCATCGCCGCCATCAAGATCGGCCGCAGCGCCGCCGGTGCCCGTGCCGCCGCTTCCCACACCGGCTCCCTGGCCGGCAGTGAAAAAATCTTCGACGCGGCCCTGGAGCAGGCGGGCGTCGTTCGTGTGGACAGTCCCAACGAACTGCTCGATACCGCCGAGACTTTCGCCAAGTGCAAGCCCGCCATCGGCAGACGCATGGCCGTGCTCACCGACGGCGGCGGTCACGGCGTCATGGCTACCGACTTCTGCGAGCGATTCAAGCTGGAAGCCCCGGTGCTGTCCCAGGCCACCCAGGAAAAGCTGCGCGCCATCCTGCGTCCGCACTGCCCCATCAAAAATCCTGTGGACCTGGCCGGCACGCCCGAAGCCGACATGTGGGTCTTCGACCGGTGCCTGGAGGTCCTGCTGGACGACCCCGATGTGGATGGTGTGATCATCGTGGGCCTTTATGGCGGCTATGCCGATCTTTCCGAAGAATTCCGCGTTATGGAGATGGACGTGGCCAAGAGCATGGCTGCCCGCGTGCAGAAGGCCAACAAGCCTGTGGTCATGCATTCCATCTACCAGCCACAGCAGCCTGAATGCCTGCGTTACCTGAGCGACAACGGCATCCCGGTATTCGGTTCCGTGGACGCTGCCGTACGCTCCATGGGTACGCTGGTGAGTTATGCCGACCGCCGCAAGGCCCTGGAAGAAGAACTGGCCGGTGCCAGTGTGGAACTGCCCGCCGACCGCCACGAAAAAGTTCGTGCCATCCTCGATTCCGTGCGCGCCCAGAACCGCTGCAACCTGGTCGAGACAGAAGCCCGCGACATTTTCAAAGCCTATGGCCTGAACCTGGCTCCGCACTACCTGGCGCGCAACGCCGACGAAGCGGCAGAGCTGTGGCAGAAGATAGGCGGCAAGGCCGTCATGAAGATCGTATCCCCGGATATCCTGCACAAGACCGATGCCGGCGGTGTGGCCCTGAACATCGAATCCGCCGGGAGCGCCCGTGAAACCTTTGAGCGCCTGGTCAGGAACGGCCTGGCCTACAAGCCTGACGCGGACATCTTCGGCGTGCTGATGACCCCCATGCTGCCCGGCGGCGTGGAATGCATCATTGGCGCCAGCCATGACGTGACCTTCGGCCCCACGGTCATGTTCGGTCTGGGCGGCATCTTCGTGGAAGTGCTCAAGGACGTGTCCTTCCGCGTGGCCCCCATCAACATGCCCTCCGCCCGCAAGATGGTTCGTGAGATCCGCGGTCTGGCCATGCTGCAGGGTGCGCGCGGCGCCAAGCCCTGCGATCTGGAAGCCCTGGCCGAGGCCGTTTGTCTGGTCTCCCACCTGGTGGATGAGCTGCGTGATGTCGCCGAAGTCGACCTCAACCCCGTTTTTGCCTGGGAAAAAGGACTGGCCGTGGCCGATGCCCGCATCGTCCTGCATCCTGTGAAGTAGCGTCCTTTTGCCCGCCAGACCGCCGGCAGGCACGATCCGCCGGCGTATGCACAAGCATCTTTTAGGAAGAGAGAACTACCATGCGTGAAGTGAAGCGTTTCCCCACCACCACTGGTCAGAGCTGGCTTGAGATGTCCTCTTTCAAAGATCATCTGTTCAAGAGCCATGACAAGATCGCCAAGGAATATGACTATATCGTCGTAGGCGCCGGTTACGGCGGATACGGCTGCGCCAGCCGTCTGGCTGAACTGCAGCCCAGTGCCAGAATCGCTGTCTTCGAAGCCATCAAGATCGGCAACGGCGACAGCGGCAAGAATGCCGGTTTCATCATCGACGTGCCCCATAATTTCGGTGACCAGGGCAATTCCAATTTTGAAGACAACTTCATGTACTATAAGCTCAACACCTTCATCATCGGCCGGATGCGCAAGGCCATCGAAGATTCCGGCATCAAGGTGGACTGGGATCCCTGCGGCAAATATCTGTGCTGCTCCGAGACCAAGAGCTTCAAGCTCATCGATACCGAAGTCGAAGAGCTCGAGCACATGAACGTCAAGTATGAGATCTATGAAGGCGAAGTCCTGGCCAGGCGTCTGGGCACCCGTTACTACAAAAAGGCCCTCTACACCCCCGGGACCCTGCTGGTGAACCCTGCCGACGTGCTGCGCGGACTGTTCACCGTGCTGCCCGAAAATGTTGACGTGTTCGAAGAGTGCCCCGTTATGAGCATTGAGGAAGGCGCCCGTGCCCGCGTGAAACTGCTCAACGGAAAGGAACTGACGGCCAAGAACGTCGTCGTCACCGGTGGCCCCTTCATCGAGGAATTCGGCATTGTGAAGAACACGTTCTGCCCCGTGCTTTCTTACGGCGCCTTCACCCGCCAGCTCAACGAAGACGAGCTCATCTACTTCAAGGACGTCAAGCCCTGGGGCTGCACCGCGGGACATCCCGCCGGCACCACCGTCCGCTTCACCTGCGACAACCGTATCTTCGTACGGAACGGTTTCAGCTACGCCACGCATCGCACCACCTCCTTCCAGCGCATCCGCCGGGCCGTTCCCAAGCTGCGCCGGGCCTTTGAAAACCGTTTCCCCGAGATCAAGCATGTCAACTTCGAATACCTTTACGGCGGCATGATCAACATGACCATGAACTTCCGGCCGCTCATGATCCAAAAGCATCCCAGCGTGTACGCCTCGGCCAGCGGCGAAGGTGCCGGCGTGGCCAAGACCTGCCTGATGGGCCACTATGTGGCCGAATGGATCAACGGCATCGACAGCGAGGAGCTGCGCTTCCTGCGCCGTATCGCCACCCCGAGCCACCTGCCGCCGGAACCCCTGCCTACCATCGGCGCCACCGCCCGCCTGATGTGGGAGGAGTTCAACGCCAAAAGCGAAATCTAGCTCCCATGTGCCTGGCGTGGGGCGGCTCCCTTCTACGCCCCGCGCCTCCTTTCCCATAGCATCCCCTATCCAATACGCTCTCTGGAGGTCATCATGGAATTTGTGCATGCTCCCAAGGCTTGCGCCGCTGTCGGCCCCTATTCCCACGCCGTCAAGGCCGGTAACACCTATTACCTTTCCGGCCAGGTGCCTTTCCATCCCGTGACGGGTGAAGTGGTGGGAAAAGACATGGCCGAACAGGCCACCCAGACCCTCACCAACATGAAAGCGGTGCTGGATGCCTGCGGGCTGGCCATCGCCCATATCGCCAAAGTGACCGTATTCATCACGGACATGCACGACTTCGATGCCTTCAACACAGTGTATGCCGATTTCATGGGTGAGCACCGGCCTGCCCGTGTCTGTGTCGAAGTCAGCAATATAGCGCATGGCTGCCTGCTGGAACTCGACTGTGTGTGCGTCGTGGAATAACATCGGGACAGAACAAAGACAGGGGGGCGGCACTGCCTTCCTCAACAGCTATTTTTTCAGCGCCATGACGGTGCATCTGTAAGGCACTCTTCATCGAGGCATGCGACTCCAGCCTCACAAATGCAGGATATCACAATGGCGTAGGGGGAGCATCAGCTCCCCCTTTTTGTCTTCATGATACCCCCCAAATGCTATCTGGGCCGCGTTCTTAAGGAGATTTTCATGCGTGAATCACCATATAGCGTAGACAAACTGACTTTTGCCATAGGCTACAGTATCATATTCCTTTTTGTACTTATCGCTGTTATCTTTCCTGCGAATTTCACTGCAATGATGGAGGTCGTCCAAACTTTTCTGCTCAATAATACCGGTTGGCTCACAGTCTTCCTTTCCGTCTGCATCGTCGTTTTCACGCTCTGCATCATCGCTTCTCCCATTGGTTCCATCAGGATCGGCGGCCGCCATGCCAAGCCCGACTTCAGCCTGTGGCGCTGGTTTGCCATTTCTCTGTGTGCCGGTATCGGTATCGGCATCCTGTTCTGGGGCATAGGTGAACCCATCTACCATCTGATGCAGCCCCCCACCGAGAACCTTGGTATTGCCCCCGGCTCTCACCAGGCCGCTGTTTTTGCCATCTCGCAGAGTATCATGCACTGGAGCGTGGCCCAGTACTGCCTCTACTCTATCTGTGGCGTGACCTTCGCGGTCATGTGCTTCAACAACAACCGTCCCCTCTCCATCATCGACTGTTTCGCCGTCATCGTGCCTTCCAGGTATTTTGAGCTCAGCCGCTGCGTGGTGCATACCATCTGCCTGTTCTCCCTGTGCTTCGCTGTCATCAGCAGCATGGGCTCCCTGATCATGATGGTCTCCAGCATGCTCTCCCATCTGACGGGCCTGCCGCGTTCCTTTATGATGGACACGCTCATCTGCGTCGCCGGTACCGGCCTGTTCGTCATCTCGGCCATCAGCGGCCTGCGCCGGGGCATGTCTTTCCTCTCGCAACAGACCACGCGCCTTTTCATCTTCCTGATGTTCTTCGTCTTCCTTGTGGGCCCCACTTCCTTCATCCTGACCATGGGCACGGAAGTCTTCGGCTATACGTTGAGCTCCTTTTTCCACAACAGCTCGCTTATGAGCACCAAGTTCATGGACAACCCCTGGTCCAACTCCTGGCTGGTGGTCTACATGGCCTTTTTCTTTGGGTATGCGCCGCCCATCGGCCTGTTCCTGGCTCGTCTCGGCAAAGGCCGCACCGTGCGCCAATTCCTGCTGATGAACATCTTCGCGCCCACCATTTTCGTATATTTCTGGATCAACACTTTTGGCAGCGTTGCCATCTACTTTCAGTGGAACAACGTCATGGACGTCTGGGGCTTCGTGCAAAGCCACGGCCTGGAATCCACCGTGGTCGCCGTTCTCCAGACCTTCCCCCTGAATGGGGTACTGATCTTCCTGTTCATCATCTGTACCATGACCTCTTTCGCCACCCTGGCAGATCCCATGACCACGGTGCTGGCAACCTTATCCACCAAGGGACTGTCCATCAATGAAGAGGCTCCCCGACGGCTGAAGGCCGTCTGGGGCATCACTGCCGGAGTGATGGCCCTGTTGCTGATCTCGACGACAGGCCTTTCCGGTCTGCGCGGCATGGCGGTTTTCAGCGGTTTGTTCATGATGTTCATCACGGCGGGCATCTGTGTATGCATTGTCAAAATCGGCATGGAAATCCTGGAGCGCCGGCGACTGGCACAATAATCCCCTTCAAGGAGCTCGGACATGAAAAGATTGATCGTTGGCGTCAGCGGGGCCAGCGCCATGCCGCTGACAGCGTGCTTGCTGCAGAACCTCCATTATCTGGCCGACGTGGAAGTTCATCTTATAGTATCACCTGGGGCAGAACGCGTCTTGCAGCATGAATGCCATTGCAAGGCGGATTCCTTCCGAGCTTATGCCCATACCGTCTATGATGCGGCCGATATGGCGGCAGGCCCTTCCAGCGGATCCTGGCACCATGACGGCATGATCATTTGTCCATGTTCCATGAGCTCGCTGGCATCCATTGCCAGTGGTGCCGGCATGAATTTGCTCCATCGGGCTGCGGATGTCACACTCAAGGAAGGAAGAAAGCTCATCATCGTCCCTCGGGAAACCCTCTCAATGTCATCCATATTGAAAATATGCACAGGCTGGCCATGGCCGGGGCCGTACTCATGCCTTTCATGCCCGCATTCTATGTTTTACCACAAAATATAGAAGACATACTGGTGCATTTCTGTGGGAGGATACTCGACCAGATGGGCCTGGAGAACGGCCTTGTCAAACGATGGCATAATAACCTATAATTACAAAATAATTTCGATTGTGCTATGTTGCTACCCTGTTGCAGAAGGATCGCAGGAATCGTTATGGCAGAACAAAAAATACTATACTATAAGCAGCCTTTGCGAAAACTTTTTCCGTCATTGAACTCATGACACATAAATCCCTCTGGGATCTTCGAGAGCTGGCAAAAGTCTCAGCCTTACCAAAAGGGACCCTGCAACGCATCTTGCTAACTCTTGAAGAACTAGGCTATGTGCGCCAGGAACATCGTGGTGGAGCCTATGCGCTGACCTTAAAATTCTTTCAGCTAGGGCGCCGGATCGTAGGCAACAACAATCTTGTTGAACTCGCCCGCCCGCATTGTCGGGAACTGGTCGGTATCGTCAATGAGACAGTCAACCTTTGCATGGCTTCGGGGAGCGATATGGTCGTTGTCGATCAGCAGATGTCCCGCCACCATCTCCGTCTTGACTCTATAATTGGCTCATCTTTTCCAATCTATCCTTCAGCATCAGGAAAAATTTGGCTTGCCTTTCAAAATGAACAGGATGTCATGCGTGTACTTGGCCAGATCTGCCAAGAAAATCCAAAGATTTCTGCAGAAGACATCACGTCCTTCATGGAGGAACTTGCAGATGTCAGGAATGAAGGAATCGCATTTGACTATGAAGAGATTTTCGAAGGTGTCAGATGTGTTGCATCACCAATATTCGACTATAGTGGAAGCATCGTTGCAACATTAGGGTGTTCTGTACCTACAGTAAGAATAACTAAAGAACTTTCTTCATTATTGATAAATGAAGTTTGTGATAAAGCAAAATTGATTTCCTCACTTCTTGGAGCTCAGGCGAGAAAATTTCAGAAAACGCACAAGACCATGATTGATATATCTTGAACTGTTAAATAGTAGATTTTATATAAATTAATAATAAACTATCTATATATTTAACATAAAGATAACTAAAGATTATTTATCAATAACATATAACTACAAAATGAAATATGCTTCTTTTGACATAACATCTGGTATGATCCCCAAACTAGGGGAGCGATAATATTGGCAGCGGGGACCAAGGTCGTCACCTGGGCGTAAGGCCGCGAAGGTCAAGGAATTTCGGGCGCGGAGGCCCAAAAACGAAAACGCGCGAACGTGCATCATTTCTGCACACGTTCGCGCGTTTTTTGCGCTTTTATTGGCAGCTGGCGAACTGCTTTCTATCAGTATTCCCGGCCGCTCCAGAGGACTTGCCCGATGACGCGGAAGGCGTCGCGCTGCTGATCGCGGATATCCAGCTCCACAGGCGGATATGCCGGATTGGCGCTTTTCAGGATGACCTTGCCAGGCAGCATGTCCACCCGTTTGAGGTAGATCGCCTCCTCGAACCCCACCGCATAGATACGGCCAGGAAGAATGTCCGTCTTCGACTGGTCCAGCAATACTACATCATTGTTCAATATCTCCGGCTGCATGGAATCACCGGACACCCGCATGAGCACCATGTTGTCCGGGTTCCCCTTCCTGTGCAGGAAGTCCGAACGGAAAGCATAGGATCGCTCACTGTTGCCGTCTGTTTGCAGGCTTCCCTGCCCCGCAGAAAGCCGGGCCTCAACCATCGGGATCATAATCAGATCAACATCACAGCTAGATTGAGCGGGAGAATGCCCCATGCTTTCTTGTTTGTCTCCCGTCCCAAAAAGAAGCCATTCGACATTTATTTCAAAACGAGAGCAAACTTGCTTGATAAAATCAAAACGGGGCTCATTCCTTCCCCTTTCGTAATTTCCCAATGTTACTTGCGGAATGCCGAAAAGGGCCGCAAATTCGGCTTGTGTCAGCCCTCCCCGTACTTTTTTTAACCGTTCGCCAAAGCTACTCATAGGTAAAACTTTCTCTTAAGAACTTTTACCCCACGACTTGCCATCCCTGTTTCTATAACCCATTAGGAAATAATAATATTTCATAAAGAAGTAAAACTAAGAAGTTTTACCTTCATTTTGGGTTGACTTTTCTTTCAAAAAGAAAGAAAAAAGGGGCGTGGGAAGTTATATTTGTACGCACAAATGAAACTAACGCCCTGCGGGTTCTCCCGGTCAACGTCTCGGTGGACGTTGAAAATGGACCGAAGCATCAACCTCAAGCCCCGTCATGGACGGGAAAGGCACCTCCTATGAAAAATCCCGTACGCACGCTCCTTCCCGATCCCACCGTAAAGCCGTCTCTCAACCTGCTGTATGGCCCCCCCGCTGGAGGTCGCTCCCGAACACATCAAGTGCGAATTCTGTAAAAAGTACCTGCATGCCTGCTGTGTTCAGGATTTTCTGGACAGCGCCAGGAAGAGCTGAAGGCCTATTTCGGGGACTATGATTACAGCATCGTGCGCATTCCCGTGCGCCCTGGAGCGGAAGGTACGAAATCCACGCCAGCTATTCGTTGCGCGGAGAACGCCGTTATTTCGTGGACGGGCGAGGCCCCACGCCGTGGAAGGCCCTGTTGTCCGTCAATCAGATGGAGCAATTCCTTCGCAAGCTGGCCATCCTTGCCTGAGCTGATTTCCCACCGGCGGCCAGTGACGCGCTGGCTGCCGGAAACGAAAACGGACCACGAGGACAGCATGAAACAAGCATCCCTTTTTGACGGTTACGCCTCGCTGGCGGGGGCCATCCCGGCTATCAAGGCCGCCATGCGTGAGGCCGCTAAAGCTCCAGGCTGTGACGGCCGTAAGGCGTTGCCGGACATGATGAATGAGCTGGCCGTGCTGGCGGGCGTGAAGCTGACCAAGGGGAACGCGGCGGCCTTCGGCAAGGCGACGCTGGACAAGATGCTCTCGCCCTCGGATTCCTCGCACCCGCCGTCCATCCTGGCGCTGCTGGCCTTCTGCGCGGCGGCGCGCAACGCGGAGCCGCTGCGAGTCATGCTGCGCTGCGTAGGCATGGACATCATGACCGAGGAAGACCGCAAGCTGGCAGAATACGCCCGCACCCTGATCCAGCAAAAGAAGATGAAAAGACAGCTGCGTAAGCTGGAGGACGAGCTATGAGCCTGACCTATGCCCAAAAGATGGCCCTGGGGGCCAAACGAGCCACCTACCGCCGCCGTTTGCAGGAAGTGCTGGACGCGCAGGGCCTGAGCGGCGCGGCACTGGCCCGGCAGCTGGGCATCTCTAGTGTGGCTGTCTACCGGACGCTGTCGGGGCAACTGCACAGCCCCAAGGTGCTGGACTGGCTGCGTACCCACGGCGCGCCGGAAAAATACCTGTGTGACCCCAGAACCTCTGATAACTAACAGGGACATACCACGTGAACACCATTGCCACCACATACAGCACGCAGGAGCTGGCACACTATTTAGGGATTACCGTTAAAAGTGTGCATATTCGCGCCAAGCGTGAGGGCTGGCAGGCCCTGCCCCGTGCTGGCCGGGGCGGCGGCAAGTTGTGGGTGGTGTCCTCCATGCCTGCGGAGATACGGGACAGGCTGGCCTCGGCGCTGCTGCGCCAACCTGCTGCCATCACAGAGGAAAACACGGCTTGCGCTTCTATTGGCAGCAATATTTGCGCCCCTATTGGCACCGCCGGGAACGGTCCGGTCCTCTCCGACAGGGAACGTGCCATCGTGACGGCCCGTCTGGCCTTCTGTCGCGAGCTGGACCGCATCGCGCCTCTGGTAGGCAAAAAGGCCGCCGTGGCGCACCTGGTCACGTCGTCCCGGATGGGCGAGCTGTCGCCCGTCCTCACGGAACTGCTGGCCGTGGCCTTTGCCCGCCGACGTGGTGACAGCCTGACCACGCGCACGCTTTATCGCTGGTATGCCGATTATCTGGCTGGCGGCGAGGCGGCCCTTGCGCCCAAGCGCACGGCAGCCAAGGCCCCCGCGTGGGCCTCCGAATTTCTTTTCCATTACCAGAAACCGCAGCACCCCACCGTGGCACTGGCCCACGCCGAGCTGTGCCGGGCCATGCGCCAGCGCGGCGAACTGCCGCCCAGCGTCCATGCCTGCCGCCGCCTGCTGGCCAAGATGAGCCAGCCTGAGCGCGAAGCCGGACGGGCAACGGGCAATGCCCTGTTGAAGCTGCGCCCCTACCAGCGCCGCGACACCTCGGAGCTGTGGCCCACCGATGTTTATACGGCGGACGGCACCACTTTTGACGCGGAGGTGCTGCACCCTGACCACGGCCAGCCCTTCAAGCCGGAAATCACGGCCATCCTGGACGTGGCCACGCGCCGCTGCGTGGGCATCTCCGTAGCCCTGTCCGAAAGCGCCCTGACCGTGCTGGACGCCCTGCGCATGGCCTGTTGTTACGGCGGCGTCCCGGCCCTGTTCTACAGCGATGGCGGGCCGGGCTACGTCAACCGTCTGTTGCTGGACGACCGCACGGGCATGATGACCCGTCTGGGGATCACGCCCACTAATGCCATACCGGGCCGCCCGCAGGGCAAGGGCCTTTGCGGAACGAGCGGTCAAGACGCTCTGGGTACGGGCGGCGCAGGGGCTGACCAGCTATACCGGCGCGCTCATGGACGGGGACGCGGCCCACCGCAATTTCAAGCTTCGCGGGCCGCCCTCAAGACGGGCAAGCGGGCCCGTGCTGCCTAGCTGGGAAGAGTTCAAGCGCCACATCTTGGCCCGTGTGGAGGAATACAACACCACGCCGCACCGGGGACTTCCCGCTACCGGGACGCGCAGGGCCGCCTGCGCCACTACAGCCCGGAGGAATACTGGCAGACCTTCACGGCGCGGGGCTTCACACCGGTGCGCGTGCCGCAGGGCATGGAGGCCGAGCTGTTCATGCCGGGCGCGCGCCGCGTCACCCGCAACGGCTGGCTGCAATTCTATTCCGGCCGCTACTACGCGCCTGAGCTGGCGGAGTTCCACGGGGAGGCCGTGGAAGTCCGGTACGACATCTGGGATGCCGGGCGCGTCTGGTGCTGGACGCTGGACGGACGGCCCATCTGCGAGGCCACGCTGGAAGGCAACTCGCGCCCCTATTTCGAGCAGAGCCGCGTGGAAGCCGCCCGCGAGAAGCGGGCACGGGCACAGGTCAAGCGGCTGGACGCCAAGCTGCAACGTGTGGCCCCCGGCGCGACCATCGTCCTGCCGGAAAGCAGGGATAACGGGCCGGACACGGCCACCACCGTCAGCTGTGCCGACAGCACGGCCCCGGCTCTGGCCCCGGCCGCCGCCGTGGAGACCATCACCATCACGGACGTGACGCCCACGCCGGAACCCGTACCGGTCCGGCCCCTCTTGCCTGTACGCATGAGCGCTACCGCTGGCTCATGCACCACCCCGATGCCCGGACGGATGCCGACAGCGCCTGGCTGCGCGA
>VOFC01003368.1_pt1 | contig 23336 bp, 33 predicted proteins | sample 5384161 | NCBI WGS metagenome assembly VOFC01 (sample SAMN12384722, study PRJNA508395) | human gut metagenome | isolation source: healthy gut B | host: Homo sapiens | reverse complement strand
CGCCGCAGAAATTTACTCTTAAATCAGCCATTACCACTCGACCTCCTCAGCATTGAATACCGGACCGTCCTTGCAGACGTGACCGTAACGGGTTTCGCCGTCCTTCGCCTTGAGCGCGCACGCGCAGACGAGGCACGCGCCGATGCCGCAGGCCATGCGTTCCTCCATCGAAACCTGGCAGGGAACGCCGGCCTGCTTCGCGATGGCGGCGATGGCCTTTCAGCATGGGCTTCGGGCCGCAGGCCGCGACGCCGGAAGCAGAGGCGATCTGCTCCTTCAGCACATCGGTGACAAAGCCGTGGCGGGCATAGGGCGTCGTCGGTCGTGACGAAGGTCTCGCATTCGTCGCGGAAGTCGCCCTCGAGGATAACGGCGCCCCCATTATTGCGGAAGCCGAGGATGGCCGCAGGCTTTGCGCCCTGCTTTACCGCCTCGCGCACGCAGCCGAGCATGGGGGCACGCCGATGCCGCCGCCGATGAACACCGGGCGCTGCCGAGTGCGCCGACGTCAAAGCCGTGGCCGAGCGGGGCCGAGCACATCGAGCTCGTCGCCAGCCTTGCGCTCCCGCTGAGCCACTTCGTGCCCTCGCCCTTCACCTGAAAGACGATGCGCAGCTCGGGCGCCTTCCATGCACAGATCGAGATCGGGCGGCGCAGCAGATGACCCCTCGCCGCAGGCAATGTGAACGAACTGGCCGCACTGCGCCAGCTCCGTGATCTTCGGTGCGTGCAGCACCATTAAGAATAATCCGTCACCAAGCTGAGTGTTTTCGACAACGCGGCAAATTTCCTGCACTGACATAACATTTCTCCCTCCGGTATTCGTCTGTACCGTTCGGGTACAGCCTTGTATTTACGCTTGTACTGTCATTATAAAGGAAAACGGGGGAAAAGAAAAGAGCGGAATTGCCGCAGGCGAAAAAAGGCCGCCGTATCAGGTATAAACGGCGGCAGAGCGTGTATAATACGAAAAAGAGATGCTGAACGCAGGAGGGAGGAGGACACGATGGAAGAGAAGCGTTTTCTGACCATACACGACGCATCGCGCCTGTGGCACATCGAGGCTGAAGAGCTGCGCCGCCGCTGCGGGAGGGGCAGGATAAAGGGCGCAAAACAGGTTCGCGGCATCTGGCTGATCCGCAGTAGAGGACTGCCGCGCGGCTGTCAGTCTTGCGATAAAGTCCGTTTCAGGCCAAACACAGATTGTCGGAAAAACGATGGTTTTTCGACAGTCTAAAAACCCCGCAGAATTACTTCTGCGGGGCTGCTTTATGTGGACTGCGCATCAGACAGGCTTTCTGATGCGTTTTTCGGGGTGCTTAGTACAGCTTTGCGCCTGCCGGGATGTGAGGATCGACCATCAGCAGATGGAGCTTTTTCCTCGCCGTTTTTCGTGGTGGACGGCGGAAATCAGCATGCCGCAGGAATCAATGCCCATCATCGGGCGCGGCGGCAGGTTGGTGATGGCGATGCAGGTCTTGCCGACCAGCTCTTCCGGCGCATAGTAGTCGTGAATACCGCTCAGAATCACGCGATCCGTGCCGGTTCCGTCATCGAGCACGAACTTCAGGAGCTTCTTGGACTTCTTCACTGCCTCGCATTCCTTGATCTTCACAGCGCGGAAATCGCTCTCGGAGAAGGTGTCAAAATCCACGTAATCCGCGAACAGCGGCTCGATCTCCACGTTCGAGAAGTCGATTTTTTCCTCCGCCTCGGGGAGCTGCCTGAGCAGTCTCCGCCTGAACCAGGCCGCCTTTTCAGCCTTCTTGTCGGAGTCCAGCGGCTTCATTGTCGGGAAATTATGACCTGAACGGACAAAGGTCTGCAACCCTCTGTTGACCCTCTTCGGTCGCTCAACAGCGGTTAAATCGACCTCGATTAAAAGTCTGCGATTCCTTGTTGTTTACAATCCTCTCACTGGCACACGCTTTGGCATACGCGGTATACACAGCGCAGTACCGCCTGCACTCACGCTTTGTTCGCATCTGTCTTCCTTTTGCTTATTCATTATACCACTTTTTCGGCGCTCTGCTACTTGAAATTTCAACTGAACCCATTCGCTCAATATTGCAAAAACCGCTTCCCGTATGACAGATACTATATCGAACTTTTGGGGCTTTCGCTAAGTGCGAAACTTCCTTTCGCAACATGGTTTCGCCGACACCAACCACGTACAGTCTGTTCAGACACTCCACAGTTATCCGCAATTTCCTTAATCGTCTTAGCCATTCGACCTTTCATCACTCCAGCAATCTGCCAATATCTCGTTTAGCATACATTGCTTTTGCGAACTTGATTATACGCTATCAACAGTGCTATAATAGAGAAAGATTATAAGCAGTTGAGCTGCCGAAAAGTACACCTTTTGACATCTTGTAGCTGCCATTGCACGGAAGGGGAAAGCACAGCATCAATGCGGCAGACGAAAGAACTGCAGCGCAAGATCAGAAATCTGTCAGGATATTGCCTTAGTGGCCTTGTCTTTGGCAGGTATTACTATGTGTAAAGGAGCATTTGATATGAAAACGAAATTATTGTTATGGCTGTTGACACTGAGTCTGCTCATGACCATGCTTCCGACTGCTGCGCTAGCCGCTGCAGATCCCGGAACAAGCAGCGATACAGTTATCTATGTATCCGAAAGCGGCGATGATTCAGCCGCCGGCGATGAGAGCGCACCCCTAAAAACAATTGGTGCGGCATTTACGAAGGCAGCTGACGGTGGTACCATCTATCTGCTTTCAGACATAGTTTTGCCGAGTAAAACCGTCCTGTCAGGTGATAAGTCAATCACGCTGGCGGGTAATGCCGGAGAAGCTGCACCTACGATCAAATATAGTTGGGATGGTGTCACAACCAATAACCTCTATATGATTGAAATCGGTGCCGAAAGTGGTACAAGCACACAGACGAATATTACGCTGCGAAATCTGACGGTAGATGCAGAAGCCCAGGATATTCGCTGCCTGCGTGTTTGCCCTGGCAGTCAGCTTATCCTTGCAGATGGTGCGACTGTTCGCAATGGCCGAGCAATCAATCAGGATGGAACGACTGGTACCAGCGACTGCGGTGGCGGCATCGTTGTAGATAACGACGCCAAACTGACGATGGAGGATGGTTCCAGTATCACCGGCTGTTCTGCCGAATGGGGTGGTGCTGTCTATCTCAGTGGCGAAATGGCGATCAACGGTGGCGAGATCAGCAACAATACTGCCGTTGGTGACATTTACGAGATCAACGACGTTGATCGTTCCGCCAGCGCACACGGCGGCGCAATTATGATCCGCGCTTGCCGAGCAGACTATGCTACATCTTATGATGCTCCTGCCAAACTGACCATGCGTGGAGGTACGATCAGTGGAAATGCGGCTACCAGCGATGTCAGCGCCTTTGGCGGTGCGATTTCTATTATCGGTACACCCGATACAGGAAACCTGACGAACACATTTGTCATGTCTGGCGGTACGATCTCCAACAACAAGGCAGTTTACGGTGGTGCCGTCTCGGCGTATGCAGCCGACAATTATTGGCATGGCAATATCAGCATTCAGTTGTCTGGCAATGCTCAGATCAAGGACAATATCGCCCGCACCTATGGCGGCGCTATCTGCCTGTTCGGCAATAATGCGCAGAATTATACCGACACGCTTACAATGAGCGGCGGCATGATTTCCGGCAACAAAGCAAACTCTGCCGGTGGCGGTGTGTATCTCTCTGCCCATGGCGACCAGATGTTTATGACCGGAGGCAGCATCCGAGAGAATGAAGCCGGTTATGGCGGAGGTCTGTCAATCCGTTCTGGCAACAGCGGTGCAAATCCCAATGCCGCTGTATATTTGCTGGGTGGCACCATCTCGGATAACCAGGCAACGAGTGGCTATCCGACAGATGATAGTTATTCCGAGCGCCTTTATTGCGGCAACGCAATCGAGCAGAGCGGTGAGCTTTATCTGGACGGAACACAGATGAATGTCAGCGGAGATATTCGCGTAGGATGTACGACTAATTTCCGCACTGGAGCAATCGAGACTAACCGCTATGTCACATTGGTAGGCGCATCTGATTCCATGCAGAATTACGAACTGACCTCTGATGATGATGAGTCTTTGGATGGCAGAGTGGTTGTTGCCCCCGGTACGATTACTTATGGCACAGAAACCTATAGCGTAGCAGATGCGGAACCGTATCTGTCGCATTTTACACATAATTATAAGGAAATTGTTACGAATACCGAGTACGAAGCAGAAACAGGAACTTCTTCTCAGCCGAAGAGTCTTGTTCTGCACGGGTTTTCTGTTACCTACACAGACGGTATCGGCGGCACCAGCTTTGCGGATGAGGTAACCAGCGACCTGCGCCGTGGAACCCCCCCCCTGCTTTCACTGGCGGAACGCCGACTCGCAGTGGTTATACCTTTACCGGCTGGGGAGCCGTCCGTAGCCGCAACGGTAACGGACAATGCCGTTTATACCGCACAGTGGAAACCGGATGAAGCGTATGCCGTTAAAATCGCACCGATGAACCTGACGGTTTATGTCGGCGGTGAAGGCTATTACGGCGTGATCGGTCATGATGGCAAGTTTGATAAGAATGATCTGCCGGAGATCGGTTTCTATCTCACTCTGCCGGACGATATTAACGCAAGGCTCGGCGGTACAGATGAACCCCCGGTTAATTTGAGCGAAAAACTACGACTGACCCTGTCGACGACAACGGTACAATGCGCAGCTGGAGTCTGGAGCTGTACAGCGATGAAAGCAAGAGCCATGTTAGGGAGAACGGACGTCGGGTCTATGTCTACAAGCTCCGCCAGACCGACGGCGGCGAGGAGACCGTCCCCCGCGTACAGTTCACCCGTGCGGACGACTCGGTCATGACTGAATCGAACTTTCAGGCGCTGCTCACCGACCAGTTCCGCAACTACAAGATCAGCGTGTATCAGGGTCTGCTGGATGAACAGATATACAAGGCGACTTTTACAACCGCGGATGGCCAGACCTTCACCCTTCCAATCAAGCTGGGCACTGGCACGCTGAAGGTCCGCGGCAACAATGATACGACTTATCGTGCTATCGAGAACAACACGATTCCGAGCGTTAATCCGCAGGAAAAGGATATCATGCTTGTCAGCACTGCACAGACAGACACGCAGTATTATATCAATAACATTGGTATCAGCGCACCCTTCGCTGGCGGTGTAAAACTGATGGTCGATCACAGTCTGGATGATGCACTTTTAAGTGCGTACATCAATCGAACCTCCAACACCGAAGGCAAGTATTCATATCAGTTCCGCTATCTCGATCTGGTTGATATCTCAAACGGCAATACCTACGTTACCATGGGTGCTGGTCAGAAAATGAACCTGTACTGGCCGGTCCCCAGCGATGCAAAGTCAAACTCTGAGTTCCATATCATCCACTTTAAGGGCATCGACCGCGACAGTAACGTTGATGTGAATGAACTTTTGACCACTCGTATTCCGGAGAAACTGACAGGTGAAACGTTTACAATCGGCGGACAGAAATTCGTTAAGTTCGCAGTTGACTCCTTCTCTCCGTTCGCACTGCTATATGAAAAGCAGCCTCCTCCGGCGGTGGATATTCCAGCGGTGGCGGAAGCAACTCCTCAAGTATACGCTGCACTACGAATCCAACGGCGGTACTTCCTATAAGGACGAAAGCTATTCCTCCGGCACGACTGTGACGCTGGATAAGGCTCCTGTCCGCGAGAGCTATACCTTTACCGGCTGGTATGCCGACAAGGCGCTGACCGACAAGATCACCAATGTGAAAATGACGGGCAACAAGACGGTCTATGCAGGCTGGGAGGCTACCGGAGTACCGAGTATGCTGAATGGCGATGACCACTACGCCTATGTAGTCGGTTACCCGGACGGCAAGGTGCACCCGGAGGGCAATATCAGCCGCGCGGAAGACCGCAACGATCTTCTTCCGACTGCTCAAATCCGACATTCGCGACGGAAATCTGACCGCCGACAACGTAATTTTCCGATGTTTCGGACGGCCAGTGGCACAACAAGGCGGTTTCCACGATGGCGAAGCGCGGTATCGGCAAGGGCCGCCGTGCGGACCGCTTTGACCCCGATGCCTCGATCACCCGTGCGGAGTTTGCGGCGATCTGTGCGCGCTTCAGCACCAGAACGGTCGAGAACAGCGGCAGCTTTTCCGACATTTCCGGTCACTGGGCGGAAAACGAGATCGAGAGAGCGGCTGCGTTCGGTTGGATTTCGGGCTATCCAGACGGCACATTCCGCCCCGACGCCCGCATCACCCGCGCTGAGGCTATGACCATGATCAACCGCGTACTCTGCCGTATGCCGCAGAGCGAAAGCGACCTACTGGACAGCATGGTAAAGTGGCCGGATAACAAGCCGTCCGACTGGCACTATCTCGCCGTGCAGGAGGCCACGAACAGCCATGACTTCAACCGTCAGGGCTGAAACAATCTCTCGACAACATGGGTATTTGGGTGTAAACTTAGAACAAGCAATAAGAGGACCACAAACAGCACAACTGTTTGCATTTTTTCAATATAGTTAACGAAGACAGATTCTTTGAAATAATTCATGGGATCTGTCTTTTTTCTTTTATTGCAAAAAAATATTTTAAGGAAGCAACAATATGCTCCATGTAATCACGGTCAACGTGGAAGATGGCGTAAAGTATTTTACGCAGGAGGTTAAGGTCACGCGAGCTTTCTATAAGCCAGAAAATCAGATACCGCTCCACTTGGAAAAAACACAGTTCCGCAAAGGAAGACGAATACCATGTCAAGAACTTCAACAGCAAGACGATTGGCGTATTCGGCAGAACTTTGAAGAGACTGTAAAGTTCTTTTGCGAGGCAATGCTGCCAGAAAAGTCGCGCAGGAGTTTATTCGACAGAATGTGCCGGCAACATCCGCACAGGAAAATACCGAAGAGGTTGTTCCTACGACAAAGCCCTATGCCTGAACTGCCGACAGAGCCGGTAGAGGCTGATGAGCTGCCGCCCATATCGGCAGATGATCTGTCCGACATCGAGGCAGAAGAAAATGAGGTGCAGAATATCAGCACTGAGGAAAGCACATCTAAACTGGACAGTGTATCGGAATATGACGAACCTCAGGTGAGAAGATCAAACAGCACCATTGCGGTTCCACCAGGAGCCACGATTGAAGATCAACTACATATCCGAAAATCTTACTCTGCAGGACTTCGCGTCGCAGATGGGCGTATCCAAGACTATGCGAAAGACCTGATTAACGGCAACGTTCCACTAACACAGGAAATCGCCGATCTTCTGGGAATGACCTTCGGTATTCCGGCGGGTTTCTGGCTGAATTTAGAAGCGTCTTACCGTAATCAGCTCACGAAGGTTGCTACCGAAAACTCTATGGAAAACCAGAGCGAAACACCGGAAGATGAACCGATTGACGATTTGGACGATTGGCTCGATGATACGACGCTTTGTGAATGCTGCCATAAGAGCATGCCAATCGATGCGCCGGTAGTCGTTGTCAATGAAAACATTCAGGGCGAACGTTATGAGTGCTCGGATTGTCATGACCGGAATATGGCTGACGGAACGGAAATTCAATGTCCGACCTGTGAAGGTATCTTTGATAAGACGCTCATTCGAGATAACCGCTGCCCCGGCTGCAATGCATTTATCGCTCCCAAGCTGGTAAAGCATTATGAGCCGACCAATTTCCCGGCAACAGGCGATATTCTGATTCATACAGACGGATCTTGCCTGACTAACCCCGGAACCGGTGGGTGGGCTGCTGTTATTCAGTGTGGTCAGACCACTATCGAACTTAGCGGCTCGTCTTATGAGACAACCAATCAGGTTATGGAGTTAACAGCACCGTACCAGGCGCTCTGTAAACTCGAAGAACTGGGTGTTGGTCGGGATAGAAACGTGAAAATCGTTTCGGATTCCAAGTATGTCGTAAACGGTATCTATGGCACCAACGGCAAAGACGCATGGTATCTCAACTGGCGCAAGAATGGCTGGCACAATTCCGGCGGTACCGTTAAAAAATCTGGAATACTGGATGAACCTGATTTCGCTCTTTGAGGCTCGTAAACCGCACATCAAGGCTGTTTGGGTAAAGGGTCACGCAGGTAATCCGATGAATGAGCGCTGTGACTACCTTGCATCGCAGGCAGCACAAAAAGCATTTAATCGAATCATGGATTAAAAGGACGCAGATTTGACTGCAGCTTCACCTGCTGTGTGATTCCCAGCCGGCAGATGTTAGTACAGCCGAATCAAAGCAAGTGCATGGGGCTCGAAAGAGTCCCATGTAATACAAAAAATTTCAAGGAGGAAACTATTATGAAAGAAGTATACATGCACGCAATTTTTTGAGGTAATTCCGCCTAAAAATATCGATCTGAAGAAAATCCGACCAATATTACAGTAGGTGGCTTTGAGGTAAAGACGCTTGATGGTACCATCCCATTCGATTTCGATGCAGGTGGCTGCGAAAGTATCCGTCGTCTGCCAGGAAACGAAAAATAAGTATCTCGTGAACTATCAATCGGGAGAGGGTCCGTTCTTTAACGATCCAGACATTACGGATTGTTTTGATGCAGAATATAATGCCCTCGGTCTGACCCGAAACAGCATAACGGCTTCTTATCTGGCATCCGCAAAAGAAATTACGGAATTTTTCGTAATGTGCTGGGATGATGATGACCAGGAGATTATTCCAAAAGTGCGTCTTATCGATATCTCCTTCTATGATGAGAACGAACATAAGTATTCGATGACGGACAGTGTCATCGAGATGTACAACCAAAAGGGAGACAGTAATGAATAAAAGAGATAAAAACGTATTTGACATGATGCGCAAAGCATATGCTGAATGCGGTGAACATTGTCAGCGTGTTGCCGATATGGCGGATGCTTTTTGCAAATACATGAAGCTGGACGATGAAACGCGGGAAACGATTCGAACAGCAGCTATGTTTCATGATATTGGCAAACTGTCTGTGCCGGAAACAATCTGCAAGAAGCCAAGCAGCCTGACTCATGAGGAATGGCTGTATATGAAAGCGCATGTTGTCTTTAGTGCAGACTTTCTCCAGCATCTTGGCTATTCAGATAAAGATCTGCGAAATTGTGCTCCATCACCATGAGCGATGGGACGGCAAAGGTTATTCCGACGCAGAGCGCAGCCAAGAAATCCCTTCGGTTCTCGCGTGATTGCAATCTGTGATAGCTATGATGCTATGGAGGTCTGTTCGGTGTTATCGGAAACCGGTGACGGAAGAACAGGCTCTGCAGGAAATCAAGGATAATGCAGGCAAGATGTATGATCCAGAGTTGGTGAAGATGTTCTTAGGTTTCAAAAGCGCGAAAATCTAAGACAGCTTTACGGTTATAACGCAAGACCTCCTTCAGGAGGTCTTTTGCTTGCAAACGCAAACTGCGCTGTTTGGCAAATCATGCAAATTGCTGCTGAGGAGAAAACTGTGGAATATTTGTTCTTTAATGTTGACAAACATAGACATATAGGGGTAAAAATATAGTCAAGCAATAAGAGGATGGCGGACAGGAATTTTTCTTGCCCGCATTTTTATAAGGTAACCGAAAGACAGACTTTTACGTAAGTAAGAGCCTGTCTTTTTTTTCTTTTTATTGCAAATTTTATTTTTAAAAGGAGAATGAAATTATGGAAGAATTGTATCTGGTGATGACCAATGCAGGAGCAAACAACAACAAGTACTATCATATGGTGCCACACGGAGATGTGTTTGACGTTTACTACGGTCGCATTGGCGCATCCGAACAGCATGCTTCGTATCCTATTTCCAAATGGAATACAAAGTACAACGAAAAAATCCGCAAAGGCTATACGGATCAGACTCAGAGTCACGTAAATGTGGTGAAAGCAAAAAGGTAGGGGCCTACTTAAAGCGAAATTGCTGATCGAGAGATCGCAAACCTTGTAAAGATGCTGCAGGAATATGCCGCAGAAACAGTTCGACAGAACTATCGTGTATCCGCGAATGAAGTAACGCCCAAAATGATTCAGGCAGCGCAGGAACAGATTTATAGGCTGTATCATTATGATAATGTCTATGACTTCAATTCTGACTGAACGAATTGTTTATGATCCTGCCTCGACGAATGAGCCGTGTGTCTGATTATGTTGCGAAAGACAGTTCAGAATTCGGTAAGATTATTAGTCGCGAACAGGATCTACTGGATGTTATGGCAGGTCAGGTTAAGGCAAACCCGGTAGAGCGAGTCGAGTCCAACGAAAAGGGTGATCCCAATAAGACCATTCTTGAAACGCTAGGAATCGAGATCGCGCCTGCTGAGCCTAAGGACTATGATTGCATTAAAAAGCATCTTGGCTCCTCAGCATTTCTGTTGGATTGCATGGGTTGTAAAAACCAGTGGCAGAAAAATTTCGATGCGTTTATGCGAAAACATCCCGATACCGAAAGCAAACTGCTTTGGCATGGAAGCCGAAATGCAAACTGGTGGAATATCCTTCAGACGGGGCTTGTTCTTCGTCCAAACGCTATTATCAATAGTAAGATGTTTGGCAAGGGCATTTACTTTGCACCTAAGGCACGAAAGTCTATTGGATACACATCGCTGGATGGCTCTTACTGGGTTGGCGGCAATTCCAAGACGGCATATATGGCCCCTAATGGAAATCGCATACGGAAAGCCTCTGGATATTTATTCCTATGACTCGAAGTATCATGATTTCGACTATCGCCGTCTGCGGCGAGCAAAGAAGGATGCACTTTTGCCTGCATGCACATGCTGGTGCAAATCTGCATAACGATGAAATCATCGTATATCAGGGAAGACCAGATTACAATTCGCTATCTGGTTCGTCTGAAAAAGTAAGGAGAAAAAAATCATGAAAATTTTAATGCCTGTAACTAACATTCTGGATATTGACTTCAATAACGCAGAAATGTTAAATGACGCCAAAAAATCGCTTTTAATAGAGCAAAAACGGCGTATGAAATTCATTTCTCCGGTGGAGAAACCTACATCGACGATGATGATTATCCGGGCGACAGCATTCTTTGGGGTGCGAAAGAACCGGAAAAGCTCATTCGTGTTGTTTCTCTCATTGGAACGAGGATATTCGGCAGGACTTCAAAAAAGCTTTAGCCGAATACATCAATGATAATGAAGAAACAGGAGAAATGCCGTTTAATAATCTAAAAACGTATTCATTAGCTAAAACCGCTTTGGCGATGAATAACGACCTGCATGAATACGGTAAAAAGGCGAACTTGCTTTCCTATGATTATCTTGAAGTCATACTGACAGGTGATCAGATTTTGGAGGTTTGCAAGAATCCTCAGAACTACGCCATTGTAGAGGTATCCCTGAGGTAAATGCTGTATATCCCCGAGCGCTTATTACTCGAGGATAACCAAATGCTGAAATTAAAAAGGAGAGAAAAACATGAATAAATTGATCGCGCTGCTGCGCTTTAGACAAGAGGGTTTTCAGACTGAATACTTTGAAGATGATTTCATCATGGATGTTCCCGAAGAACTCATCCGATGCTTCAGTCTCGCAAGGCGCTCAAATACTGCGAGAAGAAGTTCCGGGAAGCGGCACAGGCAACTATTATCGGCCCAAACTGCGAAAAAAGTCATTTCCGATACTTGTAATGATTACAACTGGGGCGATTTTACTTTTGCATATGACCAAGGATATCCTCCACACGGTTGGTCTTTCGCGAGTTAGCGATTATGATGGTCCGTTAACCAAGGACATGATTTGTCCTCGCTATATCGTAAAGGTTAATCAGGACGAAGTGCTTTTCCCGGACATCTTGGATGGCACCCTGATTATACGCATCACTGGTGAAGACGCTATTCGTATTGAGAGTGCTTCTGTTGACTTCGCAACTGGCGCAGTCATTGTTGAACCCCAGGACGAAAAGATCGTTTCCGAAAATCTTTATGATCTGTTCATCGATTTCCGGTAATGGCGTCGAACATAAGGTTGCAGCAAACGAAGAACAGCGTGATGACACTGATGGGCTGCATTTTTACTTCGACGGACTTAACTAATCATCCCAAAGGAGAAAAAACATGAATATCAAAAGAAAAATTGGCGTTTGTATTGCTGTTGCAATGCTTGTATTATCGGTAAACGGCTGCGCAAGCCTGAAGAGCAAGGTGCAGGATATCAAAGGTAATATCACAGGCGCTACATATACGGCATCGTTTTATTCCAACACAGGAGACAGATTTCTTACTGTTCAGGGCCAAAAGATCAATCTGAGCAGCAATATCGTTAAAGAAGCCAAGTACGACGATTCTGACGGTTGGGGTTACACTCAAGCAATGTCAAGTGTTGTTACCATTACGATTGATGGTGATGAAATCATCAATTGCGGTTCGACGGTTATTTTTGCTGAAGATGGCCTGTCTCCAGACGTATCCTTTACGCAGAGTGATATCAAAAGCTCCGCCAATGGTATTGGAGGCAATACTCTCGTAGCCGGAATTGTCAATAAGTACAAAAACTCTTTTGGTAAGCCCAAAGTAGCTGTTATTCAGTCGCAGATGGGCGACCCGCTTTGTGCATATTCTGGCAAGGAAGTATATTGGGAAGTTTGCGAAGATCTTCCTAAGACGACCAAGCTGATGATCGACGGCAAAGCACTGTATATCCATCGAGCTAATTTTCAGCTCATTGACCGAGATCTTATTAATTATTAAGGGAGGACAAAAACATGGAAGCAATAAAAACCGACAATAATCTGCTTTGCGATAAGGGCGATGAAATCTGCAATGCCGTACATAACGTAATCATTGCAGTCGCTAAGAATTCCGATATAGATAGCGCCATCCAGGAAGCCATCGACAGTCTGGGCTTGCACGGAGTTCCATGCATCCCCGGAAGACAAAACCCGCATTATTCAGTATGTTCGAAAACATCTGAAAGATATGCAGTTCGAAAAATGGCGAACCGGAATGGGATATGCATTATATCGGTGACTTAATTGTTGTCTTTGAGATTATCTTCGAAGACAATGTGCCGATTTGTTATCCGTGGGAAGATGAGGATGAGTGCATCTGTTATGCCACAGACGAACGCTGCAAACACTGCACCCACAAGTAATCTCAATCAGAGCCCATCCTGTGGTGGGCTCCGAATTTATAGGAGCGAAAAAGATGTCAAATTTTTTTAACAAGTTATTCGGATAGCGATATTGCGCAGATTCAGAAATTACTTGAAAATGCTGAAAAAAAAAGAAAGAGATGCCTGTTACTTGTGAACGGGAATTCAGCGGTATTTGGTTCCAATCTGAAGATAGGGAAACGGAGTTAAGGTTGCTTGTGCTTTCTACAATTTCGGTCACAGTATCCAGAGTTTCTTTGAGAAACAAACGACAGGGAACGATGGAAAAGATCTTTGAGTTTTTGAAGGACTTCTGTTATCGCAATCATGTATCTAAAATCGTAATCCAAAGTGTGCTTTTCCCCGGAATGGCAAAGTGGTGCGAAAAGAATGGTTTTACGCCTAAACCCACGTGCATTCTATTAAATGGTTTCATGTCTGGCGATTGGCAGTATTTTATTAAACAGTAACAGAAAAACATCATAATATAATTACAAAGGAGCAAATACAATGGAAAAGAAATTCAACAAAGATGTAATGACTAACTTGGTCGTTACCCTCAACAAATATTCCCGATGCATACTATAACCATGACACCAGTCTTGTGTCGGATAAAGAATATGATGCACTGTACGATCAGCTCCTCGTGCTGGAACGTGACAGCGGTGTAGTCCTTCCGAACTCTCCGCCGCAGCGCCCTGGCGGTACAGTAATCGACAGTCTGCAGAAGGTGCAGCACAGCAAGCCAATGTTGTCCGCAGCCAAGACCAAGGATGTTGAAGTCCTCAAGAACTTTATCCGAGCGGGTGAGACGGCGGAAAATCCCGTGCCGGGACGCGTTATTGTTTCGTGGAAGGAAGACGGTCTGACCATTGTTCTCCGTTACCGCAATGGGCATCTGGTACAGGCAATCACACGCGGTGACGGTAATATTGGTGAGGATGTAACGCATTCTGTCCGTATGTACCAGAATGTACCGCTGCAGATTCCTTTGCGAGGAAGAAGTTGAGGTGCGAGGCGAGGGCATGGTATCCATCGCAGATTTCGAGGAATATACTCGCCAGAATGGTGAGGTATTTTCTCATCCGCGTAACATGGCTGCAGGTTCTACGCGAATTCTGGATGGTAATGAGACCGCAAAGCGCAAGCTGAGCTTTGTCGCTTTTGAGCTGGTGCTTCCGGTAACGGATACCAAGACAGAAGAATACTCATTCCTCGAAGAACAGGGTTTTCATGTTGTCGAACATATTTCTGGTGTCACCAGAGAAACACTGGAAGATACCATTAAGTTCGACCCAAAGACCTATGCTTTTCCGGTAGACGGGCTCATCATTGAGCACGAGTCTAAAAAGTACGGTCGTTCTCTTGGTGCGACCGGACACCATGAAAAGCTGCCGAATGGCGCTTAAGTGGCAGGACGAAACCGTCCTGACTAAATTTATTGGTGTCGATATGGCAGCGACACGCACCGGAACCATCAGCCTCACCGCTGTTTTAAGCCGGTCAAGATTGAAGGTTCCACGGTTAGTCGTGCTACCCTGCATAACTTGACCTACTTCAAAAACTGCAGCTTGGTGTGGGTGATGAGATTTCGGTATACAAGGCAAATATGATTATTCCTGCCATCGATACCAATAATACCCGCAGCAATTCTTACAAACTTCCTTTAGTTTGTCCGAGCTGCGGTTCCGCTCTTGAAGTACACACCTCTGAACAGAGTGGTACTGAAACTCTTCATTGCCCCAATTCTAATTGTCCTGCTCGCCGTGCTGCTCAGTTTGAGCATTTTGTGAGCCGTGACGCCATGGATATCCGTGGCTTGTCGGGGGTCTAAGCTGGAGGATCTGCTGCAGCATGGTTTTGTGAAAATCTATGCAGATATCTACCGTCTGAATCGTTATAAGGGAACAGATTGAGGTTCTGGACGGTTGGGGAAAGCGTTCCTTTGCGTGAAGCTCTGCGAAGCTGTAGATGCGAGCAAAAATGCGAAGCTGGCAGAAGCTGATCCCGGCGTTGGGCATTCCGACTGTTGGCCGTCACGCTGGCAAGGATATTTCAAACAGATGCACGGTGATCCAGTTGCCTTTATGGAAGCAATCAAAAACCATTTCGATTTCACAACAATTCCTGATTTTGGCGAGATTATGCAGGATAATCTGTATAAGTTCTTCGCTGAATCTGATAATATGCGTGAATGGGATGAATTGATGGTTGAACTGCATTTCGAGAAGGAAGAAGATATGCCCGTTGTAACGGATAGCACGTTTGCCGGTAAGTCGATTGTATACCGGTTCGCTCAAGTATTTTTCGCGTAATGGTATCAACCGTTATATTGAAAAGCTGGGCGGCAGTGCCAAGGGATCTGTTTCAAAGAAAACGGATTACGTCGTTTACGGCGAGGCGGCTGGCAGCAAGCTCACAAGGCACGGATCTGGGTATTAAAACTTTATCGGAAGCCGAATTCCTCGCAGCAGCAGGTGTTGCTGTTGGTGATGAAGGAAAGTGTAGCTGACCGCGATTAAAAAAGTTCATAATACCATATACCCGCTCACTTATGTGGGCGGGTATATTATAAAAGATAAAGGGAGAAAAATATGAAGAAACGAACTGTTACAGATCAGGAAGCCATCGAAAAAATTATTATGGAATTGGCATATGCTATTAAGCCTGTTCCAAATCCATTCGAAAAAGCATGGATTAAGCATCCGATTCTGGAATATCGAGAGATGGTGCACGAAAACAAAAATGGCGAATTGTATTCAGTCGATATGTGCCATGCAACCGATAAGGAATTTGTGGAAGGTATTAATCGCATGAAGCGAGGAAATTTCGCATTGTGGTTCCATTTTTGGAATTAACGATCCTTATCGATTTGCTTTTCTTAAACAAGTTGCGCCATATTATTCTGCAGAAGATTTGGGCGTTATCGTTCGCACATTATGGCATAAGGTAGAAAATCCTGCCGAAGATCAAGTTTTTCAATCGCCGAACTATGTCCAGTTGTTTCGAGACTGTGATCCCGAAACTCTAATGAAATCGGGCGAACAGAAACGTAATAAAAAGATGCCGGAAATTGTACATGTATATCGCGCAACATATAGCACGGAAATGCCCAATATTCTGTCGGTATCTTGGACGCTTAAACCTCATATCGCAGAACAAGATGCGTTAAAATATGGACGCAATGGCCTTGTATATGAGGCTGATATCCCGCGTAAAGATATTCTTGCATACTATGGCAGAAGCGGAAAAGCAGAAGTTGTTTTGGATCAACGAATATTCAGAACATTGAAGTACGAGATGAGTCAAAATGGTCTGTATTAAGTCCTGCACATGCCGTACAAATGGTAGAGAATGCTGTAAAAAGATTGTGGTATAACTTCGTGAACTACTCGGTCATTGAATGGCCGAGGATTCCCTGTATTTGACATTTTCTTGAAGTATGATAATATATAAACAAGCAATAAGTTATGCGTATTTATACGCACTACAAATATAGTGAACAAAGACAGACCTATAATGTTCGTAGGTCTGTCTTTTTTTATATAAGCTCAAAAATAAGGAGGAAATACTATGAACAGAAATCGTGCCATAAACGATATTGCTGATCTGGGAGATCTCAACAAGATAAAGCTCTCTGATCTTGCAATTCGCTTCCACACAGGCCAAGCAGTTGCAAACGGAATTGGCAGAGCTAAATGTTGGTCTTATCGACACGGCATTTTTATGCGCTCTGGGCGACGTGGAAAGCGATATGTGGATGAGTGCGGCAGCTATTAAAGTAATTCAGTATTTGGTGCAGAATATTTCGATCAAAGGTTAAGGCATTTGTACATAAGTACGGATTGCCAACAGAGCGCAGTTCGGACAGAGAAAAAGCAGATATATAACTCGACATCTGTTTGAGCCAACTTTGGAACAACGAAGAATGGGTACTGCGCGACGATTTTATCAAAATGGTGGGCTTGCCCGCAAAGGAGGGCTAAATTTATGGAAAAACATTTCTCGCCGGAAGAAATGCAGCAATATTTTGAGAAAAAAACGGATGGTCAGAAAACCCATGCGTACATCGGAGTATGCGCATTTTTTCAGCGTGGAGACGACCGTACAGCTATTCCGGCTTCTTTTACTGTAAAGGGGTATGATAATGCCATTCTCGATGTAGTAAACTATGTGGCAGCCATTGAGAACAAAACGGCTGTCGAAATTGTTTGCGGACATTGAGAATGTGGTTTCGAAAAAAAATTCATAGAAAAATGCTGCTATCAGCAAGGAAATGCATATGCTCCATCACGCATCCAGAGTATTTGCAGCAATTTCTAATGATATCTTTGTAAAAATTCAGCATACATTTGCTGGCAACATCCATTTTGGCACAATTTCTCTTGACAACATGCCAAAATGGCGTCATTATAGAGATAACAAAAAGAGATACAGAACACCAACCAACAGCATAGAATCAAGGAGGAAAACCATGAAAATCATCAGTAATGAAAACCGGCGAAACCATTGCCAACATCCTTTACCAACCACAGCATGACCCTCGACAAGCCCTCGACCTCGTAGGCGCAGAGCCCCTCGAAGCCGAAAACTCGTGTGACCCGGATTACATCCTTAACGGCGTTGAACTCTGGTACGACGATCTCGACCTCGTACCGGATAATTACGGCGAGGGAAAGCGAGGACGAGTGAACGGTCCTGCCCAGCCCGGCGTTCGACCACTATCAGTTTAACTAAGGAGGTAAAAACACATGACCAACCACCAGTTCTACACCCTTTGGGGCGAAGCGATTACTTCCCCCGACCATGACGCATTCGTATCCGACGCTGCCCCTCTCGTCCCTCTGGGGCGAGGACGACGCCGACCCCATGGCGCATGTCCCGGAACTTGAAAAGCTATGGGACGCAGCACACAGGCGTAAAGGCAATCCGCGAATTTGCCGGCATGACGCAGGCCGAAGTTCGCCGCCCGTCACCTCGTCCCGCTGCGCACCTTTGCAGCGCTGGGAAAAGGGCGAGTGCCCCGAGCACATCCGCTTGTTTCTTCTCGAGTCAGAAGGGATGTACAAGCGTTGAGCCGCCGCATCGGCTCGACGGACATTTGTACTGTATGCGGTAAGCCGTATACAGTTGCAGGGTGAAAACAAAAATACTGCCCCGACTGTCGGGATGATGTCCGCCGTACTTACAGTAAAAACGCCTACCGCCGTAAAAGCCGGCTGGACCCAAAAAGAAATCGCCCTCGGCCACCGCACCAAGAAATAAAACCACAACCCCACCGCAGACCATCGTTTCCGCGTGTGGGGGTTGTGTCTTTTGGAAATGTAACCCCTCGCCGGGCTTGCACCGGCTAACGACTGCATGGGGGATGTATACCCCCTTTTCAGGGTATGTGCGCTTGTAGCCGCGCTCCAACTCACTCTTTACTGTGTGATCATTAACACCGAAGTCGGCTGCGATGTTCGCTACCTTATATCCGGCAATCACATCTCGTAAATACGCTGACGCATTGCATCGGTAATTGCTCTTTTTGCTTCGACATTTTTGCACCTCCATTCAGATTTTTGTAATAAAAAACTTACCTCGAGGACTACTCCTTTGCGGTAAGTTAATTATTGTATTTTGGGGTGCACCCTAAAGGGTGCGCTTTTGTTGACAAAAACAAATATCGAGTGTAGAATATAGTTAAGCAATAAGAAGTTGGCGGACGATAAAATATCGTGCGCTTTTTTATATCAGTTAACCAAGACAGAACTATGAAATTCATGGTTCTGTCTTTTTTATTACTTAATTAAAATTTTCAGGAGGATAAAATATGCACAAATCTGATGATGATTTTCTGTGTAAGACTAACGATCGTATTGATAACGCGGTATATGCGGTGATCTGTGCGGTTGCGGCCGGAGAGGATGCGAAAGACACAATTCAGGCTGCCATTGACACTATTGCGTGTGATAAATATGTGGTTACAGATGAGTTCTGTCAGAACATCATCAAGAAAACTGGCATGGCGCTCGCGGAGGTCGGTTGGCTTGTTGAAAACAAGCTGAAAGATAAGCGGATGGGCTATGAGGTAGGTGTTCCTGATTGAGCATACAAGTCATTGGAGATTTAACGGAATGGATCGAATATGAATTGAATAACGCCAATATCGACACCTGCTATCCGTGGCAAGACGATAACGAATACATTTGCTATTCACTTAAAGCCTGTTGTGAGCATTGCAAGAAAAAGTGCTGCTGATAACCAGTATCAGCAGCACCCCGGTATTTAAGGAGGAAAAATAATGTACAAGATCTATGATCGCGAAAAGGACATTACGCGCACATATGCAACGGAGAAGGAAACAAGCTCAGGCATGGTTCATTCTGAATCGCCGTCGCGGCAAAGTCACCTTTGATGACCTTAATATTTCCGGCAAAGATTATGTCTGGAAGAATGAGCCCACGAATGATTACTTTTTTCATTCCGGATTACGGTTACATCCGCAAGTATGTACGCAACCGTTACCTGCGCCGCTATCAGGTGTTTGACGAAAACGGTCGTTCCATTGATATCCGTACTTGGAATATTGGAGTGGGATAACATGTCCGTTCCGTATAATTTTGCGGCAAGTGTCATGTATCCCGATGCTAAGGTTCGCAAACCTAAGGGCTATGAACCGGCATACGGAAGGGTTTCGTCAGGAGCCGTGTGGCGTGGGTGCTAAAACCGACGGGTCCGCATGCTTCTAATGTCAGAGTTCATCGCATGATGCTTTCCGATGCGGAAGAATTTGATTTTGGCGAATATGAGAATCTTGTAACTGCCAAAAATCAAACATCGCAAACTTGTATCGGTCGATGTATGGGATTGCAATGAACGTAAATATTTCGGTTGTTGTAAGCCTCATGCTTCATGGAAGGACAACAAGTGCGGCGCTCAGTGGGCAAAACACAAGCCGGATGCAGAGCCATCGCCGTAAGCGTGGGGCTAAATACTCGCAGCAGATGACATCTGATACAACAGAAATCGCGTAAGAAACACACAATAGGGGCGATACATTATTGCCTTGACGTTTAAGGAGAAATATATATGTTTAAAAAAATCTCATCGCTCACATCACCCCGGAAAAAAAGGAGTCCAACATCGCAAATCAAAGGAAAAGAAACAGAATTGAATAAAGTTCTGGGCCAGAGAGTTCGAAAGAAATTGAGCATCTTCAGGAAGAAAAAAACAAAGTTAAACAGGAAACCCTGAATGAGGCATTGAAAGAATCGAGGCATCTCCAGGAGGAAAACGCCATCCAGCAACAGGATGTAGATTATTTCATGACAGAAGCCGAAGGTAAGCGGGCAAGAAAACCAGCTTCTTAAGAAGCGGAGGTTCCTGCTGCTTGAAGGAAATGTGGAAGATTGTGATGCCCAATAAGGTATCGATCTCGATACTCTCAGATGTACGCCGTAGCAGAGCAGTATGCCATGATAGAAGAGGACTCGTATTATCTCTATCAGGCCGCGAAGAGCATTCTGCATACAACGGTAGAATCAGTATTTCCATACGAAGATGCAAGAGGGTGCTGAAAATTCTGCGCTTACCGAGATTCTTTGAATAAGCTGATTGCTTCAGATTCGGAAAGATTTCGTGGGGAAATAGTCCACGGAACGGGGTATGAAAAAAAGTTCTATCGATGAATATGTCATCGATTACGAAGATCCGAAATACCTGGGTTCCAGCGCGAGATGTATGCAGAAGCACTGATCGACATGGGATATGGGGACTTCGTAGAGTAATTTTTATATATCTTTTTATTTTCCGCTCAAACAATAATTTGGACGAAAAATGTTGTATTCATAAGGAGGAAAACATGAAAAAAGTTAACCAAAAACATGGCCTTAGGTTTATCCGCGAGGCAGGGATTGGGCATTGGAAGAAGCGCATGAGTTTTGTTTCGGTTGCTGGGAACCTCAATCTGTGTAAAACCAGCAACGCTTATGCTCCATATATTTATGAGTTATGGGAGGGACACAGTGCCACAACCGAAGCAATGATTTCTCGCCACTACAAGTCTGTAGAAGCTGCGTTGCTTCATATGTGCAACGACTTCAATGAAATGCTGCGGTACGCAACAAATATCAAACCATTGAGGAGGCGTTAGCTCCGGGCGGCGCGTTTACTCTCGAAAACTCCTGTCTTCGTATGTCGTACAGAGATACGCAATGGAGCGAAAAACAGTATTTCTCCTACGTTCTCAATGGAACATTATCTTTCGAGCAGCAAGAACAAATTCGTGCATGCTTGGAAGACGGCATGTTTATTCGGATCAAGTCACGGTATCTATGGTTGCGACCGCATAAGTGGCACGATTTGGAGGAAGATTTTTACTGCAACAAGAGCTGCCCAAACCGGATTCCATGACGCCCGAAGCAATTAGTTGCCGCATTTCTTAAAATGAGAGATGGATGGCAAAAACTTAAAAGGCTCCTTATCAAGAAGAACGTCCCTATATTGGTAGATGATCATAGAGGAGTTGTCGCGAACAATTGCTGTGTGGGCGTCCAGCAGAAGAAGCCATAGAGAAAAAGCAACGGCCTTGATCGATAGTGCCGTCGTCGGGTAAAGCATATAATGATTTTGATGAACGCACATATCAATGTCTCGGACGTACTTTCAGAAGAAAATGTCGATGCTTCAATATTATGAGTGATTGCATGCCCAGAAAGGAGAAAACATGGAATCTTTCAGACACGAAGAGGCCATCCAGTTCCTGCTTGGAACAATGCCACAGCTCGTTAAGGAAATTGGTCGTCTTGCCGATGCCATCAAAAAGGCAGAACAGGGATTGCCGAAGAAACGGCAAATATAACAAAAGAAAAGGGGAATCTCGATGCGTGATGTTCTTATTAGTATCAAGCAAATATTGCGGCTTGATCGCCAGCGGCCAGAAAAACGGTTGAAATCCGCAAAAACAAACCGGCGGGGAGGAACTCCGTTTCGGGTTTTGGTGTACTGCACCATCCTCATGCGAAAAGACCCGATCAAATCCTCGAAACACATGTGGATGGTAAAATCCATCGCTGCAATGGCAAGGTGATCGGCGAATTCATTTGTAAGTGAAACCTTTCCGATATATGTATATCCGATAAGGCAGTCAAGTATTGGCTCCTCGAACATATGGAAGATGCTCAAGTTCCCTATGATGTATTGTAGCAGATTATATTGGGGCCGATAAAACCGGATACGGCTGGCGCATTTCGGATTTTTCGCCTTTATGATAAGCCGAAAAGAACTGGCTGAATTCCAAACCCTTATCGGAAAGACCATCAAGCGTCCACCACAGAGTTGGTGTTATGTTCGAGAAGGATAATTATACTATAGGCTCGCAATATGCGAGCCTATTTTTATTGACAAAAACAACAGATAAGTGTAATGTTAATAATACGATTTCAGTTAGACGAAACCGAGCGCTATAAAGTTTCTCGAGTATTTGCAGATGCTGCAGCCTATGTCAAACCCAAAAGAAGCGAACATGGCCAAGAAATAGGGAGATCTTCCTGTTTGAGCTGAATAGCAAACATTTACTTGCAGTCATTTGCAGATAAATAATGTAGTTTAGCAAAAATACAATATATAGAATCGCTGGTTGCTTTCTCTCCATATTTAGATAGAAAAAGATTTTCTTTGTTTGCAGTTTACTTACAGTCATTTGCAGATAAATAATGTGGTTTAACAAAAATACAATATATAGAATTCTTTGGTTGCTTTCTCTCCATATTTGGAGAGAAAAGATTTTTCTTATATATGGCCCCGCTATTATAATATAGCGGGGTTTTTTATGCTCAATGTGAGCAGAAGCATCACATCATATATAAACGGTACTCTGTTATTGACAAAAACAATTAGAGAGTGTAAAATTAAGATAAGCAATAAGAAGTTAGTGGACGATGGAAATATCGTGCGCTTTATATATAGTTAACGAGACAGTTTCTTTGCAAATCAAAGAGACTGTCTTTTTTTTATTTTTTTACAAGGAGGAGCAAAATATTATGTTCGAAAATTCCAAAAATGTGCTGATCAAAATGATGGCACTGAAGGATGCAGATCCGAGGCTTATCGGCTTGCGCAGGTAGACTGTGTTCGCTTTTTCGCGAACAACTGGATGACGAGTTTTTTGAAAAGCATGAAGACGAGATCTTCAAATTATCTGAACGCATCAACAATCTGGTA
>VOFC01003874.1_pt1 | contig 23343 bp, 44 predicted proteins | sample 5384161 | NCBI WGS metagenome assembly VOFC01 (sample SAMN12384722, study PRJNA508395) | human gut metagenome | isolation source: healthy gut B | host: Homo sapiens | reverse complement strand
ATCATCTACATCAAATACTCCGATTATTCTCCATAATTCATCGTTGAATTTGACATAATTATTTGGATTTGCCCCGATATAACGATAATCAGTGGTTGCTTCTAATTGTTCGGTTGATTCATGACTAAATGTCCACATTTGATTCTTTTGCTCATCCGTTGCACTGTTATAATCTAGACGTCTCTGGATTTGCTTTTGCTATTAGTGTCTCCGATGCTGATGGTTCACTTAATAATGAGAATGCTGTTGTTCCACTCGGTAATGTCAAGTTAGAATTGCTTAGTCCCATTGATGAACCGATTTTAATGGCTTTTCCTTTTGAACCATTTATCTTTATTTTATAAGTTAATGTCTTTCCTTTTTCTACTGATACTCCTTCAACTGTTGGGATGGTTGTACTATCGGAGGTAAACCTATTTCAATTGAACTATCTGATAAGGTGTAATAATAAATGGAATTTTTAACTGTTCTATCGCTAGAATTTGTTACAGTAATTGTTACTGTTTCACTATCTGTTGCTGGTGTGTAACTGATGGTCCCTGCTCCTTCTATTGCAACTGAGTTAGCTCCTACCGTAATAGAACCACTTAAGTTTCCAGTTACTACACTATATTGTTGAACTCCCTGAACGGTAAACCAGGCATACGAAAAATACCCAGTCATCATTAATGCACATACTCCTAGAAGTATGAACAAATAGCTAGTTGATATCTTAGTATCAGCTAACTTATTAATAACTTCTTTCATAAAAATTGTTCTTCCTTCCACTATTCTTTCTATAATCATAATATCACAAGAAAAGAGAAAAATTAAATACAATTTTCTCTTATTTTACAACGATATTTACTAATTTTTTAGGAATAGTTATAACCTTAACAATTTCTTTATTTTCTGTATATTGTTTAACATTATCAATAGCGAAAGCTTTACTTTCCATCTCTTCTTTAGAAATAGAACTAGCAACTTCCATCTTTCCTCTTACTTTACCATTTACTTGTACTACTACTGTTACGACATCATCTTTTAGTTTAGACTCGTCATAGACTGGCCATGGTTCGAAAGCGATTGTTTCTTTATGACCATTTTCTCCCAAATTTCTTCTGTTATGTGGAACGACTGGATTTAATAACTTGATAAATCCTTCGGCATATTCTACTGGTAAAAAGTATCTTCTTTATAAACAGCATTTATAAATATCATCATCTGACTGATGGCGGTATTGAAGTTTAGACTTTCAAAGTCTTCTGTTACTTTTTAACTGTTTGGTGATAAATTTTCTCTAAGTTCTTATTATTAGCAGTAGTTATCTTATCACTTTCATATAGACGATACACTCTATCTAAGAACTTTTGAGCTCCTTCTACACCGTTATTGTTCCAAGGTTTAGAAGCTTCAAGTGGTCCCATAAACATTTCATATAGACGTAAGGTATCTGCTCCATAGTTTTTTAACAATATCTAGTGGATCTATAGCATATTCTGGATATCTTTTACCCATTTTAATACCATTAGTACCTAAAATCATTCCTTGATGAACTAGTTTCTTAAATGGTTCTTTAACTGGTGATATACCCTTATCATATAGATAATTATTCCAAATACGTGAATATATTAAGTGTCCGACAGCATGTTCTGGACCTCCTATATATAAATCTACTGGCATCCAGTGTTTTAATAGTTCTTTATTAGCTAACTCGTTATCGTTATTCTGGTCAATGTACCTTAAATAATACCAACTAGAACCAGCAGAACCGGGCATTGTAGAAGTTTCTCTTACGCCAGTCATTCCATTATGACTATATTTTTCCATTCAGTAGCGTTTTCAAGTGGAGCTTTTCCACCTTTTCCTTTATAGTCTTCTAGCTCTGGTAGGATTAATGGTAATTCATCATCATCTAAAACGTGAATTTCATCATTTTCTAGATAAACGATAGGTACTGGTTCTCCCCAATATCTTTGTCTTGCAAAAATCCATTCACGAAGACGATAGTTTATCTTTTTGGTACCACAGTTGTTTTCTTCTAGATAACTTATTACTTTATTGATTGCTTCTTCTTTATTCAAGCCGTCTAAGAAAGATGAATTGATATGTATACCATCATTTGTCATAGCAGCTGGTTTTAAGACATAATCAAAAGTTTTCTTATGAAGTTCATCAGTAATTTCTTTTCTACTACTTCTTTACTTACCCATTCAACATCAAATACTTCGTCATCATCTAGGTTTTGGTTTTCACGTGTGTCGCTGTTTAGTTCAAACGGTAATGGTATTGGTTCGTTTTCAAAGGATGTATCTTTATTATAAGCATAGTAATGATGATTAATCTTGAAGCCTTCTTCTTTAAAGGTTAGGTCTGTATAGCCAGTTTCCTCTTTAATTTCTCTGGTAGCGCAGTCGATAGCTGTCTCGCCGTCTTTAATAGTGCCGCCGATAAATAATCTGCCGCCGTTAGAATGCCAATTGATAGTTAAATATTTATCTGTTTTCTTATCGTAAACAACAGCTACAATAGAGTTTTTTCTTCTTTTCATTATCATGTTTTGTACCAGTCACTTCTTCTAGAACTTGAATGATTGGAATATTAAATTTCTTAGCAAATTCGTAGTCTCTTTCATCGTGAGCAGGTACGGCCATAATAGCTCCTGTTCCGTAACTTGCTAGAACATAGTCAGAAATATAAATTGGTATTTCTTTGTTATTTACTGGGTTGATAGCATATCTACCTATGAATACTCCGGTTTTTCTTTATTGAGTTCTGTTCTTTCTAGGTCACTCTTAGTAGCACAAAATTCTCTTGTATTCTTTTTACTTCTTCTTGTTGTTCTTTGGTAGTGATTAAATCTACTAGTTCGTGTTCTGGGGACATTACACAGTAGGTTGCTCCAAATAATGTATCGGCTCTAGTTGTAAAGACGGTGAAGTCTTTATCGGTATCTTTGATTTTGAATTTTACATGGGCCCCGACTGATTTACCAATCCAGTTTCGCTGCATTTCTTTAGTTGATTCTGGCCAGTCGATTTCCTCTAGTCCTGCTAATAGTTTTTCAGCGAAGGCGCTTTGGTCTATTACCCATTGTTTCATATTACGTCTTACTACTGGAAGCCACCACGTTCACTCTTTCCATCGATTACTTCGTCATTTGATAAAACTGTACCTAGTTCTTCACACCAGTTAACGGGCATATCTACTCTTTTGCGCATAACCATCAAGGTATAATTGTTTGAAAATCCATTGAGTCCATTTATAAAAAGTCTGGATCACTTGTTTTAATCATTTTTGACCAGTCATAGTCAAACCCTAGTGTATATAATTGTTTTGTGAAAGTATCAATATTTTTTCTCGGTAAAGCCATTAGGATTGTTACCAGTCTTAACGGCATACTGTTCTGCTGGTAGACCAAAAGAGTCATAACCCATTGGATGAAGGACATTATATCCTTGCATTCTTTTCATACGAGAGATTATGTCTGTTGCGGTGTAACCTTCAACGTGTCGGCATGAAGACCTACGCCTGATGGATAAGGAAACATATCTAAAACATAGTACTTTGGTTTTGAAAAGTCCCATACGTCGGTTTTAAAAGTGTTGTTATCCTTCCAATATTTATTCCATTTTGCTTCTATTTTGCTAAAATTATACATATTATACCTCTTTTCTAGCTGAGTTCTAAAATAACAAACTTAGTATAGCATTTTTCTATTTCATTTGTAAATTTCTTGAAAAGAAAAAGTGACTTAGTCACTATTTAGTTTCGATAATCAATTTGATAGCCGTTTTTCTTCGCCATCAATCGAAATATCTGTAAATGCTGGTATGCAGACGATATTCTTACCTGATGGGGCTAAAAAACCTCTCGCTATAGCAACCTTGATTGCCTGGTTAAGTGCCCCGGCACCTACTGCCTGAATTTCTACACTTCCGTTGGATCTAAAAACATTCGCTAATGCTCCTGCCACTGAATTTGGATTCGACTTTGACGAAACTTTAAGCGTTTCCATAATAATCACCCTTTCATTATCTATCTTATCTTATGAAGATAGTTTAACCGATAGAACAAATTTTAAAAGGATTATTCTATAGAAACGTATAGAGCTTTCTGCTTCATAGGAAATTTTGTTTCTCCACAGACTTAAATTCCGACATGTGCTGCCGTACTTTCTTTACAACTTTTAGATATTATTTCTTGCTTTTTCAAAAAGTTGTACATCTAGAGTATCGTAAAACAAACGTTCGTCAATACTTTTTTTAAACTTTTTAAATTCTTTTTTATAGCAAAAAAGAAAGTTTTTAGAATAAACTTTCAATTTCTTCAGCTGATTTTGGAGCAACAGGTTCAACTACTGGTGTAGAAGGAACTTGGACTGTCTCATTATTTACAACTGGATTATTAACAACTTGTGTTCCAAAAATATTATTAGTTGGCACTACTGTAGGTTGAGGTCGTTCAACCACAGGTGTAGGAACAACTGGTTCACTAGCTACACTAGGTGATGCTACTGTTGGAATATCTATAGTAGGTGCAACTGGTTTTTGATCTAATTTTTCTTGATTTAATTCAACAATTGGAACTGATTGTGTATTTTCTAATGGATTAGCTCCACCATAGATTGGTCTATGTGCTGCTTCATGTGGAATTGGTGGTACTATTTGACTTACTCCACCATAAATTGGTCTTTCTTTATTTTCAACTACAGGGGCCTTATAAGAACTACTTGGTACTTCTACAGCTTGAGTATCAAACATAGAAGGTGTATTAACTACTGGTTCTGTTGGTATAGCTTGTACTGGTGTAGTGAAAACTTCAGGTGAAGCAGTTGGTACTTCATTAACAGTAGGTACTGCCACTGTTGGTTTTACTATTTCAACTGGTTCACTTTCAGACACTTTCATTTCAATTGGTTCATTAATAGGAGTAGTTTGTGGTTCAACAACTGGAGTTGGTACTACTTCTTCTGGTATTTTTGCACTAAATACAGCTGGTTCTGCTGGTACTTGATTGATAATTGGAGCACCTGTTTCTACTGCAGGTTGACTAACAATACTAACTGGTTCAACACTTTGTGGTGTCTCAGTAACTATTGGTTGAGGTGCAGTGAATGACTCAACTGCTTGTGTTACTGGTTGAACTTGCTCTGTAGTAGCAACAGTTGGTTGTTGTACTTCTTGTGTTTGAGTAGCAGCTACTGCTTGAGTTGCACTTTCACTTTGTGCTGCTACTACTTCTTTTTTAGGCTTTGTTTTCTTATTTCCTGTAACAATAAAAATAACTAATGCAATAATTAAAAATAAAACTCCACCAGTAATAAGCATTCCTTGTATTGTCATAAACCAATCTAAACTAAATGTCGCTAATATCATAAAATCCATCTACCTTATTCTATATATTAAATGATAGCAAATTTTTTTTGAGATTGCAACCGATTTCGATTTTTATTTTTTATCTTCTGTTAAAAGGCTTGATATATCTAGGTTTTGAAAAATAACCTTCGGTCGGAAAATTTTCAAGTATCAACTTTTCTTTTGTCACTGGATGATAAAATGCTAAGTGATAAGCATATAAAGCAAGTGGGAACTTTCCCTTCTTACCATAACGACTATCTCCTAATAAAGAGTGCCCTCTCGATGAAAACTGTACTCTTATTTGGTGATGTCTTCCTGTTAATAACTTTATTTTAACTAAGGATGTGTTATTGATGATTTTTAAAGTTTCAAAGGAGAGAATAGCTTCTTTGCCATTTTTATCTATCTTACTTTGATATTCTTCTCTTAATATTCTATCTTTATAAGTTGAACTTTCAACTTTACCGTTTACTATTGCTAGATAGTACTTTTCTATTTTATGTAATCTTATTTGTTCCGAAAGACGACTTGCGGCTTTGCTAGTCTTAGCAAAAACCATTACACCACCAACTTCCTTATCAAGGCGATGAACTAGTCCTAAATAAACATTACCCGGCTTGTGGTACTTTTCTTTAAGGTATTGTTTCAAGATAGTTAGCATATCTTCTGTTGCACTACCATCACTCTGACTTAAAATATATGGTTCTTTTTACTGCTACCAACAAATGATTATCTTCATATAGTATTTTCACTATTCTTCGCTCCATCTACCATAGATACCACAAGGTAGTACTAAATCATTTTTGGTTATAGGTAAGCCTATTTCTCCACAATCGATTATTCCTTTATAGTCTTTAAATGTTGTTTTAAAAATATTTTCTAAAACTTTTAGGAGAAAAGTCCTGCTGTATAAGAATTGATTAAGAAAAATAGCGGTCTGTCACTTAACAATTCTTTACATAAAGTTACTAGTGGAAATAAATCTTTTTCAATGTTCCATACTTCTTTATTAGCTCCCCTACCATAACTTGGTGGATCCATAATAATAGCATCATACTTATGACCACGTCTTATTTCCCTTTTAACAAATTTTACAACATCGTCAACATAATAATGAATATTGCTATTTTCTAAACCGTTTTTCTTAACATTTTCTTTACACCAATCTACCATTCCGCGGGAAGAATCAACATGATTAACACTTGCTCCTGCTTTTAAACAAGCCACAGTAGCTCCACCAGTATAGGCAAATAGATTAAGAACTTTTATTTCACGATTGGCATTTCTTATTTTTTTCCATCATGTAGCTCCAGTTAGAAGCTTGTTCAGGGAACAATCCTGTATGTTTAAAACCCATCTGTTTTATTTCAAATACTAAGTCGTGGTATGTTACAGAAAAATGTTCCTTAGTTGGTCTTAGATTTTCCCAATAGCCACCACCTGTTTTACTTCTATTATAGATTGCATCTATTTTACCTTTATATTTCTCTCTTAAGTCACCAGTATCCCAAATTATTTGTGGATCTGGTCTTAAAAAAAATAGTTTTTCCATCTTTCATACTTTTCGCCATTACTAGCATCGATTATTTCATAGTCTTTAAAGTCTTTTACTACTAACATAAGTATTTCTTCCTTTCATTTCTGTTAAAGTATATCATTATACAAATAAAAAGAAAAGAATTTTATAGCAACTAAGCAGATTTTCCAAAGTTGTTGTTTATAATAATTATGTAAGCAGTTGTGATTGCTTACAATAGTTCACTTAATATTTCATTCAAAACGTATCTGTATTCTTTTATTTACAGATAGCTTTCCTTTCATTATTTTTTTAATACTTTTTATCAATTAAATATTGATAATTATATATCTCATTTAATTGATAGTTGTACTTATTAGTAAATTTTTCTAATGACAGTCCTTCTTCTAGACGTAAACCTAACATTAATTCATAGTCCATTTTATCTTTTAAAGTTAATTGTTCACTTTCTATTTCGCGTTTTCCTTTCAAATAATTGGTCATACTTCGGGTGTTAGTCTTTCTTATATTATTATAATAACTAGCAGCGGATAGGCCAAAACCGTAATACTCTTCATTATTCCAATAAACTAAATTATGTTTAGACTCATAGCCTTCTTTAGCATAATTAGAAATCTCATAGTGTTTGTAACCAGCATTACTTAACTTTTCTTCGATGAATTTATATAGTTCTTGATCTTTATCTTCATCTAATCTTTGATAATTGTTAAGTTGTAATTTGGTATGTTCTTCTAATATTAACGAATAAATCGAAATATGAGGTATGGCAAGAGCTAATAAATTATCAATGTCTTTTTCTAAAATTTCTATTGTTTCATTTTGAAATCCATACATTAAATCTAAGTTTATATTACTTATTCCATTTTCCCTAAGGAGTTTAATTTTCTCTTTTTAAAGATTTATAAGATGTTTTTCTATTAATTATTTTTTGATAGTTTTCATTAAATGTTTTTACTACCCCTATACTTATTCTGTTCACTCCATTATTTTTTAATAATTTAATTTTTTCTTCTGTTAAACTTTCAACATTTGCTTCTATAGTGAATTCATAATTAGTAGTTAGTTTGACATCCTTTAAAAGAGAAAATAAAAAAAAGAAAGTTGCTCTACTGATAAACATGTAGGTGTCCCTCCACCTATGTATATCGTTGTTATTTCTCCCTCTTTATAACTTTTCTTTATTTCGTTTGCTAATTCTCTTAAATAAGAATCAACTAATTTTTTTTTATTATAAAACATTTTACAAAAATCACAATATGAACAAATAGAATTACAGAAAGGTATATGTATGTAAATTGCTTTTTATTTGTTCCATAGTCAGGCTCCTTAAGGTGTAGTGTTAACTTGACAAGTATAATTATTGCTAGTTAAAAAGTTCTTTTCTTCTTCTAATGTTTTTGCATATAATGCAATTATTGGGTCATTTTCTGATTGCGATAATGCATCTTTATCTATTTCAAATTTACTACCATTAGCATTAGATGTTTCACTGATTGCATCATCTTGGCGTAAATTAATTATTTCTTGTTCTACTGGATTAGTACTGTTTATTTCTGTTAATTCTCCAGTTCTAGTATAACGAAGTACTACTTTATTTAGAACATCATTTTTTATAAGTACTAAAGGTTTGAATATCATAAGATAATTCCCTAAACTTTCTTTTTCTAGTACAATGTAAAACTGTCTGTTTTTCTGTTACTGGTTTATTATCTTGAACGTTCTTATCACTACTATCATCTTTTAAAACAATTCTAAAAACTGGGGCAAGATAATAATAAATACTAAAAGAATCATTGCGACATAAACTAAGAACTTTTTTAGACCACTATTTTTATTCAACATAATATGCACCTTCTTTATAATCTAATGTATGTTCTTCACGATATCTTAGAATTTTTAAAAAGTTTCGAAACATAAATAGCTAGTATACTGAATGGTATGATTGGGAAAACAATTAAAAAATAATATAAGAATTGATTTTGACTTACTGCCCCATATTTACGTAAAGTTGCTACAAAAGCAGAACAAAAGCCAATAGCAAGACCAGTTACAATGGCAGCAAATAAAATTCCGATTATATTAGACCAGTAATTAATAACATAGATGGTATATTCTGGTCTATCTTTTAAATTTTGTTTTCTAAAAAAAAATTGTAAAAGTAGTAAATAAAATAATAGTAATTATTAGTGGTAAAATTATTAAAAAGAAAATTCTTTCTAGATTTGCAAAAGAAATCATTATGTTCATAACATATACCCTTCCTATGATTTAAGTTTAGCATAATTTTTTTTTATTTCTACAATTACATTTGTTCTAATTTTAATAACTGTTCTTTTTACTTTAATTCCTGCCTGATAATTATAAAGAGTTTTATTTTTCCCTAATACACGATGACAGGGAAGTAATATTAAATATGGATTATCCTGTAAAACTTTGGCAACAGACTTTACAGCATTGACATTGCCTAGTTCTTTTTGCCACTTGATAATAGCTAATTGTCTCACCATAAGGTATTTCTCTAACAACCGTAAAATTTGTCTTTCGATGGTAGAAAGTTTTAAAGGATACTTTGAAAAAACTGTTCTAGTTTTAGCAAAATATTCAATAAGTTCCTTCTTTACTGTTTTGGTTAATTTATTTTCATTTTCACTAGGTGCTAAACTAACAAAATGAATTCCTAATAGTTCTTCCTCATTTGCTGTTATCAGAATAGTACCAAGTTCTGTTTTTAAAGATGAATTATAGACTATACTACGCATAATATACCTCTTTCTGATTAAAATAAAAACAGAAAAATTACTCTTTTTCCATTTTTATCCATTTCTATTGCTAAATTTGCTAATTTGTAGGCTGAATCTTTATCCTTAGCCGTTACTAAAAACGATTGATATGACAGAAGTTACTTCCTTCTACTCCTGTTTCTTTAACAAGCTCTATTCCAGTTTTTCCAGCCCAACTTTTTTGGGAAAAGTAGTCTATCTTCCTTATGTGTCAAATCCTGAGGGACGGTATTAATAGCATACCCTCCTCTATTTGATGGAAACATTACAAATAAAATGTCTTTAGCATTTTCCTGTTGCAAAAAGCACTTCTTCATAAGGCATATATTCATCAAGAATAAGAATAGGACCTACTTGTCTATTTATTTCTTCTATAACTTTTATTTTAGCTTTTCTTTACCAATAATTCTTTCAATTTCTAAAGATAGTATCATTTGAGCTAAGCTGACGGCTTTTAAGAATTGTTCGTTTTCATCTTGACCACTTCTATAAGAGGGATTAAATAGTTTAATTAAATCAGAAGTTGTTTTTGACCTTATAGGGTGCATCGATTGATGGGAAAACACCATTATCGATGGCATCTAATCCAATGATAAAATCTTGCTCTATTGCTTTTTGACAGTATCAACTTTCTACACCAAGTCCTTCTAAAAATTCTTTACCATAGTAATCAAATAATAATCCAAAAGCAGCATATTTAATACCATTTTCTCTTACCCTTCCATCTTCTTGATGATGATCAAACTTACCATAACCAATATCATAGATAATAACATCACGTTTTCTATCTTCAGCAGTGATTTCTTTTTACGCGAGCTAGTTTTATATCAAATAAAAAAGATAAAGAAAGCGGTGGCAAAAAACTTCATCAGCGTGCATTGTTCCGCAATGTGTCAAAAAGGTTGCTTTATCTTTTGCTACTATTTCTATTTTCTTAAAATTTATCATTTAATCTGTTCCTTTACCTTTCTAACTCCACGTTCTATATCTTTTTTAAAGAAACGATAGCTACTAGAGATTAGTATATAAATTGGAAGAGCTACTACTATTCCTAGCATTCCCCCAAGAGTACCTCCTATTGATACTACCATTATTGTTACTAATGGATTAACATTATTTGTTTTACCATATACTTTAGGTGATATTAAATAGCCATCTAATTGAGGGAAGATTAAACAAATAATTAAAGTTGCAAAGAAGACTTTACTGCTGATAGCTGATGCAGTTATTAAAGCTAGTATATTAGTAATTAACCCCCCAAAGTAAGGAATTACCGTTGTTAGGGATGCAAGTATTCCAAATAATAACCAGTTAGGGTGTCCCGCAATAAAGAATACAACTGAATATTCAAAAAATTGAATAACCATAAATAATCCTAATCCCTTTAAATAGTTACTTATCTCAATATCAAAGGGCTTTTACATAGTCATAACTTCTATTTTTTAAACTCTTTAAAAAATTTCTTGACTGTGCTTCTGATTTTATCCATATAAGATAGAAAATAAATAGTAACAACTAAATCAATTACTGATTGTCCCAAGGTAGAAACAGTTTTCCCCACAACATCAATTGTTCCTTTTTGTAAAATATTACCCAAGCTACCAATTAATTGATTAAGAGAATCTTGGGCAGTGGATTCAAAGTTTGATAAGTCTAGGTTGAATTTTTCTTGATACTTCATCTATTACTGCTCCAAAACTAGAAGTAAAGGAAATTAATTGCTGATAAACTAGAGGAAGTGTTACGGCTATTAAGGTCACTATAATTAGTAAAAGTCATAATAACTAAGAAAGTAATGGCAAGACTTTTTCTTACTCCTTTTTTCTTCTAATTTTTTTTCAAGAGGATGTAAGGCATAAGCAATGGCGAAAGCAATGATGAAAGGTAGACAAATATTTACTATTTTACTAATTATCTGGAACCAAGTTCCAATATTAGTAACACAAATATATAGCAGTCCCATTAAAATTAAAAAGTTAAGTAATTTATAATTAATTCTATTCTTATACATAATTTCACCTTTCTAGTAAAATGGTTGTCGGTCCCATATTTACTAATCCTATTTCCATATCTTCACCAAAAGTCCCAGTTGCTAAAGAGACTTTTCTCTTAGTTTCTTGTTGAAATAATCATATAAAAGTTTAGCTTTGGCGCCATTCATTGCTTTTTATATAACTAGGTCTATTACCTTTTTTTTGTATCAGCATATAAAGTAAATTGTGAGATTGATAATATCTTTTCTTCGACATCTAAGATAGAGAGGTTCATAACTCCTTCACTATCAGGAAAAATTCTCAAATTACAGATTTTATTAACCATCCAGTCAATAGTATCTTTACTATCACCATCAGTAAAACCTACTAGTAGAACTAGTCCCCTGTCGATACTTGCAATTTTTCTCCTCTAACACTACAAAAGCCATTTTTACATCTTTGCACTAATACTCTCATCTTACTGCATTAACCTTTCTATATTGTTAATATATGGTTTCTTATTAAGTTCTAATAACACTTTTTCTAAGTGTTCCAAATTTCTTACGAAGCATTGCATTTCATAAACAGTGTTATTTCCTCTATCAATTATTTTAACGCCATTGATATTAGCATCTATTTTACTAGTAGTAGCAATTATATCTGCTAGATTGTTATCACCTGTATTACTATAAATTACAAGATCAACTGAATATTTACTAGCTGGATTACTACTCCAACTAACAGATACTAATCTATCATCCATCCGTAAAAGATTAGGACAAGTTGCACGATGAATACTAATACCGTTTCCTTTCGTGATGTAACCAACAATAGAATCTCCATAAACTGGATCACAGCAAGAAGCAAGACTTACTTTGATATTATCAATACCAGCCACAATAATATCTGATGATGTTTCTTTTTCTATCTTTTTAGTTTTAACTTCTACTACTTCAGATGGCTCTTCTTCTTTATAAATTATCCTAATTACCGTATTAGGACTATATTTACCATTACCAATTTCTAGGTAGAGTTCATCTAAATTACCAATTTTTAAAGTTTCAAGAACAGTTTTAATATTTTCTTCCTTCATAAACTCTTGAATACTATATTTTTTCTTTCTTAACTCTTTTTTCAAGTGAGTATTTTCCTCTTTCAATAAATAGTTCTTTTTTTTGCACTCTTAGTAAAAGTAAGACCTAATTTTATTTCTGGCTTGAGTACTTTTAACGATATTCAACCATTCTTTCGAAGGGTGTGCACTCTTATTAGTATTAATTTTTACAATATCATTATTTTTTTGTAATTGATAGTCAAGTGGTACTATCTGTCCATTTACAATAGCACCAACAGTCGTTTCTCCTACTTTAGAATGGACTTTATAAGCAAAGTCTAGTGGTGTTGCTCCTTTAGGTAATTCCATTACGTCTCCTTTAGGAGTAAAGACATAAATATTATTATTTAGGACTTCGTCTTTATCACTATTAACAAAATCTTCACTAGTCATTTTATCTTGTGATAATTCAATAATTGTTTTTAAAGAATTGTAATTTTTTGTTCAGTAGTATTTTTTGCATTAATTTTGAAGCATCTTTATGTTCTTTATAAGCCCAGTGGGAAGCAATACCATTTTCTGCTACTTCATCCATCTGATAAGTTCTAATTTGAATTTCAAATAAGTAGCCATCTATTCCAAAAACAGTAGTATGTAATGATTGATACATATTAGGTTTTGGCATAGCAATATAGTCTTTAAATCTTTTAGGTAAAGGGCGAAATTTCGAATGAATTATTCCAAGTGATAAGTAACAATCTTGTTCTGTATCAACTAAGATACGTAGAGCTAATAAGTCGTAAATATCACTAAATTTTTTTTCCCTTTGTCTAATTTATTATAAATACTATAAATACTCTTAGCACGACCTTTTATCTGATGGGGAATATGATGTTCATTAAGTAAATTAGTTACTTCACTCATCATAAGGCCAACTGTTCTATCACGTTCCACTTTGGTTTTATTTAGTTTTTCTGCAATATCATAGAAAACAACTGGTTTTAAGTAACGAAGTGATAAGTCTTCAAGTTCTGATTTTATTTTATGAATACCCCAAGTGATGGGCTAAAGGAGCAAATATTTCTAGTGTTTCTTTAGCTTTTTTCTTTTGTTTTTCTTCTGGTATTGCCCAAAGAGTACGCATATTGTGGAGTCTGTCGGCTAGTTTAATAATGATGACACGAACGTCTTCACTCATTCCAACAATTATTTTCTTATAGTAGTTAGTTAAATATTCATTATCAGTTGAAAAGTGAATCCGTCCTAATTAGTAACTCCATCAACAAGTTTTCTAACTACTGGTCCAAACATCTCTTCTACTTCGTCTAAGGTAGCATCTGTATCTTCTACTACATCATGTAAAAGAGCCGCAATTATGCTATCACTATCTGCATAAACACTTGTTAAAATAATAGCAACATTTAAAGGGTGAATAATATATGGCTCTCCACTCTTACGAAATTGACCGTCATGCTTTTCTAAAGCATATTGATAAGCTTTAACTATCTTTATCTTTATCTTCCTTCATATAATCAAGTTTTTCTAATAAGTCATCTAACTTAACCATATCTTTTTTTGTGTGACATATAATTACCTCCCTTTAATTTACTATTTATTAATCATTTATTCCAGAAATTGTTTTTTCTGTTTTTTCATTATAAATTTTTTTTTTTTAGAATAACCCATCTTTTGCTAATTTTGTCCATAGTAATGGTGCAATAAATAAAGATGAGTATGTTCCAGCAATAAGTCCTATCGTCATAGCAAGATTGAATGATAACACTTCTCTACTACCAAGAACAATAAGTGCTACTACTGGAATGATTGTTGTAAGTGATGTGTAAATTGATCTTAGTGATGTCTGACGCATACTAATGTTAGCAACATCTTCTATTTCTTTATTAGTTAACTTACTAATATTTTTACCATTAAGATTTTCTCTTATACGGTCAAATACAACTATTGTATTATTAATTGAATAACCAATAATAGCAAGAACAGCAGCAATAAACATTGAATCAACTTCTACTCTTGAAATAGCCATAAAAGCAATCATTAATAATACATCATGTAATAGACATAATACAGAGCAGATACCAAAACTGATATGGAATCTTAAACTGATATAGATGATAATTCCTACTAGAGAAACACATATTGCAAAAATAGCATTTTTGATAAGTTCTTGTTTAACCACATTACTTACTACACCAATATCAACATTAGCTTCATATTTATCTTCAAAATGTTTTTAACTTCTTGAACTTTATCTTTCTTTAAAACATCTTTTACTCTTATATCTGCTTCTTTATCACGTATTTCTATTTCTACTTTATTTAAAGATAAATCTTTAATATCTTTTGATAGTTCTTTCTTAGATAGTTTCTTTTCTGTTACTAAACTAATGTCGCTTCCTGCTTGATAATCAATTCCAAGAGCAAGTCCTTTAGTAGTAGTGAATACTACACCAGCTAAGAAGATAATGCTTGAGAAAATAGCAAAGTATTTAGAGTAATTTAATAATGGAGCTTTTTCTCTTTTGTTTCGTTTTTATCTTTAGCATTTAAGAATAGGCCTAGTTTGTCATCAAAATAACCAGTATTAATAAAGGTCTTCATTAAGGTTCTTGTAATAGCAACCATTGTTACCATCGTAACGGCTATATTGATAATTAACATTGTAGCAAAACCTTTAACACTACTTTCACCAAAAACAAACATAATAATTGCTACTAGTAAAGTAGTAAGATTTGAATCAACAATAGTTTTAAAGCTTGATTTACTTCCCATTTTGAAAGCTGTTGATAAACTGCGCCCTTTTTTTAAGTTCTTCTTTTTTACTCTTTCGTATAATAGAACATTAGCATCTATCGCCATACCTATACCTAATATTAATGCTGCTATTCCAGGTAAAGTTAAGACTCCTCCTACTAACCAGAATGTTGCAAAAACAAAGAAAGTATATAGGATAATAGAAGCAGCTGATAAAATTCCACAGAAATGATATAGGACTAATAATAATAAAATAATTAATGCTACACCAGTAATTCCTGCTATTAATGTTTTTGTAAAGTTGCATCACCAAAAGATGCCCCTACTGTTTTACTGGATAATTCAGTTAATTTAGTAGGTAAACTTCCAGAATTTATTAAATCTACTAAGTTTTGTACTTCTTCTTCTGTAAAATTACCTTGAATAATTACATCACTTGCAAAAATAAGCTTGAGATACTCTAGCAGCTGATAAACAGTTACTATCACTTGTTCCACAAGATGATGATTCACTAGCATAACTGTCTTTAGACTCATCAAAGTCTAACCAGATAACGATAGTGTTGTTACTCATATCTTTAACTTTATTTGTTACTTTATAGAAAGTATCCTTATCTCTAATGCTAAGTGCAACAGCTGGTTTACCACTTTGGTCTTGGCTAACCTTGGCTCCTCCTGCTTTTAGAACATCACTTGTCATTAGTAAGTTGTTGTTTGAATCTCTAAATGTCAAATTAGCAACAGTTGATAATTTTGACCTAGCTTCTTCTTGATTAGTAACTCCAGCAAGTTTTACTCTAATCTTATCATTGCCTTCTAAAACGATTTCTGGTTCACTTACACCTAGCGAATCAATTCGTTTTACCATACTTTTGTAGGTTGCATTTAGTTTTTCTTTAGTCATCTTACTTCCATCAATCGGACTAACTTGATAAAGTATTTCAAAACCACCTTGTAAATCAAGACCAAACTTTAAATCTTGAAATAGAGGATTAAAGAAGGCGGAAATTAATGCTGTAATAATAAAGATCCATAATAGTTTGCCAATCATTTGTTTTTTTTTTCTTCATTTTCTAATACCTCATATTATTTCTAAATTAATATTCTTTTCCTTTGGTTGATGTAATTTTATTAGATATTGATTTTATCAACTTGCATAATATCATTTACAATATCAAAAAGGCATAAGTTACTTTCTCTTTCAAATTTTATTAACTCATTTTTTAGTCCGTAATGCTAGTTTTAAGTTTTTCTTTAAAAAGAAAACTCAATACCCATATTTATACCACCAACCAAACTAACAATATTATAGCGCATTTTAAGATGGTTGAAAACTAATAAGAGAAAAAAAAAACTAGACAATATATCTAGTTATTAAGGCTTCTTTACAATGTATTAGTACGGTAAATCCTAGAATTTGCATTAATTTTAGCAAAGGACAACAAAATGGTTACTAAATCATACTATAATTGCTACAAGGAAGGTTGATACTATGAATTTATTTTGGAATATTGTATTATTATTAGTACTTGTCTACATAGTTAGCGATTCTAATAATAAGAGAAAAAAAACATTAATTAGATATGTAACAAAAACTAAAATTTTATATTGTATCTACATTATTGATTTGGCTTTCCACATATTCTTTGCATTTTTGTTCTAATAATTTAAAATTGCAACATCTTTCTATAATATTGGGATAAAGATAGTGATTATTATATAGTTTATGAAAACGAGCTATTTTACTCAAAATCAAATTTCTATCCTTATTGATTGAAGATATTTGATTTTTCTAATAGTTTTTCTTATATTTTTTTCATCCGTAACTGTTGGAATGGCCTCTGTCAATTCTTCAATAGGACTAGGAAGCATATTATTGAAGTTAATAATTCCTAACTTTCCATCATCTATTAGCCAAATATCAACTGCCGATTTATTCATCTTTGATGTTTTGGCTTTGGGTCTGTTTTGTTCCATATTCAACTTCTAATATAAAAAGCTAGGTAAAATAAAACCTAGCTAATTTTTTAAATCCCTACTATGGCAAGGGTACTCCAACTCTTTTAATTCCCACTATGGCTTGTGTACTCCAACTCTTATACTTTTTTAATGGAAGCAATAACCATTTTGAAACACAAGTGTTTCATTAATATTATATGAGGTATAACTCATTTAATACGCCTATACTATAACATATTTTTGGTTATTTGTAAATCGTTTTACCCAACAAAATAGTACGAGAAATACTAAAACTTACCTTCTAGGAAAACAAGATTCATAAACTTCTTTTAAATGTTCTTTAGAAACATGTGTATATACTTGCGTTGATGATAAACTTTCATGACCTAGTAACTCTTGAACTGACAAGATATCACAACCTTCATTTAGAAGATGGGTAGCAAAAAAAGTATGTCTTAACATATGGGGGAGAAATATTTTTATGTATTGATGTTTTCTTTATCATTTCATCCAAAAGATAAGCAACTCCTCTTGGTGTTATCTTATTGCCATGACTATTAAGAATTAAATAATCTCCTTGTTTATGTAAAATATTATATACTTTAGTTAAATATATATCTAAAACATCAGCAGCATAGTCCCCCATACAAAGCATATCTTTCTTTGTTACCTTTACCAGTAATTCTAATTTTCCTTTCATCTTTATTAATATCAGTAAGTTTGATATTTACAAGCTCACTAACCCTTATTCCTGTAGCATAAAGTAATTCTAAAATTAATTGATTTCTAACTTCTAATGGTTTAGACATATCATTAACAGAAAATAGTTCTTCTATTTCATTGTATTCAAAAAGTAATGTGGTAAAATTTTATCTTTCTTGGGCCCTTTAATAAAAGAAAAAAACATTAGCTTTTTTTTCTTTTCTTTTTCTAAATACTCATAAAAACCTCTTAAAGCACTTAAATGTCTATCAATGGAAGAAGCTTTTAGTTTTCTTTTTATCTTTTTAAATACATAAGATAAAGTCTAACATCACTATATTCTAATTCTAAGTAAGAAACCCCTTCCTCTTCAAGATAAGCAAAAAATTCTTCTAAGTCTATGCGATAACTATCAACTGTATAATTAGAATAATGCTTCTGATATTCTAAATATTCAAGATAACGTTCTAAATTTTCCATTTTTTACTTTCACCTAAGTAAAGAAGCATTATCTCCATAAGAATTTTGATATTCTTCTTCAGTTAAAAAATTCTTCTTTTTTCACCTTGATTTAGCATTACTAAATTTTCTACTACTGCCTCTTTAGGTTCTTTATCAACTGATATATCATTTTTTTGAAAGTTGCTACTTTTTTTAGGACTAATATTTAAGTTTGAAACCTTCTTTTTGATTCTTGGAATATAAGCATCTCTAAATACTGGATAATCACAAAATTCTCTTTCTAAAGTTCAAAAGCTTTATCCTCAGCACTCTCATCATAACTAGAATTACAAAAAGTTTTCCAATTTAAACATATAGTCTTTTCTAGTATTAATTAAAGAACAAATTTTACTATAATCTTTTGCAAGTAAAGCTTCTTTGATAGGAGAGAAAGTTTTTATAAACTATTTCTTCCCTTAAAAGGCACTAAATTTACAGTTCTTTTACCTGTTGAAGTATCAATAGTTCTTTTACTAGCCATTCTTAATACTTTATATATAATTCCTTATCACCATAAACTGCTTTCAAATAATAACTAGTATCTGTTTTTACTATCCGCTCTATAGAATATAAATTTTTACTAGGATACATATTAGCATAATTTTTTCAAAAAGTAACATATGGATACCTTGAAGTAAACGTATCAATATCTTCTAATGTATTAAGTTTTATTCCGTCTATTTTAACCACTTCTTCATTTTGATATTTATTTTTAGAACGATTATCATATCGACAAGCAATAAGTTCATACTTTTTTAGCCATCAACTATCACTCCCCATTATATTTTTTAAGGAATTCATCACGATATTCTAAAATTCTATCTTCTTTAATTGCTTCTCTTAACTCTTCAGTTAATTTTATTAAGAATCTTATATTATGAATAGATAATAATCTACCCCCTAACATTTCATCACAAGTAATTAAATGTCTTATATAAGCTTTAGTATAATTTTGACAAGATAACAATCACAATCTTCAAGTGGTGTAAAATCTTCTTTAAACTTAGCATTTTTTAAAGTGATTTTTTCCATTTCTTGTAAAAGCTTGACCATGTCTTGCTATTCTAGTTGGTAAAAACACAATCAAAGATATCTATTCCTCTAATAACTCCTTCAATGATATCAATTGGATCTCCTACTCCCATTAAATATCTAACTTTATCTTCTGGTAAGTATCTAACTCCATCTTCTACCATTTTATACATAACTGGCTTACTCTCACCAACACTAGTTCCTCCGATACTATAACCATCAAAGTCTAGTTTAACTGTTTCTTTACAGCTTAATTCTCGAAATCTTTAAATTCTCCTCCTTGAACAATACCAAATAAAGCCTGATTAGGATTATTATGTACTTTCTTTCCTCTTTCAGCCCAACGAATTGTCCTTAAAACTGACTTTTTCATATATTCATGAGTAGCTGGATAAGGAGGACATTCATCAAAAAGCTCATAGCAATATCACTATCAAGTTTATTCTGAATTTCAATTGATTTTTCAGGAGTTAAGAATAATTCACTTCACCATCTAAATGACTTTTAAAATTTAACCCCTTCTTCTAAAATGTTTTTTCTTTATTTTTTAACTAAAGAAAATACTTGAAAGCCACCACTATCAGTTAGATATGGCCCATCATAGTTCATAAATTTATGTAATCCCCCTGCTTTAGCAACAATATCTTCTCCCAGGTCTTAACCATAAATGATAAGTATTAGCAAGAATTATTCCACTATGACATGCCTGTAATTCTTCTTTGGTAAGTCCCTTTAACAGTTGCTCTAGTACCAACTGGCATAAACATTGGTGTATCATAAGTTCCATAATTAGTTTCTAACTTACCAAGTCGTGCATTAGTATTTTTTTTTCTTTTTTTTCTAAATGATATTTAATCTTTCCCATTACTTACTTCTCCTACCTTCTTTTTTAACTGTTTCTACTTTCTGTCCTAAAACATGTAACTTTCTTTTAAAAAGTTTCTCATATTTTAATAATTCATTTTTATTATTTTCTAACAATTCTTCATTTAATAAATTTACGATATTTATTTCTAATTATTTCTCTATATCTAGTTATCTCATTTAAAGCTTCTTGATAAGCAACTCCTGAATCATCATCATTTCTAAATAAAATTTCAAAAGGCACATCAATTTTTCTAATTTCTTGACTAAGTTGCTTTTTTAACATTTCTTTTTTTAATTATATAATCAACAACATGAATGACCCAGAGCTTTTCTTAGTATAATTAATAGTTATTGACTTTATCAAGCATTAACTTTCCATCATAAGGAATAACTTTTTTCTACACATCTATAAGTTTCCATCACTTATATCCCCTTTAATAAATCTGGTCTTCTAAGTTTGGTTCTTTCTAAAGCTTGTTCTTTTCTAAACTCTGCTATTTTTTATGATTTCCTGATAATAATACTTCTGGTACTTTAAGTCCATTATATTCTCTTGGTTTAGTATACTGGGGATAATCAAGTAGTCCATTATAAAATGAATCATTTTGATAACTTTCTTTATTAATAACCCCATCTATTAGTCTAGTAACTGAATCAATTAAGACCATAGCAGGTATCTCACCACCAGTTAAGACATAGTCACCAATTGATATTTCCATATCACAAATACTTCTTATTCTATCGTCAAATCCTTCGTAGTGACCACAAATAATTATTAGATGTTTTAACTTTACTAAATTATTAGCTAATTCTTTGTTTATAAACAGTGTACCATCAGGAGTTAGTAAAATAACAGTACATTCATCATCTTTTAAGTCGTTAACACAATCAAAGATAGGTTGACAAGTAAGAATCATGCCACATCCTCCCCCATAAGGAGTATCATCTACTTTATGGTGTATATCTTTAGAATAATCTCTAAAGTTATGCAAATTAATTTCTATCTTGTTATCATCTATCGCTCTTTTAATAATTGATGATGAAATAACACCAGTAAACATCTCTGGAAATAAAGTTAAAACATCTATTTTCATGACCATCACCCCTAAAGCAATTCTATTTCTATTGTTTTTTATTACTATCTATCTTCTTTATAAAGTGTTCATTATAGGGAACTAAAACTTCCTTATTATTTATTAGTAATCTTATTATTTTATAGTTATTACCAGTCTCATCTATTGATAAAAAACCTTACCATTTCCATTAACTTTATATTCTTTATAGTAAATATTAAAGTCTTCTATTTCCGTTAATTCTAGATAACTACTATCTATATATACCTTTTTTCTTCATTAAGAAGAACACATCATTGATGTTATTAAAGCCTAAAAACAAAACCATATCATAATTTTTATGTCTTCTATAACTTTTTATCTTATATTCTATATCATCTATTAATAAGGTATTATCTATTTTAAATATCTTCTTTTTTTTAAAGATTCATCTAGTTTAGATATTATTCTTATTTCTCCTTTTATTCCATGAGTAGAAACTACTGTACCGATATATAATTTATTCATCTTTATTCCTCAATTCATATAGTAAAATAGAAGTAGCTATAGCAACATTTAAGCTTTCAACCTCATTACTCATTGGTATATATAAATTTTTATCACTAAAGTTCTAAGTACTCTGGATGAACACCATTTCCTTCATTCCCCATTAATAGAGCAAAACGTTTCTTTTTCATCTTCTTTTAGTGTTGATACATCGGTTCCATACTCTACTCTAGTTGCATAAATAGGTATTTTTAATTCTTTAAGCATTGGTAATAATTCATCAAAGTCATAGATAAGAATTGGGATATGAAAAAAGCATTCCTTGAGTAGACCTTACTACTTTAGGATTATATAAATCAACACAGTTTTTTAGATAGTATGATTGTATCTATATCAAAAGCTACAGCACTTCTAATAATAGTACCCATATTACCAGGATCTTGTATCTCATCAAGTAATAATATTCTACTACCAATAGTAGTGTCATCAAGTTTTTTACATAGTCCCATTATCTTCTGAGGAGTTTCCACTTCACTTATCTTTTTCATCACTTCATAACTAACTACTGTATAAGGTACATCAAAAGGAGTAACTTCACCCTCACAAAGGATTATCTCTTTTAACATATTATGTTTATAAGCTTCTATTACTAAATGACGCCCTTCTACTAAAAAACTCATTATATAAATCTCGATACTTCTTCTTACTTAACTTCTTTAAGTATTTAACTTTATCATTATCAAAACTAGTAATTACCATATATAACTCCTATCTATCATTTGTCAATGCTCTATATTTTTTATAATCTTTAAAATTTTCTTCTACTATCAACCAGAATCTTTTAGAATGATTTGCTTCTACTAAATGAGAAAGTTCATGATATATAACATAATCTAGACAATTAATATCTTTAGTAATAAGCTCTAGGTTTAACGTAATAACATGAGTCTTAGTATTACAAACACCCCCATCTAGTTTTCATCTTTCTAATACGTAAACTTGGTTCTGGTATACTTCTTGTAAAGTTTTGATAACAGTCATTTAAGTGTTCACTAAATATCCTCAAAGCTTCTTTTCTTTAACCATTTATCTATATCTATATTTCTACTTAAAAAGACCTTTGTTATCTCCTAGTCTTACCTCATCTATATTGGTGTATACTATATCATACTTCTTTCCCAAATAATAAAAATCTTTCTTTTTTTCTCTTCTATCCTAGTAGTTCTATCTATCATTCTTTCAATACTTTTTTATTACTATCAATTATTCT
>VOFC01002678.1_pt1 | contig 23346 bp, 46 predicted proteins | sample 5384161 | NCBI WGS metagenome assembly VOFC01 (sample SAMN12384722, study PRJNA508395) | human gut metagenome | isolation source: healthy gut B | host: Homo sapiens | reverse complement strand
CCTCTGCTAGTTCATCCATTTTGTCGAAATCCTCTATATATTCATCCTTGAGCGGCTGCTGTTGAAAATTGTTTGTGTCCAGCATTTTAGTTTTTTCTATGACCAGCCCTGACGCCACTTGCTCTCTGCCATGTGATTCTTCTGCAATCTGCCCAGCGGCGAGCGCCGGATCTTCTATGTCAAAGTCATTCGCAATAACCTGGATCGCTTTCTCCAATGTTATCACTTGCTTGCCGCCAGCTTTACCGAGCGCCTGTTGTACACGTTCAATGCGTTCTAATGGTGTTTCATAACTTTTTTGCCGCCAAACTATATCATATTTGACCGTTACCGGATTGATTCCCGCTAACATCAACTGCAAATCAATAATATCGCGGTAGCCTGAATACATTTGACTGTCACCATATTCTAAAACGTCTGTTATTGTTTGTAACGAATCTAAATACTTCGGGTACTGTATTTTCAAAATGTCGCGATTAATGCTCTGCCCACCGGTTATTAATGCTTTTGGCACTAATAAACTGACCCATATATTATCTTCCATTTGCTCAATATCTGCCACTTCATCAAGATTCGCCTGGTCATGCAGTGCTACCACATCCACATTGCCTACAAAGTCTGATAACAAATGTGCATTTTTCGTTGGGTTACCTTCCGCATCAATCATAGCATTTTCTCTTTTATACCTTACGATATCTTCTGGACTTGAATTTTCCGGCAGTTTATGCGCCCGTTTGCTTACACTTCGGTACATACGACGATAAGCAAGTGCCTTTTCCATTTCTTGCAACATTCTGTGGTTATAACGCGCCACAGCGTATTGACTACAGCCGTAAATTTTGCTCTCATCCGGCATCCAGCGGATATGATTCATCTGATAGATAGCAAAATCACGGCGGCTGCATTCTGGTGGTTCCAAAAACTGCAAAGCGGCCGGATTCAATTATCGAATTGGCTAAAAGCCTTCTCTGAATCAAAAAATTCCCCATATTCATTGACATTCTTTTTTAATTGATAAGGCAGGGGCGCGCCGAATTTGAGTTACTAGACCTTGCTGTAGATCAACAACGACATTCAGGAACAAATCACCTTCGCGCAATAGCGCCGCTGCATGCTGCATTGATAATCGGTTCAACTTTGTGCGCAACAAAAAATCGTCAATCACCTGTTGGGCGCGATTGGTGCCAGGAGAAAAGAATAGGCAAACGGCTTTCCCTGGCGCTTTTTCTTACCTTATCTTTTTCACTGCCTTGTACAATCACAGAAAATCCGCCGGCAGTTGCATCAGCCGCTATCAATTGATTTGCCCGTTGGAATCGGATATCTCCGTTCTCGCTGCAAAGTTTGTTGACGTCCTCAATGACATGCATCCGGTCTGTAGCGACTTTAAACATCTCTATCTCATAAATCTGCGGGCTTTCCGCATAGGATGCAGCTTCTTTTTGCACAAGCTCTTTTTCTTCGTCGTTATTGCTGAAATACTCCATTATTTTTTTTGCAAAAATCCCAATCTATACACCTCCTTCCATGTTAAAAAATATCGTCAACAGCAATTGCTCCACCGACTGGAATGTGACGCGGCACATAATGGCAAGATAAGGCAACGGCATCGGCCCTGTCCGGAGAAGATAATCCACGCTTTTTCATTTCCTTTTTGGGCTCGACCGCAAGCTTGCCGCTACTTGTTATGGTATACTTTCTGCTGGACAGTTGTCCGACCAGTTCATTATCATTCGCCAGCACTATGTCATTTTCTCGCAACATTTCGCGCAATCGCCCCCACGCATAAGTCGTAATATCGTTTTACTCCTTTGCTGCTTTTTTTATCTGGCACAGCAGCGGAAAAATTAACTGGATTTATAATGAGTCGATTCAAATTTTCTTCTTTTTTCACCTCACTTAACCGGTCCGTTACGCCACCGCCAAGCCCAGTATCATCAATGTTGACTTCAATAGGGCCAGAATAGTCTGGGTATTTTTCTGTCAGATAGCGATAATGCTTGACGATATCACCAACAGTCCGCATTAAATCCTGTCCTTTCCGCATGATTGGCAAGGTGATATTGTTCGCGACATTTTCGGCAATAATCGTTTCGTCATCCCCAAAACGCGCAACGTCAACACCTAGTCGAATAAACGATACTTCTTCATCTGGCTCTCTCATGGTCGCTGCCTCGATAATTGAAATCGGGATAAAAACATCGTCTTCTTGCAAGGGAACTCGCCCAAAACACGAACACGAACCACGTTACTCTCAACGCCATATTTTTTTATAAGCGCATCGATATTTTCTTTGTTTGTCCGAGGACTATCCAGAGAGGAAACCTTATGGCAACGATAGATAGAGCGGTCTTGTGTGCGAATCATAAAATATGCCAGAGTTCCTTGTTGGGTTACCGCACATCAACAATTTATTATTCTCACCGGAAAGAGTGCCAAGTATCGCTTCCATGATTGGATCTGCTACACCTGACGCTTCATCTACGATAAAAACATATTATCTTCATGAAAGCCCTGCATGTTTTTCTGGCTTGGTGGCCGTTCTCGCCACCGCAAACCAGCGCTTCTCATAGCCGCGCATGTAAATATATGTCTTTGTCCATTTAAGAATTTCCTGCAGCAGTGGGCTCTTGTTCTGCCATTTCGCAACCTCTGACCACAAAACATCGTGCAACTGCTGCCTGGTCGGCGCTGTTGCAACAACCCTCGGAAAGGGAAAACAGGTAAGGAACCATAATAAGCTGCCAGCCTCTATCCCTGTCTTACCTACGCCCTGGCCGGAGCGAACAGACACTTTAGAATGATTTGCTAAATCCATCAGTGCCGCCCTTTGCCATTCATCTGGCTCAAACTGCAATACTTCCTGATGAAACAAAACAGGATTTAAACGGTATAATGGAATGCGCTGCTGAAAAAAATTTTTACGAATATCACTCATCAATTGCACCGCCCATCACGCCGGCGATCCAATCGTCAACTAGCTCTTGACTACCCGAAGCATCATTATTGCGCAGCGCTCGCAGTTTCACCAACTCCGCTATAGCTTTCGTTTTCTTGGACTGTACAGCAGTTAGTTCTTTTTCCAATCTGGTTATCAGGTCTATTGTAGCAGCGGTATTGGTAATCTGGTTATAGGCTTCCCCTGGTAGTCTATCGCTATTTCTTACTTTAGCCGCAACTGCTATTTCATACTGCCGTTTTTTCTACCCATCGCAGAACGACCGCTTATCTTCTGTCTTCATGGCACCACAAATATATTGGCCACTTTTTCGCCCATATATTTATTGATAGCCTTCATGATACGTCGTTCTCGAATGCTAAAAAGCTGTATCTGTTCTATGAGCATAGCCTCTTCATCCTCTGGTATTTCAATATCCTTTTCATCGTCCTGCAAAAAAAAATCCCAATATACGCCGGAATATGCACCATGTTTTGTAGCATTTTGATTGCCTATAGGCGCCCCATGTCCCGCTGCATTCTTATTGCCCAAGGGTGCACCCGTTTTCTTTTGAGGGTGCACCCTTTTCTTTTGCAGCAGCATTATTTTTCTTAACCACTCTGTTTTTATCGCGTTTAATCCACGACTTAATTGTGTTGATGGAAATCCCTGTTTCTTCCGCAAGAGCCTTTGGACCTACACCTCTTTTATAGTCGGCCAGAACTTGCGCCCTTATCTTTTCATCAGTCGGTGCTCTTGCTTCATTCATCACCACCACCCCCTGCTGTTATTTGTTTCGTATATTCACACAAGTTCAATTTATGCACCCACACAGAATGAGTCGTACATCTATCACTCTAATATCTTCACCAACAAAAAAAGGAACCGAGCAAGGCCAAATATGCCTTTAACTTCGATTCCTTCTAGAATATTGCTATTTTATTTTAATCTTTTCATTCTCCTGTTTATGAAATAACATATTTATCCAAATTATCCCAATCAATATCTGCATCATCTACAAAGCCACTTTCTTCAGCATGGGCAATCCGCGCCGCTTCTTCAGGTGTAACTTTCGTGAAATCGGGATCCCAAGCAAGAACCAATTTTTTGATAAACTCATAAGCAAAATTTTTGTCTTCTTCCGGCAGCATATCCATCATACGAGCTGCCTGCATAGCAATTTCCGACACAAAGCCTCGCCTCCTTACTTGTAAATATCTCCACGATTTCCAATGTCAATGATAATCAATATTTCAATATCCTGACTAATACCATACTTATATACGATACGCCAAGAACCCACGCGGAGCCGTTTTCGATTATCAGCATAGCCATTCAATGTTTTTATGTCCCCCTCTGGAGGAATTTTTGTCAAGCCTTGAATTGCTTCTCTGATGCGTTCTACCGATTTTTTATCAAGCTTTTTTAAAAATTTCAAGGCATCTTTTGAATATCTAATTACCATACCGCACGTCCTTTTTTTATCAGGATATTTTATACTCCCTCTACTTTTAGTATACACTACAATATTACTTTTTGTACAATATAAAACACGTGAAAAACATGGAATCTTGACATTTATAAAGTCTGAATATTTCTTCTTGTAAAGAAATAGAAAAAGGGCGTATCCAACAATGCCAATCCTAATTTGATTGCATATTGTGCAAACACCATCAAAATTAAATTATCCACAACGCCATAAAAAGCAATCGTGATAAAAATAATTGTGTCAAAAAAAACTGGCTTGTCATCGTACTGCCGTTATTTCTTAGCCATTTATATTTGCCGTTAAACTTTACTTTTAGTCTGTGGAAAATATGCACATCCATGAACTGGCTGCAACTGAATGCACCCAAGCTGGCCAAAGTCATTCTGGCCCCTTGGTTTAATACAATCGTTAAACTCTGCTGCAGTTCTAAACTCTGTGGCTGCGGCGGAATGGCCAATGAAATATATCCGAGCAATAAAAAAAGAAGCTGAATGATAATCCCTGCTTTCACGCAGTCATTCGCTTCTTTCTTGCCCCATATTTCACCGATAATATCCGTACTTAAAAAGTCAAAGGATATGTTGCTACAGCGCCTGCAACTGTAACGCCAAATATACTTATTAACTTCCCGCCAAACAGGTTTGACATAACAAGCCCCAACATAAATACTGCATTCAGCATAATTAAATTAAATGTCGTTTTTCTCATATTCTGATACTCTCCATAAATTTCTGATATTTTACCCACTCGCCCATATTATGAGCAATTAATTTTTGCAGCGCAACTCTCTCTCCGTTTTTATTAACTTTTCTTTGAGAAAGTTCGCCGTTTTTAAAATGATACATGATCTGCCCTCTGGCGGCCGCTACATTCCATGTGGAACTATCAACGCTGTAAAATCCAAACTCATTTAATGTTTTGGTTTTAGTAAAGCCTAATCCATGCACTTTCACACCGCGTTGATTCGCATACCTTAAGAGCTGCTTTATACTATCGTATTCCTGCTTCTTTACATGGAAAAACAAGACCGCCAATTGCAACATAATCGTACTCCTGGCACATGCGCTTCCAATACTCTACGCCGCGCCCTTTATGCCAAACTGGGATGCAAGGGCCGCCCGTCTCGCATTCTATTTTCCGGCGCCATCGTTCAACATGCTCTATGCCAAAAATATTATCAACATCGATTTCAAAATAATATTTGATTTTATTGGCTTTAATAAATTGAATATATCGGTCTACATATACTTCCATCAATTCTAGTGTTACATCTGCACCGTTCATATATGAAAATGCCCCACTGTCCAGCAAGAAATTTTCTCCCAACGTCATTCAAGACCATTTGGCACTTCTTTTCGCCATTAAAAAACGTCTCTAGCAAATATAACGGTTTGCATTGTTTTATCGTTTCTTCCCGCAAATCACCTATACCGTTTGTTGTCGCTGCAAGATATATTCTCATAGCTCTATCTCCGCACCGCATCCAGGGCAGATAATAGTCTTTATCTTTTTCTCCTTAACAATTTCCGTTCCCTGAATAAAATCATCATCTGTTACTTGTAAATCTTCTCCAAGGTCTGGGAAGTGAAAAGCTGACAAGTCAATATCAATAATTTGGTCCAACTCCAGCCGTAACTTGTCAAAGTCCCATGAGGCAAACTCCGCCGTTTTATTATCAACCAACCGGAATGCCTGCACCTGTTCCTTTGTCAACGCCTCTGCACAAATACACGGTACTACATCTAAGCCTAAATTGATGGCTGCAGCTTTTCTAGTGTGGCCGGCAATTATTTCATCGTTTTCGTCAATCAGGATAGGTACCAGAAAACCGAATTGCTGTATAGAATCCATAACAGGCTCAATTGCAGCAGCATTATTCCTCGGATTGTTGCTATAATCGTTCAGTTCTCGCGGATTTCTATAAATGATTTCCAACAAATATTCCTCCCAATAGTCATTTTGACCGGAAGGAGCAAAACCGGTTTTAAAACCTCCTTGGCAATTATTAAAGCCCTGTGCCGATGATAAATAGGCGAAATCATCTGCACAGGGCTTCTAAATAGCGTATGATTAAATTTTTACGGATACATATTATCATATTTCATATTGCACTGTCAATGTCCACTTTTTTGCCCTCCAATATATTCCATTTATTCTATAACCCCATCAATACCAAATATTAAAACGGATATTTTTTTCAACCGCAGCGTCTATGTCTTTATAAACGGTACGCACAGTAATATCTTCCCGTTTTGCTAAATTTTCTACAGTATCAGGCGCATCTTTAGAAATGTACAACTCCTTAATAATCCGGCAGCGGCGTTTATCCTCAGCACGCGGACTGCGCTCACAATATATTTCATACAAATCCACCATTGCGTCAATATGAGCCACAATAACAGCAGTTTTTGCAGTAGATTGCTTAATACTATCTACTTGTAATGAACCATGACCTTCCCACATCAAATCCAGTAGCTCCGCTGCAGACGTTTCTTGCATTTGTTCAATATCAAATACAGAGTGTTCTATGCAGGCTTTGAAGTTCCTATAATTTTGTAACAACAGCCTCGTATTTCTCAACCGCTTATCCCGCCGTTCGCTCTTAGCCCGTTTTTGCTGTGCTTCATATTTTTCTATTGCTGACCTGGCTCCTACCTCCGCTGCAACCCGTGCCATCTGCATAATGTCCTCCATAAACCCACGCCTCCTTATGATATACCCTTCCTTTGTAACCATAATAAGCATGGCGGCAGAGTATTCCCGCCGCCGTATCATATTTACTTTCTCATTATCTCCTATTTCTAGCACGTTTCAATAAAATCCTGTTCTTCTCTTCATAGATGGAGAGGTAAAGTGGACAGGATGTGATAATCACTTTTGCATAGTCATCTTTCCCTAATGCGCTATCTCTGATTTTCACTTGGGCCCCTTCCGGCAATCTCCGTCCCCGCTGGCGTCCCATATACACTGCAACTCTGGCGGCGCCGCTGAACGAATACACGTAGAACATAACGTAGTGACTGCATCAGCCCTTTTCAATTTTAATTTCAACTTATATTTATTTAGCCGGCATTTACGGGTACTATAATTGTATTCACATTCCCTACAAGGTATTTCTAATTCACAAACAGTTTTCTCAGCTCTAGTGCTCTTGCGCCAGCTTTTATAGTGCCCTTCATCACAAGTTATTGGTCTGTTTCGCCCTTTAAAAACACGGACATTCACTGCATTTCATTTCATCATACGGACATTTATTTATGATAATCACTTCCTTTGCTCTAACAGTCACAATCTAAAAATTCCTTTAATTCTTTGCACCTTTCTCGGCTTCTATTTCATCCATCTTTGCACCGCAGTTTGGGCAGAAATTATAATTTTTGCCGCTGTTAATTGCAGATAGCTCATACCCACAGATAGAACAACCATCCCATTTCGCAAATCCATTCACATCACCTTTTACAACCCATTGTCCATGCCGAATAGGCTCTGCCTCCACCGTTGGCGCACCTTTAATATATCCAACCGGCACCGCTTCAAACGGCAACGAATCATCATATTCACCACGAACCGGAATGGCCCTGTCCAGAACTTTATCTGCATCAATTAGTCTCATAGTTTATCACTCCAATCTATTGCTTGGCCGCACGCACGGCAATAATTGTCTTTCACTTTTCCGCATGATATAGGATTTTTCGCAAACTGGACATAAGCGACCTACTCCGTCAAAATCTTGCCACCATGGTATTATCGGTTCTTTAGAAATCTGCTTATCAATCATTCTTATCGCTATTTCAAGCGCATTTAACTTCCTGCCCATCTGTTCGTGATTCATAACCTCGGCGGCCTGACATGTATCACACAATAAATCCGTTTTAATATCGCTAAGAACATCGATTGCTTCTTGAAATCTCATTATTCTGCCAACTTTCTAACAATTTTTTGTTCTTCATCCTTACAACTAGCTAGTGGTCTCCCTTTAAGAACAATAAAACCTTCTCTTCTCATTAAAGCTTCCTCTTCGATTATTGCCTCTGCCGCCTCTGCCTCTAAATTTGTATACCAACCGGCTTTCTTGTATTTGCCGCAAACCGTCAACACACCCTTGTGTTTATCTGGCGCTCCGTCGTACTCCACACACACACATCTTCGCAGCGATAGCAAAAAGTCATCCTCTGCTGGTATCTCATCCCTGTTATGTTTGTACATATGACTCCAATGTTCTCCTGTTGTGGCATTATAAACGCAAGTCTCGCAAATACAGCTATAACAGGGACTATAAAACCAATCTCTCCATGGTTTTTTCTTACTCATAATGCTCCGCCTTTCTAATATTGCCACTTCACCAGCGGCGGTGAAATAAAGACTGTGCAAGTTGCGTTATTTTTCTCGCTGCGGCAATGCCATTGTCATTGAGCATTCTTTGCCATGCCGTTTGGCTTGGCGCCCAACGGAACCCATAAGCCTTTAATTGTTCTCGCATATCCTTATCCGGTTTCTCTTCGAACACTAACTGAACGCGGTTTAATTCCTTGTTAAGCACTACATGCTTGTTAACCTTGAAAATCCCATCCGGATTCGCAACGCGCTTGTTGCTCATCAGTTCCACGATACGTGCTTTTGCCCGTTTTATTTTATTGTTAATGCTAGTTAATTCATAGCTTGGAAAAGGTTTTTGTTCCCACGAATATGCTTCCTTGATTTGCGCATCTATTTCTAATGCCTTCTTTTCATCCAAACTTTCAAAGCCAACGCAGGTACCATGTTTTTTGTAGTATCTATTTAAAGCTTTAGCAAATTTCTGTTCCTTTTCCAACTGCTCAATTTTTAATTTCAATTTCTTAACCGCATCAGGATCATCGCTGCTGATGCCGCCGGTGCCCACGCTGCGAATTTTGTCCTTTATCTTCTCAATCTCTAAAAATTCTTCAGTATTTTTGTCACTAGCTGCATTTTGCTTTTCTTTTTTTCTGACCGGAAAATTAGAGCCGCCGGACACTAGGATAGATGGGCACATTGTGGCAATTCTATTGCGTGCATTAATATTATCGGCAAGACGTTTACAATAGCTGTTCAACAACGCATCTATTTTCCCGTGATACAATGGATCAACCTTTTTTTCTTTGCTTATCGGCAATTTCTTCTGCCTGATCTACCATATAGCAATACTCTTTTGTTGCACTGCCAGCAACATATTCCCGATGACTATTCATATCATTGGCCAATCTGGCCAGTTCTTCGTTGATAACATAATATGTCATATAAAAAATCCTTTCTTACACAATCTTCCGACTCATCGGTTTAATCATCCTTAAAATTTTTCTGCAAACGCTCTAATTTCGGCATTTGGCTTACAGTCTTTCATCCCATATAGTTGCGATATATAATAACCATTAAAACTGCTCAATGTTATTTCACAGGTAAAATACGGAATATCCTCTTGACCTCGTTTCCGGATAAAACAAATTAAGCTTTCCCCTTTAACGTGTCTCTGCCAATACATGTCGCTTCCTACACAATGATGCAATTCTGTCCCTTCTTTGGCCAAATCATACCGCGTTCGTGCTATTCGCATAACATAGTCTTTTGTCTGGCACTTCTGGGCCATGTCAAAGAAAAAAGCCTGACCGTTCTGCAAACACTTTTTGCCTCTTGTTCATATTGCGCTTTTTTTCTCAGACATCCTTCGTTCATTTATCATAGTAACCAATCTATCATGCGCAGCTTTAAATCACTCGGATACAAAACAGACGCATTCGTAAGATCAAATTTGAGTTCATCGGCCATTCCTAAGTAGTCAACCCATATCATAAGCAAATAATCAGCACTATTTTTGGGAGATTTCATCTTCTCTATATGACGCAATGCTTTTTCAATACTTACCCCATATCGTTTTTGTAAAAGATACGCAATCTGACCTTCCGTTTATCCTGTGTTCCCCGCATTTTACGGATACTCTCTGCTTTTATCAGACCTTCATAGTTTTTTACAAAACCATGTTCTTCAGCAGTAATATCCAACTGCCTATACATCTCCCCGATATGCATTATTGACGCCCATTGCACCAGAAAAGCCCTTTCCGTCTCCAAAGAGCAATCTATCCGCTTCTGCCGCTAGCTGCAGCATTCCCATTTTGAGCAAGTATTCTGTCTGTGGTATCAGTTCCAGATTTAAAACCAATCTAGGAACGCAAATATCTGACTGATAAACGCTTAATGCACTTTCTACTTCCGTCTTGAACTGCCCAGGTAAAACACCTTTTAGATTTCTGTCATACACCATTGCTTTTTATTGTTGGTCGTTCATCAATCGCCCGGTACCAATCATATCCGTAGTACATAATATTTTTATAACTATATTTATAGATTTTACGTTTCGTTACGTTCGGCCAATACAATGTCCGTTCTATCGGTACGGCAATATACTTTGCCGTAGCGCCATCATAGTCCGATAAACCTCGCGGGTTTCAAATAAATACGTGTCATTCTTTCGGCTGCAAATACACGCTTTTCTTTTTATCTTTCCTGCTTCCCGTATAACGCTCTGCAATGTATATTGCAGAATGACCGCATTTCTCGCAAACACCAGAAGCTTTATGCTGTATACTCCCATTCGTTACTTCATAGGAGGCGCCGCAACTACTGCATGTTACGAGCCTTACTCCGTTCCTATCTTTCTTTCCAAAAAAAGAGATACTGACTATCATCAAACAATCTATGGCAGCACCAATCTTCAAAATCATCTGGAAGTCCCGAAAACATGGCAAAATGCTGTTCTTGCAGCGCCTTTTTATTCAAATAACTTTGATAGTGCTTGTCTCTATGAATTTTATAGGTAAATTCCGCAATACATTCCTCAATCGTGTCAATATATCGCAAATTCCAATTGCACTCTCCGCTGCTGCAAGGGAACAGAAATTCTTTCGTTTTGCGAATCATTGCTTTATCCGCAGACAGACTTTTCACGCCATATGCAAATTGGTTCCTTTGCGTCCACTCGTTAGAAGCGCAGCAATAGAAAATATAATTCTTCCCGTCGGAGAAAACCTGGCATGTAAATCCCCGTTTTTTCTTCCGCAAATTAGCATTGAATATTTTTCCCCGGACCGTTCCAGTTCCTTAAACTGTACCTCGGTATTGCTATCTAACTGCAGCAGTTCCTTCTTTATCAGCATAATCCACCCTCCTCTGAAAACAAGTCAAGCTGGATAACGTGATTCTGTAACGGCTGCTTCTTAGACTGTTTTTTGCAAAGTCTTATCTTTTGGCTGCTTTACTGCGGCTTTCTTATCACCAGTTTTTTCTTATCCGCAGGTTTGTCTTTTTTACTTGCCGTCTTGCTATTAACACGCTGAGGTTCTTCAATAACCTGATATTCGTTTTCGTTTAAAACAATAGCGATTTTAAAATCCACCGTTGCTCCCGGAAAATAAAACTGCACAGCTCTCCGGTAAATATCAATATCTGATATTCAGAATTATTCTGAATGCCCTGTGTACAATGCTTAATGCATTCAGCAAATTCTCCGCCTTCCAGTACAGCTTTGGCAAAAATTTCATTTTGCGCACAAAACCCGCTGACAGCGTTATATACATAGGTTTTTATGACCTGACCGTATCGGTCTTTTATTTCCGCTTCAGACTCCGTATTTAATTTTTTAATGCATCATCAATAACTGTCATAATCGTCTCACCTCTCACGCACGAACCGGCAAAAATAGCGTTTTTAAACTTTCATTTTTTGAAAAATATCGGCGCCAGCGGTCCTTTTACGACACCTTTGATTACATCCTCCGGATGCGATTTCAGCGCATCCAAGACAAATTTAACATTACAAGCTATTGTAAAGTCTTCTTTTGGACCATCCACTTCTATGTCTTCGGTAAACTGTCCATATTGCGATTGCGCTTTTACCGTCAAAACATCGTCATCGTGAAAATGTAACCGTACAATGTTATTGTCCGCGGAGATGCTCGCGCGTTCCAAGGCATCAATTAATTTGCGCTTGTCCACTGTTAAATTACTATTCTGCATATCTTTAAATAGCATTTGATAATTGACATACGATTCTGCAACTGTTCTGGTAAAGAATCTGCAATCCGCTGTTTCAAACAAAGCATTATTTTTATTGTCATGTATCGTTAATTTATCCGTCAGATTTGCCCTAATCAATTGTTGCGCGGCATCGGTCGGAATAATTAACGACATTTTTCTAAATACTCCATCTGGTACCACGCCAATCGATGCGAATCCGTTGCTACAATATTCAGTAGTCCATCTTCGGCCAGTAATGCCACCGCTGCCATCACTTTGGCGAGGATGCATTTTTTCAGTGGCATAAATGACTGTTTTAATTGCTGTAAGAAACTCCTCCGCATCTACCCATGTTTTTCGCTTTTTTCAATCACAGGCAGCTTAGGAACCGTATCTGGATTAATGCCAGAAAATTTATTGCTGATATTCCCAATCCTGATTTGTACAGAGTAATCCTCGCCAACTTCTATATCCATCATCCCGCCCGGTAGCCGCTGAATTAAATCTATCGCTTTCTGCGACAGGAAAAAACGTTCCGTGCAATCAGAAACATTGAGCGGCACCTGCATACCATAATTTAAGTTATTCGCTGTTACCATTCCATCAGCCACTAACACGCCCTGCAAACTTTCAACCATGCCGCTTGTAGGAATGATTCCTTTTAACCTTTTCAACTTTTCTGCAAAAAGCTGCTTATCTATTCTCATCATCATACACCCCAATTTTTTATTGTTTTCTATCGCATTTTTCATGATTTGGTAACATCCATCGCACAAATAACCAAAATTTTCTGTAGGTCGTCCCCCTACCTTTTCTGGATCGTAAATTCTGCATTTGATTTTTCATCTGCTCTTTTCCGCATAAAAAAACAACGGCCTATTAATTTCCCCTTTTTTTGCTAACCCCATCTTCCTCTCCATCAACTCTTTCGGCCATTCTTGAATCAAATTCTCGCCATACATCTCTTTCAAGCTATTTTTCAGAAAAACCGGTATATCAAGATCCTTACAGTAAGATAAAATATCGTCTATCCATTCTTTCCTTGGGGATTACTTTTCCACTCCGATTGCCAGTTTCAGCGCCTATGATTACCCATTTAGGCAAAGCTGCTGTATTTTGGATAAAACGCTGCTCACCTAATATTGGTTCAATGGATAAAAAATGTATTGTAATCAGCATCATAAAAATATCCTTGCTCTGGGCCAGTCACCGTGGAACCATACCACATGTTTGATTGTCTAGGTAATCTCCCTGCCGCCGCTAGCTGCGCATACCTCTTAGGTTTTTTGTCAAAAAAAAATAATTGTGAAGCGAATGTTCCTTGCAAGTAGCAAAAACAAGCTCAATCCATCTATCCGGTACCCATTCTCCAAATAAATCAGCCATAGAACAAACAAATATGTTCTGCCCATTTTTTAATTCATCCAACACATTTAAACGATAATGATGTAATGTCGGCAAAAAACCAAATGGAAATGCTAAATGTTTGTCCGATTCAAAAAGGCTGCACCAGTCTCTTTATCTCCAACGCACCGGCTATCCGCCATATTCATCCGGACATCCCCTGCAAACCTTGTCGCAATTTTTCTTGCATAACAATATGGGCAATCATGATAACATCCTGTGACTGATTCCATGTATAATCAGCCCAATCAATTTTTGTTTTATTCATATATTTCTCCTGCAATCTTTATACTGCTCTCATCTTCCGCTGCCAGGCCGAATAATGATAGTTGTTCTACTTGGTTCTTTTTTCTTGCGTTTTTTTTTTCAACCATTAGTCTAGGCTGTTCTTCTTTTTTATAGATTCAGGTACAGCCACTGGTTGATTTTCCTCTGATTCTACTTGTAAAGGCGCTGCTCTTATATCAGCCGCCTCTGTATTACAATGAATCTTTCTCAATGCAGCATACATTGGGCTACTGGCCATTCTATATGCTTCAACCTCTGGCTTTAACACATCGGTTATACCTAACCTTGGCTCTTTTCCAATACCATTCCCAATAAAATACATTGGCGTATACCAGCGCATGTTCTTCAGTTGTCAACGTATTCCCATGAATGATAATTGCCGGAATACCATGTAGCGCCAATTGAATATACGTCATACATACGCACTTAAAATCAATATCGATACAAACGGCAATCATCTCTTGCTGATAATTGCGACCCTGTGCCTGTAATGCTTTAGCAGCCGCTAATACCATTGCACCGCTACCACGAGCCGGCTCCATGACAGTAATATATATGCTTTTCCGTTGTTCAATTGGTCTCGTCTCCTATAGCTATTTGAGCCATAGCGTCACAAATATTTTGTGGTGAGAAAAACTGCCCGGCATATTCATTATGCAAATTTAACTCATGAAACAGCGGCCCTAAAATATCTTGCGGATAGCTTGACTGAGATTCAAGCTCCATCGTTAAATGACTGCCAAGCGCCACTATCTGTTCTATTTCTTCACGACTATATTTTTTTAATGATCCGCATGTAATCCGCTTCCCGTTTTTCATAGTGGTAAGCATCTACGCTATTGCTGATAGCATACGCATACATCGCTAAAAAATCTTCAAAAAACAGCATGCACACCGTATTTATTTCCTAGCAATTGAAATGCTTTCAGCAGTTCTCCATGTACTCTTTTTGGGGTTTACTGACATACTCACACCTCCCGCTACGCAAAAATGCTTTCTATCTGCTCAAAATACTCTGCCAGCGTTTCTTTTTTAAAGGCTCGCACCACTCTATTGTGTTTGGCTTGCCATCCTCTCTGTCAAGGCGTACGTTGCCTGGACCTCCTGCGATTAAAAAGCTGCTTTCCTGCCAAATGCTCCCCGGCTCTACATAGTTGTATTTGTTCTCTATGATAAACCCGTCATCGTCGCAGGCTTCAAAAACACATTCTTTAACACAGCGGTATCTCTTGATCTCTCTCATAATCAACCTCCATAGAATTTTTGCAAAAATTCCTCCCGGCTCATACCGTGCTGCCGCTGAAATTCGTGTTCTTCCAGCTTCTGCAGGCTGTCGATGCCGACGCGATTCCAGTTGCGATATATCCCATCGATGTACTTCCAGCTCACATTGCTTTCCGTGCCATCAGCAGCAATCTGAAAAGCTTTTGTCAATAGCTCCGCTCTCTGTGTATCATAAACGCCGATTGCTTCCCCTGATGGCAACTCTTCTCGCCGATATACGACCTGAAAGGCTTTCTTCACATCATTTTCCGTTGGCTTTGGATTGCGGCGATATTGCTTGCATAAAGCAGCCATCAGTGTCTGCGCCTTCTCCATTTCCGCTGCTATTGTGGGAATTTCATTGCAAAAAATAACCTCTTGGCTGTGTGTTGGATGGTTGTCCGCTGCCTTTGCAGCCCCAACTTCAAGGGACATTGCCTGGTTATCCACAATCGGCGTTTCTTCGCACGCACCTTCCTCTACCTGATGAAGATGACGAATATATATATTATTATTTATATTCTTGTTATTCTTTAATTCTTCTGTAGTATTTTTTGATAATTTTCTGATATTTTTTTTGATGTTTTTTTTGATAATTTTTTTCCACTTCCTGACCTTGATAAAATCCCCATTTCAATATAGTTATGAGGGTATATTTTGATGTTCTTTTTGTGGCAATCATGCCTTCAACTTCAAGTAAATTTAAGAAAAATTTGACTTTAGAACCAGACCAGCCCCAATGCTGTGCCAAATATTTCATTGTAGTAAGTATTTGCCCAGCTTCTACTTCTACGGATTGGCCTGCAATTAATATTTTCGTTCTTCATAATTGGCGGTAAGTAAAAGTTCCAGCCAAGCTTCCGCTTTACTAAACTTTCGTTTTCCTGCCATAAAAAATTCTCAAGAATAGAGCGGTGCAACTTAATCCAGCCCTGCTGCACGTTATCACCCCTATCTATATATCAGCAAATAATCACCTCTGTACCGGATAACGCCTGCATTTCCCGCGCGAACTCATCGGCCAAGCTGTTGTGGTCACTTAGATGCAATAGGTATACCTGTCGCAACGTAGGCTGCTGATTTGCTTTTATAAACTCTAACGCCGTATCAATGCTCATGTGCGTTTCTATTATCCGCTCTCTTAAACTATCTGGAATAATCCCATCTACCACATTCTGCCGCATGATGGCTCTGTCATGGTTCGCCTCAATCATGATGTGCGTAAGACCAGAAAAGCAGTATTTGCAATAAGCCGTATCTGTGATATAGACCAGCTTTTCACCGGTCTCTCTGCTGGCTACCAGATAGCCATAATTCGTCACATCATGCACCAATTCAAAGGGCATCACAAGCAGACTTCCAATCTCAAACTGCTGTTGCGGCTGCACTACTTTAAATCGGTGTCCGTGCGCACCAATTTCCTGCAAGGTGTCAGCAGATAAATATATATTTAAGCCGCGCTCTGCCAGCTTTAGAGCCGCTTTGCTATGGTCTTTATGGCTGTGACTGAGCAGACACCCCTTGATTTCATGCAGTTTGTACCTGCATGCTTCCTGTATCTTTTTTAACGGTATCCCAGCGTCCAAAAGGACACTGGTTACACCGTCATTTATAAAATAAGCGTTTCCATCACTGCCGGAAGCTATCACTGTAATATCCATCAGAATTCATACTCCCCAAGTTCTGCTTCGGCATCTAACATCGCCTGAATATCATCGTCAGACATATTCCCATAATAATCTTCGTCATCTTCAACTTCATGGAAATCGGCCTCTAAAATTTCTCCCCTGTTTCCATGTCTACATCAAGAGGTTCTTTATTAGCATTTTCTGCAATTTCCTGCTCAACCTCTATTGCTTTCATGTCGCTGGATGACGTTTTTACTCTGTCAATAACCAAATTGCTGTCGTCAGAAGAATTAATTGTCATTTTGCATAACCGATTAATGACCGTCTTTTTGCCATCTCCTGTGTAAATTTGCCATGTGTTGAATTGGGATTAATATTTCCATCCTCATCAACTGGTTTTGTTTTCATACGAGACTGTTTCCACGCCTGTTTCAGTTCAGGCATTGTCATAATCAGGCTTTCTTCTCCGCCATCCTTATAAACAATGGTACCGTAGGCAGCCACAATCTTCCGTTTATCGACATTTTTCGAGTTTCTGTTTATGTTTTGTAATAACTGTTTTTCCCCGTCGTTTTTCGTATTCGAACTCATCATCAGCATAAACAACGTCAGCTACAACATCCTGCACATTTGGTTTCACTGTTTTGATAACATGCACTGTACCAAAATAGCTGCGTTGGAATGTCAGCGTTTTGCCATAAACAATGAAATATCCTTGTTTCTTGGAAGGATTAAGACCTTGCACAACCATATCCAGCAAAGCATTGGCGATACTGTCTTTGCTGCAGCAAAGTAATGCCGATTTATGATCCTTGTCTTCGATATTCTGCAAAATCAACCAGGCAGATTTCAAAGCGTTCTCCGGACTGTAATTAGGCGGAAAATGAATCTCTCCACTTTCTTGAAACTCTCTAATCCTATTTGCAACAACATCTACCACATCAGTTTTTAAAAGCGCCAATTGGGCCTTTATCGTTTGCCATTATCATCACCCTTTCCTACTCTTAGAAATCCATACCTGCATATGTTAATTGTTCTGAAACAACAAGCTCTGGAATAATTTCTCGTGGATTTTCTATGGTTTCCCGCTCCACCTTCCACCTCAATCCGCAACACTGTATCGGCAGCATTCACAACCAGTTGAATGACCTGGCTGTCAATCTGCGGCAGGCTGGTGTAGCTTTCGGCGTTGTCAATAAACACCGGCAGGCTCATATTCCAGTAGCGGCCCAAAGTATTGATGATTTCTAATCCTGCATACATACGGGAGCCTGTATTAGCCTGATTATACGGTACCAGCATTTGTTCTCCGTCCTGCTCACAAGGTATCATCACTTCGCAGCATTCGGTATACCCGCCGTTAATCTGCTGTTCAAATAATTTAAACCGCACATGCTGAAAATGACTGTTAAATTGTCTGGTAAGCATTTCAATTTTTGCAGTTATGAATTTATCACATAGGTTAATCTTATATTCAGCCTGTTCTAAATTGGCTGAAACACGCTGTTCCTCTTCTTCCAACTCCACAATCCGGCGCTGGCACTGTTCATTGGCGTCTAATATGAAAAGCTGTTGCTGTAAACTGGTAATCTGCTGTTTCTTCTCCGTAATCTCCCTCATAAGACCATCCAACTGCGCTGCAACTGCCTGATTACCGGAGCGCAGTTGTTCCTCAGTATCTTTCATCTGCTTCTGTATCGACTGATAGACCTCGCTATTTTCAAATTTAGGGAGCAAATTTCTGCTGTTCCTGCAGCCTTTCAATCTGCTCTCCACCGGTCGCAATCGCTGTTTCCATTTCATCGATTTCCGCCTGCTTTGTGGCCATCTTCCGTTGCGCTGCCGCAATCATGTCTTTGTTACAATGCTCTTTACCGTATTGGTTCAATCGTTCCAGCTTCTGGCTCTTATCCAGATGAAACTTCCGCTTTGCCGCTTCCACCTTTTCTGTCGGCAGTTCCTGGCCGCAGGTAGGACAAATCGTGCTGCCTGTCCACTGCTCCTGCTGCACTGCATTATATTCACGGGCTGTTCTCTCTCTATCCTCATTCAGCCGCTTTTCTTCCAACGCTAGACTGCGATATTCCCGTTGTAACCGTTCCAAATCAATCTTATAGGCTGATACACTACTACGTAACTTTGAAAGCTGCTCAGCATAATTGTCTGGATTATCCGTTATAAATTTCAGCCGTTCTTCTGCCAATCTGGTTTGCAACTCTACCAATCGTGCTTTTGCTTTCAGCAACAGCATTTGGTATTGATATCTGCTGCTTTTTCTTCTTCCAGACCGCTCACCATCTGCTGCAATACTTCAATTTGTTGTTCCAAGTCGCCTCTTGTGTACTCTGCTGGACGGAGCCGTTTCGTTGTTTCATCAATCCGTACCGGAATATCCTCTAAATCCTTCAGCAGCTTGCGCCGTTCTTCTTTGGCTACTTTTAATAGTTGTTCGATGGTGTACCGGGTGCCATACTGCATGAGATAATCTCTTAGTGGCTCTAATTCCTGCCGACTGCTGATGATATCATCGTCAGATAATACACCGCCTACCACATCCAGCATGATTTCACGCCGCTTTTTGCCAGGGCAGCGCTGCTGCAAAATAATCAGGCATAGTCAGTATTTTCAGTTTTTCTTCATCACAGATAGATTTTACCGTCGCGTCATACTCTTTCGCTTTGGCCGGTATCCCGTTAATGTAATACTCCGTTGTGTTGCCCTCGAACACGACATCGCCAGTACCCTGTTTTTTCGTATGTTTTTCTGATAAGATACGGGCCAGCGTTAGCTGGCTGCCATCATCCAGCAAAAAGACGCCTTCCACCCCATGGTCCAGATGGTGCTTTTCCTGACCAGTACCGTCCAGCGTTTTCGGAGAAAAATTCTTTTTTCTCCGGTGGCAGATTTGCCGAATAACAGCCAGGTATATGCATTGTATACCGTTGTCTTGCCTGTGCTGTTTCTGCCGTAAATGGCAGCATTTCTGCCTTCTGGTATAAATTCTAAATGTTTCGCGGCGCGAAAATTATCTAATGTCAGCTTCAGTAATTTCATCTTCCTTTGCCTCCTTCATGCGATCAAAGAGTCAATTTTATTTGCAAATGCAAGTACAGCTTCTACTAAAAGATACAGGTCTCTACCGCCCATACCAACCATATGTGTTTCCATCTTTACCGCGGGTTCCCCATCCTCTTCTGTCTCTTCGATGTTGGCCACAAAGCCTTTAGCAATCACATATTCCGTGCCGTTGTCATAATCAACCACGATTTTTTGTAATATCCGAGTCAACTGCCATATGTTCGCTCATAACAATACCCACCCTTCCGTTATAATTATTGTGGAAAAACAATCAATTTGATTGCAGTTCTCTCTTTTCCATCGATCTCCAAATCGCAAAATGCTGGAACACAAACTAAATTAATGCCACTGGGCGCTACAAAACCTCGTGCAATTGCCACTGCTTTTACTGCCTGATTCAAGGCTCCTGCGCCAATAGCTTGCAGCTCTGCGCTGCCCCGCTCCCGAATCACACCAGCCAAGGCCCCTGCTGCAGAATTAGGGATTAGATTTTGCCGATATTTTCAAAATGTCCATAATGATTTCTCCTTCATTTGATTTATTTTTTACTTTTTGATATACTAATTATGGCAGTTTTTAACTGCTTTTCATTTGAAAGACTCCATTCAGAATCCGCTGCCAGGCTATTTTCTTGAATGGGGTCTTTCCCTGTTTCAACATCAACTTCACGTTCCTTCACCTCCTTTATAAATTCAAAAATATTCATATTTTTTTCTGGCAGCTTTCAGGCTTTCGTTCGCTTTTAGAACTTCTGCTATTTGCCCGCAGCACGCCTTGTTTTCCAATCTTCCTTCCTGTAGTCTTCTCAAAACAAGTTCTACCGAAGCCAATGCCGATACTGTCTGGGTCTCGCAGAACCCTGTGGCATCTTCTGCACCGTGGAATTGTCATGTACTACACCTTCTTTTTGAACTGGTTCGTACCAGTCAGTTTGCACGAAACTCCAAATCAACAATATCGCTGCAGGCACAATCAATACAAACGCTTGGCCAACTGAAAATGCACCACCTTCTAACCCACAAGCTATAACCAAACAAATTAACATGCTAATTAAACATAACGGTTTGTGATTCATTCCTTTCCACCTTCTATCTGACTGAATATCCAATACCAACCCCTTGCTAGGGGTTCCCGCTCTGCTGGGGCATTTTCTTTTGTTCCAGTTCGGATAATAGACTTTGCTGCAATCCGTCTATTTCACAGAGCTTATCCCGCAGTACGTTTAAAAACGCTGACTGTTCTTCCAGACAACACTTCGTTATTGGCATCCTCAAGCGCATAGTCCAGCAAATCCTGCGCTATACGCGTTGCATACATTATTCTTTTAAATTTATCTACTGCTCCCATCTTCTTCACCGCCTTCCACTACTGCCATTGTTTTAAAAAATTGGATAAAACTGCTGCGGCACAACGGCATTGCCTAGACATCTAATTCTGTCCATCCGATTGGGAATCCCATCAGCCACTCCATAAGGGCGGGATTTGAGCGCCCACCATTCCCCTGTGTCAAATTGCGCCGCTCTTCCTCTGTGATGATCCCTGCTTCCCTCAGTGCCAACATCTGACGAAAATTGTATGCTCCTCCGCACAACGGCGCTCCTGTTGTTGGTCGAGGCCACGATAGCGATTCTCTCTCCGGCGAATAATGCCCCGACTTCACAAGCCTTGAGAGCGTATGCCCGCGCCGTGTATCCCGTCTCTTCGAGACTTTCAAGAACTTCATCAAGTGCATCTCGAATAAGTCCAGATACGTTTTTCCCCAACAACCCAAGTGGGTCTGAGTTCTGCAATAACTCTGCACATTTCTGGCCAGAGGTAACGGTCATCTTCTGCGCCTCTGCGCTTCCGGCAACGCTGAAAGGCTGGCAAGGAAATCCGCCGGAAATAACGTCAACTGTTTCGAATCCTGTTCGTTCATAAAAAAGCTCTCCTTTGTCAGTGTGCGTAGATCCCGCCATTTTGGCACATCCGGCCAATGTTTGCATAAAACCCTAAAAGGATAGTCAGCCCGCTCACACTGCCCAACCGTTTCGAATCCTGCCCACTCGGCAGCTAAGTCAAGACCGCCGATACCGCTAAACAAGCTCAGATGCGTTGGCACTTTCTTCACCGCCTTCCAAAGCATTAAATATTGTCATTTGCTGCTCATCCTCTTTTGTGCCGTATAGCCACCAGTCCATCACATCCTCGCCAGTTTGCCACCGGCAGGGTATTCCCCCTGCGTTTTCTTTCTACTATCATGCGTTCAAAACACTTTATATACGCTCTGCGGTAAGCCGGCCAGCGAGCAAATTCCTTTGTCATTTTCTTTGGTCCGCCTAAAGGACATGCAACGCAGCCAAGGCGCGAAAATCCTTCATCGTATAAACTGCAATACTCAATCATGTTGCAGCCAATAAATTCCACACGTCAGCTTCGCTCCAATGATAGATGATGTTGATTACCCGACCTAACGGGTCACTGCCGTCTATCATTACCACTTCGCGGCCTTTGCGCTTACTGCTTTCCTCTGCTCTTACGCCTAAAATTTTAACGCGGTCTTTTCCACCCGACTCTTTTAGTACTTTACAGCAGTATCTCACACGTCGTGTTGGCGGCATGCTATTTTTAACGATTAAATCCCACATAGTTTTTCCACGACCAGGATGATGTATCTCCACATCATCGAAGGTGCGAACAAACTGCACCAGCTCTGGCGGGTCTATGGTGGTGTAATTATAGTGAGCTTCAAACTTAACGCCAGCAATCTTACAAAGCCAATAGCAGCAAAGGCTATCTTTACCGCCGCTAAAAGCGAGATAGTATCCTTTTGGCGGCTCATATTGCCGCAGGATGGATACTGCCTCCTTGACTTTATCTGTCACGCCGAACAGCGTATTTTCCTGTAGCACTTTCTCCGTCCCCTTCCGCTGGCTCGTAAATATTCAACTGCACAAAGCTCCACACTAGCAACACACTTGCTGGCACCATCACTGCAATGGCCTGTCCAAATGATAGAGCGCCACCTTCCAGCGCTATTGCCGCAAGTGTTGCGACTATCAAACTTTTGCTGTGAACAGTGGTTTAAGGTTCATCTGCCATTTCCCATTGGCAGTCTTCGCAACTGCCTTTTCCCATCTGTCTGGCAAAGTATCTTTATACACTTGCTACAGCGCTCCGTCCATATTTTCAAACTATTGTTATTTTTTGAATGCTTGCAAGTGTCACAGCTTTCATCCTCGCCAATTTG
>VOFC01005479.1_pt1 | contig 23356 bp, 48 predicted proteins | sample 5384161 | NCBI WGS metagenome assembly VOFC01 (sample SAMN12384722, study PRJNA508395) | human gut metagenome | isolation source: healthy gut B | host: Homo sapiens | reverse complement strand
TCCAGTTAATCAAAAAAAATTCTATATTTTAGAAATAGAACCTGCAACAGGATATATTAAAACAGATGAAAAAAATGTATTTTGAAATCAAAGAAAATGGTGAAATTGTTAAATGCACAATGACAAATGAGAAGATAGTAGTTGAAGTTCCAAATACAGAAGAAAATGATAGTTTCTTAATAGAAATAATAAGTGGAATAATTTGTGTTTTAGGAATAGGAATAATAATTTATGCAAGAAAAAAAAATCAGAAGAAGAAGAAAAAAAAGGATGCCTTTTGTTAGGTATCCTTTTAATTCTCATTGGTACTGGAATGGTTTTTAATTAAATATTATCAAAGAAATGAAATACAAGATTTAGAAGAAAATAATATAAATGATTTTTATGAATTACAAGAAGAAATATCTAGTAATCAAGAAAATGAAATAAAACAAGAAAAAATAGAAGAAGAAAAGTCGAGGAAAATGTTTATAGAGAGCCTTATTTAGCAGTTTTGAAGATAGATAAAATAAATTTAGAAAGAGAATATATAGTATAAATTCAAAAATAATAATGTGAATAAAAATATTCAATTATTAAAGGAATCTAATTTACCTGATAAAGAAAATGGTAATGTTATTATAGCAGGACATAGTGGGAATAGTTATAAGGCATATTTTAAAAATCTAGTTAAATTAAATAATGGAGATGAGGCTGAGATTGTATATAATGGTAAGACATATATTTATAGTCTTTCTAATTCTTATGAAGTTGAAAAAACAGGTAGGGTAGAAATTAGTAGAAATATAAATAAACAAACTTTAACTTTAATAACTTGTAAACACAATACAAATAAACAAATAGTATTTGTATTTGAATTAAAAAAATATAATTTAGGAGGAAAGAAAGATGAAAAAGAAAAAAATCAAGAAAGAAAGAATAAAAGAAAATTTTTAATAGTAGCAGGAATAAGTGCATTTACAATATTAGGAGGAACATTAGCTTATTTCACTACGAGTGATACCATTCAGAATATATTTAAAACAGCATTATATCAACATCAAATAACAGAAAAATTTGAAAGTCCTGATAACTGGACACCTGGTACTACAACCGAAAAAACAATAAATGTAACTAATACTGGTAGTATCAATATGGCAGTAAGGGCAAAATATACTGAAAAATGGATAAATAATAATGGAGAAGAATTATCATTAAAGGATAGTTCAAATAATGTTGCAGCAATTATTAATTTTAATGCTGGTTGGACTAAAGCTTCAGATGGATATTATTATTATGGTTCTAAATCTAATTTAACAAAATTAGCACCAAATGAATCAACTAATTCATTTATTAGTGGAGTAACATTTAATGAAAATATTAAATCAACATTAAGTAAAACTATTTCAGATGATGGAAAGACAATAACTTACACATCAAGTGGAAATGGATATGATGATGCCACTTATAAATTAGTTGTTACAATAGATACTATTCAATATGATCAAGCCAACAATGTATGGTAATAGAATGAATGAATTAGAAACTAGAAATAGTTTCTAATTTGTTTATATAGGAGGAGAATTATGTTAGTAAAAATCAAAGATTTAATATTTAGAATAATTTATATTTTGCTAATAATTTATTTATTAATATTTATACCATCATTATGGGGGAAAGAATCCTCTTGTGGTTATTTCTGGTAGTATGGAGCCGACACTTAAAAGTAGGTGGGATTTTATATTATGAAAAAATAGATTTAAATGATTTTGATGAGGGTGACATATTAGTATATCAAACTAAAGAACATATAATTTCACACACAGAATTGTGGATATAACTGAAAATGGCTTTATTACAAAAGGGGATGTTAACAATACTGTGGATAATTATTTAATAACAAATAATCAAATACTAGGTAGAGGGAACAAATTGGTCTATACCTTTTATAGGTTATTATGCAGATTATGTATACAGTCATAAATATTTATTATATATTTCACTCGGAGTAATTATTTTAGACTTTTGTAATGATACATATAAATTACATAAAACGAAAGTAGGTAAGAAAATTGAAAAAGAATAAATATTTATTAATAGCAATAATCTTATCAATATTTTGCTCTTTAGGTATAACATTTGCATATTTTAAATCTAGCACAGATTTAACATCTATATTTAAAACCAAAAGTTATTCAATTAAAATAAATGGAACAGGAGGTACATTTAGTGGTGATAATGTAACTATTATTGGTGGTAAAACAACATTACCAACTCCAATAAGAAATGGGTATCAATTTTTAGGATATAGTAATAATCAAAATGAAAATGCAGATTATTCTGTTGATATAAATGATATTAATCAAATTAATAATAAAAGAAATATATGCTAAATGGCAAATAAACACATATAGTATTTCTTATGATTTAAATGGTGGAACAATTAGTGATGAAAAATCAACTTACAATGTAGAAGAAGATTTTACATTACCAACACCATCAAAAACTGGTTATAGTTTTATAGGTTGGACAGGTAGTAATGGAAATACTAAACAAATGACAGTAACTGTTCCAAAAGGTACAACAGGTAATTTAAATTATGTAGCAAATTGGAGTGCTAATAGTTATTTAGTAGATGTTAATCTAATAATTGACGGAGTAACATATAATGGAGGTTTATCTGGATATACATTTGATGTATGGATAAATGGAACATTAGTAGCTGATGATGTTATTGATTGGTGTCAAAATGTAAGTTACGGTAGTACAGTAAGAGTAAAAGCAAATTCTCATGATGGAATGAACACAAGTTATGATAAAACAATAACTGTTGGGGTAAATGGTGCAAATATAACACCTAATTGGAGCAAAAACACATATACAACAAGGTATTATGTAAATGGCAATTTATATACAACAAGTTCAGTTAGATATGGTGATTCATTACCAATTCATTCAGTATCATTAAATCCATGGGAAGTATGGGATGGATGGAACAATATTCCAAGTTCAATGCCAAGTAATGATGTAAGAATAGATGGATACTATCATGAAGCAAACTGTTATGTATGGGCAGGACATCCAAAAGCACAGAATGGATATGCAATAATGACACAAGTAGTAAATGCAGCAAGAAATGATTTTAATGGAGTAACAGGTCCTTATGAATCAACATCTTTGCAAGGAGTAGCACTATGGACTATGCATACAGATTCTTCGTTAAAATATTCATAAGTAATGGCAAAACTTCCAACATCAATGAGTAGGTATTATTGGTGGAGTTATGCAGAAGTTCATTGTGATAATGGATATGCATTTGCTTATAACAAGTAAGGAGGCAAGTTATGAATAGTAAGAACAGATTAAATATGATATTTAAAATATTAGAAAAATTATTTGAGGCAGGATTTAAAACTGATAAAGAAATAATAAAAATGCAGATGTGTGATGTAAAAAAAATATCTGGAGGATTAAGTTCACAGGAGTTAAATATTGTTTTAGAGATACAAGAGGCAATTAAACATAAAGAATTAATACCATATATGAGTGGTAATAAAAAGGAGGATAAGAAAAAATGAATAAATATGAATTTAATGTATCTTTATTTGGAAATGTAACTTTGGAAGTAGTTGCAGAAAATAAAGAACAAGCAAGAGAAATGGTAAAGGACTTAATGGAGAATATAGAAGTAAAAGAATATTAGGTTACAAGAAACCAATAAAGATAATATTACTATTTCAGATAGTGATTTTAAAATGAACATTTCAAATAAAAATAGAGATTTAGCAATGGAAAGGTAGGAAAGATAAAATGACAGGATTTGCAAGTAAGTAAAACACCACCAGTAAAAGTGGTGGTAGTAGATAAACAATATTTTAATATGTTAATTCAAGTATTAACGACATTAGAAAAATTAGAAGAAGACGAAAAAGAAATTTATCGTGTAAAAAATTAAAGGAAAAAATACTAACTTATAGTATTCCGAGAGAAGAAAACGGGGAAACATTAATTGATATGCGATTTTTTGTTAATGAGGCATCAACTTTAATTGGTAAGTTGATGTTTTTATTTGAACAAAATATTGAAGTAGAAGCAAATTATTTTGAGGTCTTACAAAAAAAATAAGGGCAAATAAAAATGCAACAAGTGAGTAGTTAAATTATGTAACTTTAAGAAAAGGAGGTGTAATAATGGCTACAAAATATAAGATAATAACAGAGTTATATACCGAAACATTAGATAATTTTAATAGAAATACAGATTCATGGTTATCTTTTTCTTGATTGTGCTTCTATGAATTACAAATATCCATTTCAAGATCAAGTATTAATATATGCACAAAAAACCAACAGCAAGAGCATGTGCAGATATAGAAACCTGGAATAGAACATTAAAAAGATGGGTTAATAAAGGTGCAAAAGGAATAGCACTTTTAACAGAAGAAAATGGATATCCTCATTTAAAATATGTTTTTGATGTAGCTGATACCAATAGTAGATATAATAACCATATAAAACTATGGAGTGTTAATCCTAAATATGAGCCAGATATTATTGAGGCAATGGAAAACAAATATGGTGAATTAGATAATAAGGAAAAACTTATCACAAGCACTTATTAGTGTTGCTAATATTATGGTAGATGATAACATTGAAGAATATTTAACTGAAATAAATTATGTAGATAGAATGCAAGGGTTATCTGTTGAAGATAAAAAAAAAAATGAGGCATTAAAAAACTTTGTAAAAATTAGTGTTTCTTATATGATGTTAAAAAAGAAGTGGATATGATCCAAGCAAGTATCTTAACATGGAAGATTTTAGAGATATAATGTATTTCAATGACCAAAGTGCATTATCTATAATAGGATATGCTACAAGTGATATAGCAAAAATGGATTAAAAAGATATTTATGAAACTTTAAAAAATGTACGAATAAGTGAATTAAAAAAGATTCGTACATTTGATAATGAAAAATAATATTGTATATGATATGGGTGTAAGCACGAATAATCGTGAAAGGAGTGATTTAGATGATAACTTACAAAAACACAAGGGGGATTATCAAATTCCAGACTTAACTCTTCCAGAGATGAAGCAAACACAGGAGATAGGAAAATACGGATTGATGAGGTTGGATTATCTCAAAAAGAACAAGAAAACTCTTTATTCAACATTGTTAATGAGCAATCAATTAACGAAACACTTGATAGAGATAGACAATACAGCAACAATGAGAGTGCAACAATTAATAGAGAAAATGAAGAAGAAAGAGAATATAACAGAGAAGTTGAAACAAGACAATCAAATGGAATGGGTTGGAAAGATGAACAACTTGAAACTAATAGCAGAGGAACTAGTGAAACAAGAACTAATAATGAACTAGAATTTATGAAAAGAGTGAAGACCATCACTCTTTTTATGTTGTCGTAGATGAAAAAATTAATTTAATACTAGCAAATACTCCACATTTAAAAAACAGATAATAGACACATTGTTGATTATTTTAAAAAATGAAACTGATAAAAATAAAAGAGCAGAGTATTTAAAAAGTATTTTTAATAGTGATTATACTGGTGTAATGATAAATGATACCATGTATGGGTATAAGGCATTCGATAACGGTGTCTTATTCTGGAAAGATAATTTCTTAACTAGAGATACAGAAAGTTTAGTTAGTTGGGAAGATTTAACTGATCATTATTCAGCAATGATATTATTAAATCAATTAAAGACAATAGAAAAACCATTAAAAAGTGTAGATGAACAAATGTCTTTAATTGATAGTATAGATATACCTCTAAATGATATAGAAATATCACAGGAGTTTTTAGATAGATATTTACAAGAAGTAAGTTTAAATTTTAGGTATAGAATATATGAAGAATTTAGTAAAAAAATTTAGCAACTAAAGATAATATTGATTTTCTAAAAGAAAGTTATGGTTTAGGTGGACAAACTCATACTATAAGAGGTTCTGGCATTGGAGAATCACATGACTTTAAAGGAATAACTTTTAATAGAGGTTATTTAGATAGTACAGCTAGAAAAACAATTTTTTTCATGGAATCAAATAGAAAAAAAGAATCAAGGAATTAATAAAAGTAGATAGATTTTTAAGTAGTAAAGAACTTGAAGAGTATCCTAATTGGTTGGAAAAAAAAAAATCATGAAAGAGAATATAGAGAACAACATCCATATTCTTTTTTAGAAGAAAATAAAGTAGAAGAAATAAAACAAGAAGAATTTGAATATGAATATCATCTAGAGATAAAGTTTCTATTGGAATTGATGAATATGAAATATTAGAGTTTGATGATGATATAGTAAGATGTTATGATTATCAATATCCATTATTTAATAAAGAATTTACAAGAGAAGAATTTGATAGAAAAGTAAAAGAAAATCCAGCCAATAGGCATTTAATTAAACTGAAAGAAGAAACTATAACACCTGAAAAAATAGAAGAAAAAGAAGATATATCACAAGAAAAAAAAGTGATGATATACAAGAAGCAATAATCGTAGAAAATATAGTTCCAGAATTTGAAAAAAAAGGAAGTAAGAAAAACAACAACATTTGATATTCACCCAGAAATAAGAAATGATGAAAGAAATCAATTTTGTAATACAAGATGATAATTTAGGGTAGGAACTCAAAGGAAAAATATCAAAATAATATTAATGCAATCAAAATTTTGAAAAGATGTGAAGAGGAAAATAGATTTGCAACTAAGGAAGAACAAAATATTTTATCAAAGTATGTTGGTTGGGGAGGATTACAGCAAGCATTTGATGAAAATAATATTCAATGGAATAATGAGTATAAAGAATTAAAATCGTTACTCACCGAAGAAGAATATAAAAATGCAATGGAATCAACTTTAACTGCATTTTATACACCACCAATAGTAATTCGTGCAATGTATAAAGCGTTAGAAAATATGGGTTTCAAGAATGGTAATATCTTGGAGCCTAGTTGTGGTACTGGAAACTTTTTAGGAATGGTACCAGAAACATTGAAGACAAGTAATCTTTATGGAATAGAATTAGATTCAATAAGTGGTAGAATTGCAAGACAGTTATATCAAAAATCTTCAATAGCAATAGAAGGTTATGAAAAACAGAACTACCAGATTCATTTTTTGATGTGGCAATAGGTAATGTTCCTTTTGGTGATTTTAAATTAAATGATAAGAGATATGATAGGAATAACTTTTTGATTCATGACTATTTCTTTGCTAAAACATTAGATAAAGTAAGACCAGGTGGTATAGTAGCATTTATAACTAGCAAGGGAACACTTGATAAAGAAAATCCAACTGTAAGAAAATATATTGCCCAAAGAGCAGAACTTTTAGGAGCAATAAGACTACCCAACTCAACATTTAAAAATAATGCAGGAACAGAAGTAACATCAGATATTATTTTCTTACAAAAAAGAGATGGTATAACCGATATAGAACCAGATTGGGTATATTTAGATAAAGATGAAAATGGAATAACAATGAACAATTATTTTATAGAAAATCCAGATATGATTACGGGTAATATGGAAATGGTAAGTACAAGATTTGGTTATGATTCTGCTTGTAAGTTAGAAGATAATTCAAGATTAGAAGATATGCTAAATAATGCTATAACAAATATTCATACAGAAATAAATGAATATGATATTGAAGAAGTTGATGAAGAAGATTTATCAATACCAGCAGATGTAAATGTTAAAAATTTCTCTTATACAGTTGTAGATGGAAAAGTCTATTTTAGAGAAAACAGTAAAATGTATCCACAGGAACTTGCAATTACAACAGAAAATAGAGTTAGAGGAATGATAGAATTAAGGGACTGTGTAAGAAAATTAATTGATTTACAAATTAATGATTACCCAGATGAAGATATAAAGAAAGAACAATTAAAACTCAATGATTTATATGATAAATTTAATAAAAAAATATGGACTTATCAACAGTAGAGCAAATAATATTGCTTTTTTTTCTAATGATAGTGGTTATTTTCTACTATGTTCACTTGAAATTTTAAATGAAAATGGGGAAACTTGAAAGAAAAAAGCAGATATGTTTTCTAAAAGGACAATAAAACCTCATATAGAAATAACAAAAGTTGATAATACAAATGAAGCATTGATTATATCCATATCAGAAAAAAGCAAAAGTTGATATGGATTTTATTATGGGTTTAACTGGTAAAACAGAAGAAGAAATTGTAAGTGATTTAGAGGGAGATATATTTCTAATACCGACAGATGGTAATGAAAAGAAATATGTTACACAAGATGAATATTTAAGTGGAAATGTAAGAAAAAAATATAAAAGAAGCAGAATATTATAATTCAATAAATCCGATTTATGAATCTAATATAAAATATCTAAAAGAGGCACAACCTAAAGATTTAAGTGCTAGTGAAATAAGTATAAGATTAGGAGCAACATGGATACCAGAAAGTGTAATAAAAATTTTATCAAATATCTATTAGAGCCTAATTATTATAATTCTGAAAAGATAAAAGTTCATTATTCAGAAGTAAATGGTGAATGGAATATAGAAAATAAAAAAGTGTAGACAAATGGAATGTTAAAGCAAATACAACTTATGGTACAAGTAGAGCTAATGCTTATAGAATTATAGAAGATTCATTAAATTTAAGAGATACTAAAATTTTTGATTATGAGTATGATGAAAATGGTAAAAGGACACAAATTCTTAATAAAAAAGAAACAGCAATAGCCCAAGGTAAGCAAGAGCAAATAAAGTTGAAGTTTAACGAATGGATTTGGTCTGATCCAGACAGAAGAGAAATGCTAACAGGAATATATAACAACTTATATAATTCTATTAAAAACAGAGATTATGATGGATCACATATATCCTTTGGAGGAATAAATCCAGAGATTAAATTAAGAACTCATCAAGTAAATGCAATAGCAAGAATTTTATACGGTGGTAACACTTTACTAGCTCATGAAGTAGGTGCAGGAAAAACTTTTGAAATGGTTGCTTCAGCAATGGAAAGTAAAAGATTAGGTTTATGCAATAAGTCATTATTTGTAGTACCTAATCATATTATTGAACAATTTGCTAGTGAGTTCTTACAACTCTATCCGAGTGCCAATATTTTAGTATCAACAAAAAAAGATTTTGAAACTGCTAACCGAAAAAAGATTCTGTTCAAGAATAGCAACTGGAGATTATGATGCAGTTATAATAGGACACTCACAGTTTGAAAAAATCCCAATGTCGGTAGAAAGACAAGTTAGAATATTAAATCAGCAATTAGAAGATATAACAAGAGGAATAAAAGAACTTAAAGAAAATGGTGGAGAAAAACTTTTCAATAAAATCACTAGTGAAATCTCAAAAGTCAATTCAAAATAAACTTGATAAATTAAATAGTCAGGATAGGAAAGATGATGTTATAACTTTTGAGGAACTTGGAGTAGATAGACTATTTGTTGATGAGGCACATTATTATAAAAACTTGTATTTATATACTAAAATGCGAAATGTTGGAGGTATAGCACAAACTGAAGCACAAAAGAGTTCAGATTTATTTATGAAATGTAGGTATTTAGATGAACTAACTGGAAATAGAGGAGTAATTTTTGCAACAGGAACACCAATAAGTAACTCAATGGTAGAACTTTTATACCATGCAAAGATATCTTCAATATGACAAGTTATTAGATAATCATTTACAACATTTTGATTCATGGGCAAGTACCTTTGGTGAAACAGTAACAGCAATAGAATTAGCACCTGAAGGAACAGGATATAGAAGTAAGACACGATTTGCTAAATTTTATAATTTGCCAGAATTAATGTCTTTATTCAAAGAGGTTGCAGATATTCAAACTGCTGACACTTTAAATTTACCAGTACCAAAAACAAATTATAATAATGTAGTTATAAAACCTAGCGAAATGCAGTTAGAACTTGTAGAATCATTTGGTGAACGAGCTGAAAAAGTAAGAAATAAAATGGTAGAGTCTAATGTAGATAATATGCTAAAAATTACTAACGATGGTAGAAAATTAGCACTTGATCAACGATTAATAAATGAAATGTTACCAGATTATGAAACAAATAAAGTATCAGTATGTGCAGATAATATCTATAAAATTTGGAAAGAAAATAAGGAACAAAAATTAACTCAATTAGTATTTTGTGATATGTCAACACCTCATAATGATGGAACATTTAATGTATATGACGATATTAAAACTAAATTAATAAATAAAGGAATACCAGAAAATGAAATAGAATTTATTCATAATGCAGGAACAGAGGTTAAGAGAAAAGAGTTATTTGCAAAAGTAAGAAATGGACAAGTAAGAGTATTAATAGGATCAACTCCTAAAATGGGAGCAGGAACTAACTGTCAAGACAAATTGATAGCATTGCATGATTTAGATTGTCCCTGGAGACCAAGTGATTTAACACAACGAAATGGTAGAATGATAAGACAAGGAAATCAAAATAAGGAAGTATATATTTATAGATATGTAACTGAAAAAAAAAACATTTGATGCATATTTATATCAAATAGTAGAGAATAAACAAAAATTTATATCTCAAATAATGACTTCAAAAACACCACTTAGGACTGCTGAAGATATAGATGAAGTAGCACTTTCTTATGCAGAAATAAAAGCATTAGCTGCAGGTAATCCATTAATAATTGAAAAAACAGATTTAGATGCTCAAGTATCTAAATTGCAATTATTAAAGCAAAGTCATTTAAGTGAAATATATGATCTTGAAGATAAGGTTAGAAAGACTTATCCTAATCAAATTAAAGGATTAGAAAATACAATATCAGGGTATGAAAAAGATATATAGTAGTAAGAGATAATAATAAAAAAGATATATTTGAAATGACTATAAATGGTATCAAATATAATGAAAGAGCCGAAGCAGGTGAAAAAATAGTTGAGGAGTGTAGAAAATGAGAAGTCCCAATCCTGTGAAAATTGGAGAGTTTTGTGGATTTAAAATAGAAATAAGCTTTGATTCTTTTAATAGAGAGTTTATAGTAGATTTAAAATCTAATTTAGAACATCCAACACTATTAGGTGAAAGTAATTCTGGTAATGTAATTCGTATAGAAAATTTATTGAGTAATTTAGAAACTAAATTAGAGGGAAAAAAGACTGAATTAGAAAATGTAAAGATTCAATATGAAAATGCTAAAATGAAATAAAAAGACCTTTTCCTCGTGAAGAAGAATTACAAGAAAAAACTAAACGATTAAATGAGTTAAATGTCTTATTAAATCTTAATGAAAAAACTAATGAAATCATTGATGACGAAAAAGAAGAAGATAGATATTCTTCTAAAACTAAAGAAGACTATGAAAGATAAATTTGTACATTTGTAAAAATAAATGCTTTGTTTTATCCTTAATTTAAAGGAGGAATACTATGTTTAAACATACAAGAGGTCAAGATAAATTTATTAATACAAATGAAGATTTACTCATAGATTTATGTGAGAATTGCTTAATAGATTATTTTGCTAAAGCTTTAATTGAACTAGAAACAAAAGACAAAGAATATAAATCTCTTATAAAAAAACAAGAAAACATATTAGATAAATATTCAAACTTAAGAGATGTATTAGAAGATAATAAAGTAATAGGTTTAAATAAGCAAGAGATAAAGTATCTTATAAGATATCTTGATTATAAATGTCAGTCGGATTTAATAGAACAAAGAGAAATATTTTATAAGGGCTTAAATGTTTCTTATGAAATATTTAGAAAAATTGGTATTATAAAGGACTAATTTGAAACAAATGTGTAAAAAAAATATTTGCACATTTGTTTTTATTTCTTCGTATTTATATAATTTTTTTGCTAGGAGGAAGAGTATGAATACAAAAATATGGTTGAATATAATATAAAATTATATCGCGAAAAGAAAGGATTATCACAAGTAGAATTATCAAGGTTAATTGGTAAAAACAAAAAGTTTATTACAAATCTTGAAAATGGTAAATATACAAAAGCAGAAAATTTGAAAATATTAGTTTCAATTTCAAAACAATTAGATATTGAAATTCAAGATTTATTTGAAGAAATTGATACTGATAATAAACAAGCTAATAAAAATTAGAATAGGAGGTAGAAGTATGGAAGAAAAATTAGAAAATATTTATAACAAAGTTTATTCTAGACTAAAAAAATGAACTGAAATATTTTCAAGAAAAATATTTAGAAAAAAGTAAAGAAGATATAATTGCTAATGCATATGAATTAACAGTTAGAAATGAAATAGTTAGTTTATTTGAAGATTGTAATTATGATGTATATGAATATAAGGGATTATTAGGAAAAGATAACATTTTAGATTTTTTATATAACGATTGGATAAATTGTGATACAGGAATTCATGTACCTATAAGAGATAATTTAAATGAAACTATGTATGAACTAGGAGAAAAAGTAGAAGAATTTGAACAGAATCCTAATTCAAAATTAATAACTGATATGACAAATACATTTGAAGAATTGAACAATTATTCATTTTGTGATGAGTTTATGGAAGCAAATAATATTTATGTAATAAATAAAGAAAATGTTCAAAAAATATTAAATAGTAAAGATGGGGCAAAGAGATTACTAAACTATTTTAAAAAGAAATAAAGGGTAATGAACAATTATTATATTTAAAGGAAATACAAACAATCAATAGTGAAAGTATTGATAAAATAGAAACCGAATATATCCCTAAATTAAATGAGATAATAAATAAAAATAAGAATAAATCAAAGGACATAGAACGATAATATGTCTTTTTTTTATACTCCAGAAACAGTAGAAAAAGCAAAAAAATTGATTTATTAACTTATCTTGAAAACTTTGAACCGGAGGAATTAGTACCATTTTCAAGAGAAACATATTGTACGAAAACACATGATAGTTTGAAGATAAGCAATGGAAAATGGTATTGGTTTTCAAGAGGATTTGGTGGATATAATGCACTTGATTATTTAATAAAAGTAAAAGAAATACCTTTTATTGAAGCAGTAGGAATGCTAGTTGGAAAAGAAAATTTAATGCAGACAAATAATCATTATTTTGAAGAAGAAAATAAAATATCAAGATTAATACTACCTGAAAAGAATGATAACAATAATATTGCTATTTCATATTTGAAAAGTAGAGGTATTGATGAAGAAATAATACAAAAATGTATTGATAAAGGATTTATTTATGAACAAAAAGATAAACATAATGTTGTATTTTTTAGGATTAGATAGTAAAAATAATCCTAGATATGCGGGTTTAAGGGGAACGAATAAAACAAGATTTATGCAAGATGCTAGTGGTAGTGATAAAGAATTTTCTTTCAGATTGTTATCAAAAAAATAATAATAGTTCTATTCATGTATTTGAAAGTGCAATAGATTTATTAAGTTATGCAACCTTATTGAAAATGAGTAATAAAGATTGGGAAAATGAAAATCTTTTGGCATTAGCAGGGGTTTATCAACCAGCAAAAAAAGATATAGAAGAAAGTAAGGTGCCAATAGCATTAAAATCATTCTTAAATAAGAATAATATTAAAGATATTTATCTTCATTTTGATTCAGATCAAGCAGGAAAAAATGGCAACAAAATCATTAAAAAAATCAATTAGAAAAAAAATATAATGTTTACGATTTTACACCATATATTGAAAAGATTGGAATGATTTTTTAATAGAAACGATAAAAAAATATGAGTAAAAAAAAGAAATAAATAGAGAAAGTAGGTAATAAAATGAGTAAAAATTATAAAGGAACTGCTAAAAAATAGCAGAATTAAATTTTAATATAGTAGCAGAAAATGAAGAGGAGGCTTTAATAATAATAGAAGATTTAGTTAATAATTCTGATTTATTTTCGGTAGCAAAAAATCAATTAATTGATTTAACAGTAGAAGAAAATGTTAATCAAATAGAAGAAGAAAATAATTCACATTCTGAACATTCGAAAATCGATAATTGTGAAAATTGCGAATATTATTGTCCAATATGTAACTCTTGTATGATTGATGAATAGTGAAGAATGTATGTCTTAGCCAGCCCTGAATTTGTCCTCCCGACAAATTCAATATGGGGTAAACCCCAATCCCCAACTAAAAAATTTAGTTATAAAAAATCACAAAATTATGATAGAATGATATTGTGAGCATAGTATTGCTTTATATGTGAAAACAAGGAGGTGTAAATAAATGAAAAAAAGCAGAAATTATTACAGCATTAGCAGAAAGAACTGGTGTTACAAAAAAGCAGACGCTGAAAGAGTATTTAATGAAACTTTTAATATATTCAAAGAAGAATTATCTAAAATGAATAGTGTTTCTATAAATGGGTTTGGAACTTTCAAAATTAGTGAAAGAGCTGCAAGAGAAGGTCATAATCCTATGACTGGTGAAAAAAATTCAAATTGCTGCTAGTAAATCAGTAAGTTTCAAAGCAGGAAAAGATTTAAAAGAAACAGTAAATAAATAATTATAATTAAATAATATATTTATGATTGGACATCTAAAATTTAGGTGTCTTTTTTTATTATCTGAAAGGAGGATTTAAAAATGGCAAGAAGAAGAGGTATAAAAAACAATTTTGGTTTAATAAAGAAGAAGCAACAATGTTAAAAAAGAAATCAAAAAAAGTTGGTGTTAATGAGTCAACCTTAATAAGAAATTTAGTTATGGGATTTGAACCAAAAGAAAAACCTGATGAAAGATTTTATGATTCTTTAAAAACAACTTCGTTCGATTGGTAATAGTTTTAATCAATTAGCAGCAAAAGCCAATGCTCTAAATTTTATTGATGAAATAGAATATAAGAAAGAGAAGAAAAAATTGATGATATTATTATCAAATTAAAAGAAGAATATCTATATCCTAAAAAGTGAGGACATGTAATGGCAACTATTGGACTTTGGAAAGTAGAGTCAAGACTTGATAAAGTTATAAAATATGTTTCAAATGAGGAAAAAACAATAAATGAAGATTTTATTAAAGATTTACATAGGGTAATAGATTATACAATAGATGATTATAAAACAGAAGAACAATATTTTGTATCAGGAATTAATTGTGGAGTAGAAACAGCATATCAAGAAATGTGTGGTACTAAAAAGAATTTAGTAAGACTGGTGGTATTCTTGCTTTTCATGGGTTTCAATCTTTTAAAGAAGGAGAGGTAACACCAGAATTGGCACATGAAATCGGTGTTAAATTAGCAGAAGAACTATGGGGAGATAGATTTGAAGTTATTGTATCAACCCATGTGAACACCAATCATATCCATAATCATTTTGTTATTAATTCAGTGTCATTTAGAGATGGTAAAAGATATTATGATAAAAGGTCAACTTATGCTGAGATAAGACATGTATCGGATTGTTTATGTGCAGAATATGGACTTTCTGTTTTAGAAGAAAAAAACCATGTAGGAACAGTAGAATTAATTATGCTAATTATTATAAAGGTGTAGCAATTAGATCAACATATCATTCAACAACAAAAGAAGATATAGATAGAGCAATAGCACAAGCATATGATTATAAAGACTTTTAAATCTAATGAGAGCAATGAACTATGAAGTAATAAACCGTTATGGTAAGTTAAGTGTTAAAAGACCACCATACAAAAGAAATATAAGAATTGAAAGAAGTTTTGGTGAAGAATATTCAATAAGTAATATTCAATCTAGAATAGAAAATGAACATATGCCAAGAACACCTTTTCCAGAAGCAAAAGGTGTTTTTAAAATGTTTGTAAATAGACCAGAACATAAGAACAAAAAAGTAGGTGGAATATATGGATTATTCTTATACTATTGTTATTTACTAGGAAAATTTCCAAAAAGAATACCCCAATAAAAGACTTCCACCATCTATAAGAGCAGATGTGAAAAAGATGGAGCAAATATCAGAAGAAACTAAATTGCTTGTAAGTCAAAAAATTGAAACATACCAACAATTTTTAGAATATAAAAACGCTATTGAAAGCCGATATGAAGAACTTATGGGTAAAAAAGAATTACTGTGGAAAAAAAGTAAATCGTTCAAAGAACGATAATGAAAAAGAAAATATCAAAAAAACAATAGAAGAATTAAATATGGAAATCTATTCACTACGAAAGGAGGTGGTATTATGTGATGGAATAGAAGAAAGGTTACCTATTATAAAATCAAAGGTAAAAGAAATTGATAAAGAAGATATTGTAAAGGAGGAAAAAGAAAATGAACACATCAAGTGAATCAGCAGAACAACTTGTAAGAATGTATATACAAGGTGTAGAAGTTGCTGCTAAATTAACAGGAAGTGGTGCTAAACATATTGCAGTTTTATTATGTGCTATTTTAAAAGATAAAAAGATGACTAAAGGTAAAACAACATTGACTAATATGTTAAGAACCAATAAAGAATTAAAAATCTTTTCTATAAAGAAGTCTGATTTAAAAAAGTTTACAGAAGAATCTAAAAGATATGGTGTATTATTTTCAGCACTTATAAATAGAAAAGAAAAAAATGATGATGGTACGATTGATATTATGGTAAAAGCAGAAGATGCATCAAAAATCAATAGAATAGTTGAAAAATTTAATTTATCAACAGTAGATGTTGCGAGTATTAAAAGTGAAATTCAAAAAACTAGAAATGCAAAATCAAAAGAGATAAAAAAGCAAGTATTGAAGATCAACTAATTGATGACATATTATCAAAACCAATAAAGAAAGAGGAAAATGAACAATCAAACCCCTCTTTGGCGAAGACTGTAAAAGACCCTCAGTCAGAGCCTTTATCAAAGAGCAAAAGCAAATCAGGGGTGGCTTCTAATTTAAATAAACCATCTGTTCGTGAAACAATAAAACGAATAAAAAAGAAGAGATAAAATTAAAACAAGTTCCAGAAGCAATAAGAGAAGATGTTAAATCTGGCAAAGAAGTTATGTTTTTGGAAACAGGTAAAAGGGTAAGAGAATGAAATATTCTATGGAAAATGGAAAACTTAATGTAAAGAATTTAAGAACTAAAAACAATGGAAAGGAAAGATAGTATGATTGATGAAATTGTAGCAGAGTCTAAAACAAATAATTCTAAAAAAAGAATTTAATAAAGAAGAATGGGCAAAAAAAGAAAACAGAAGAACGAAATGAAGTTTATTCACTTATTGATAAAACAGCCTTAGAAGTAATAAAAGATAAAGATAAGTTTAAAGACTATTTGGACATACAAAGTCATTTTGATAAGTATTCAGTTGCAAATGGTCTTTTTAATTTATGCTCAAATGCCCAATGCCACTCAATTAAGAGAATATTCAGAGTGGAAATCTATTCCTAATTTTCAACTTAATGGTAAACAAGAAGGAATAAAATTATTAAGAGTTGGGGAACCATATACTAAAAATGATGGTTCAAAAATCACTCCATTTGTAGTATATAAAATGTTTGATATATCACAAACTAATTTGCCACCAAACGAAAAAATATTCTAAAAAAAATAGATAATAAAATTTTGTTAAAAGCATTTATTCATGATAATCCTGTAGATATTAAGGTAGAAGATGTATTAACAAGTGGAAAATGTGTAGAGTGGAATAGTGAAGAAAATCTATTATATATTCAAAGAGGTGCAGAACCTAGTCAGTTATATCAAGGAATATCAAGAGAAGTTGTAAAAGCAGAAATTGAAAGTGATAATTCAGTTATTGATGATTTTAAATCTAAATGTGCTTCTTACATGATTTGTAAAAAACAAGGTATAGATGTATCTAATTATGATTTTAATGATATACCAGAATCTTTTTAAAAATTTATCTTCAAAAGAAATTAGAAAAGAACTTGGAGAAATTAAGGAATCAGTAGAAGAGATTAATAATAGAGTTAATCAATTTATGGAATCAATATCCAAACATTCAAAAAATAAAGATTATGAAAGGTAGGTATAAATGAGATGAAAGAAAAACTTGAATTAGATAAATATGAGGTAGGCATAATTATTAATGCTTTAAATGTATTAAGAAATAATCAAATAGTTGAAGAAAAACCAACAGATGCGATTGATGAATTGCTTATGAAGTTGTTTCCTATTTACGAAAAAAAAAAAACAAACTTGTAAAATGTTTGAGGATAGATAATAGTGGAAGATACTAAAAAACAGCAATAATCTTAAGCATATGTGGAATAATACCAGTAATATGGATAGCACTCTTAATAGCACCATCAGTAGATGGAGGATTAGCACAAATAATGAAAGATTTTTCAAATGTACTAAATAATCCTTTTAATATAACATGGTGTAATAATAGTTTAAGAGTGCTTTTTATATGCTTATTAATTTATATTTGTGGTGTAATTTTATATATTTCATCACGAAAGAATTATCGTAGAGGAGAAGAACATGGCTCAGCAAAATGGGGAAATGCGAAAATTGTAAATAAAAAAATACCACCAATTTCCACAGGAAAACAATAAATTATTAACACAAAATGTTTCAATCGGATTAAATGCTAAAAAGCATAGAAGAAATCTAAACACTTTGGTATGTGGTGGAAGTGGTGCAGGTAAAACAAGATTTTATTGCAAACCAAATATTATGCAATGTAATACATCATTTGTAGTTCTTGATCCTAAAGGTGAAATAGTAAGAGATACAGGTAAATTGTTGGAAAATAAAGGTTATGAAGTAAGAGTATTGGATTTGATTAATATGGAAAAAAAAGTCATTGCTATAATCCGTTTGTATATTTGAAGTCAGACAATGATGTTCAAAAATTAGTTACTAATTTATTTAAATCAACAACACCAAAAGGTTCATCTAGCAACGATCCATTTTGGGATACTGCTGCTTCTATGTTGTTATTATCTCTTATATTTTATTTAAAATATGAGGCACCAGAAGATGAGCAAAACTTTCCTATGGTGATGGAGATGTTGAGGGCTGGAGAAGTTCATGAAGATGATGACAGTTATTTAAGTCCCCTAGATGTTTTATTTGATAGATTAGAAGTTAAAAATCCTGAACACATTGCTGTTAAATACTATAAGGATTATCATTCTGGATCAGCAAAAACATTAAAGTCAATTCAAATAACATTAGCAGCAAGATTAGAAAAGTTTAATCTTCAAAGTCTTGCTTCGCTAACTATTACTGATGATTTAGATTTGCCAAGTATAGGAGAAAAAAAAGGTAGCATTATTTGCACTTATACCAGATAATGATACATCATTCAATTTTTTTAGTAAGTATATTATATACACAACTTTTCAACAGTTATTTTATATAGCAGACCATAAGTATGGAGGTGCATTGCCTGTTCCAGTTCACTTTGTAATGGATGAATTTGCTAATGTAAGTTTACCAGATGACTTTGATAAGATATTAAGTGTTATGCGATCAAGGTCAGTATCAGTAAGTATAATTTTACAAAATTTAGCACAATTAAAAGCATTATTTGAAAAGCAATGGGAAAGTATTGTAGGAAACTGCGATGAATTTCTCTACCTCGGAGGAAATGAGCAAAGCACTCACAAATATGTTAGTGAACTTATGGGGAAGGCAACAATTAATTTAGATACACATGGTAAAAAGTAGTGGAAGAAATGGTAATTATTCTACTAATTTTCAAATTAGTGGTAGGGAGTTATTAACACCTGATGAGGTGCGACTTTTTAGATAATAAGTATGCAATTCTTTTTATTAGAGGTGAAAGACCCATACTAGATTTTAAGTATGATATTTTAAAAACACCCTAATGTTAAATACACAACAGATGGAATTGAAAAACCTTATATGCATGGCTCAACTAGTCAAGCAACGGGTTCTATAATATTTGATTATTATAAGGATAACTATAATTATGATGATATTGATGAAATAGAAACTGATTATGTATTAATGGATAATGAAGAGTTAGAAAAATATATGAAAGAGAGGGAAAATATTTATGAAACAAATAATTAAAAATGATGAAAAAACACAAAAGGTTATTAAAAAGGTAAAGAAAGGATTTAAGTTTTATGCAATGGGTGTAATGTTAGTAGGCATAACTGTTGGAACAACAACAGGAGTTTATGCAGCAAGTGATCCATTAACTGTTGTTAATAACTTATCAAACTTTATATTTAGTTTAACAAGAGCGATTGGTTTAATTATATGTGGTTATTCAATCGTTCAAATTGGTTTATCTATTTACAACACATGATCCAAGTCAAAGAGCTAATGGTATTATGTTTTTAGCAGGTGGAGCAATCATCACTTTTGCCAAAGAAATATTAAATTTAATTACTGGGTAGGATTATTCCTACCTTTTGTAATTATAAGGAGGTGTAAAAATTGTCAAAGAATTGGGTAGTTCAAAATTTACAAAATGCTTTGGACACTTGGAATGGAAAATTAGGCGAAATATGGAGCTTAATAACTCAATCTCCACAAACATTTAAAGGTGGAACAATTTGGAATGTCATACAAACAATAAATGGAGCAATGCAAGCGATTGGATTAGCATTATTAGTTTTATTTTTTGTAGTTGGTATTGTAAAAACTTGTGGAACAATAGCAGAAGTTAAGAAACCTGAACATGCTATTAAATTATTTTTAAGATTTGCAATAGCAAAAGGAATTGTTACCTATGGACTTAATTTAATGTTAGCAATATTTGATATAGTACAAGGAATAATTTCAACAATAATAAAAACATCAGGGATTTCTTCCTCAACTGGTACAACTTTACCACAGACAATAATAACAGCAATAGAAAAGTGTGGATTCTTCGAGTCGATACCATTGTGGGCAGTAACTTTAATAGGAGGATTATTTGTAACAGTTTTATCATTTGTAATGATATTAACTGTCTATGGAAGATTCTTTAAATTATATTTATATACAGCAATAGCACCAATACCATTATCAACTTTTGCAGGAGAACCAACACAAAATGTAGGTAAAAGTTTTTTTAAAATCATTTTGTGGAGTATGTATGGAAGGTGCAATTATTGTGTTAGCATGTATTATTTTCTCATTATTTGCATCATCACCACCTGTTGTTGATACAAATGCAGCTGCAGTTACTATGGTGTGGAAGTATATAGGAGAATTAATATTCAATATGTTAGTGCTTGTAGGTACAGTTAAAATAGCAGATCGAGTTGTAAGAGAAAATGATGGGATTATAGAAAGGAAAGGTTAAAATGTTAAAATTTATAGAAGAAGAAAAAAATAAAAGTGGAGAAATTTTTAAATGATAATATGGAACATCAAGATAAAAAAATAGATTATATTTTGTATAAACCAGATAAAATGGAAACGAATATTTTAGCAAGTAATTCTAATGATGAAGCAATAGAATTTAGAAGTAACACAAATGATTTTAATTATGTTCCAGAATGGGATTATAATTTTGATTATTATATTTACAATTTATTAGAAGAAAATTGGAAAATAGAATATATGACACCAGAAGTTCATTATAGTATTTGGAATTCTATTAATGAATTGTATCCAAATGATATAGATTATAAAGATGGTGTTCAAAACTATTTGCAGTATTGTGCTGATAATAAAATAACAAAGAAATATTTAGATGAAGAAACTGGATTAAATACACCAGATGTTATGCAACACTTTGAAGGAATAGCATTAAATGAAACAATGAAATATAAAGGTTATATTATTGAAGCAGGAAATTTAAATGATGATAATCCAAAAAGAAAATCTTGTTTATATTTATGATAATGAACAAGACTATATTAATGGAGATGAAATAGAAACAATTTCATTAAATACTATTGGATTAAAACAAAATGTAAGAGACTATATTGATGAATTCTATATTGATAAATCTGTAATAGAAAGTGAAAAAGCTTATTTCACTTTCGTATTAGGATATGATTTATTAAATGATATGTTAAAAAAATCATCAACACCAGAAAATGATATAAGTTATGATTTTTGTAATATGGTTGCTGAAGAATTTTTAAAAAGTGAAGAATACAAAAAATTTGAAGTATTCTTCTTATGAAATGTTAGAAAGTTGGGTAAATGATAATAAAATTTTATTAAAAATCAACATGACTTATTTGTTGGAGAATCATCAAGTAATAAAACAAGAAAGTTAGGAAATGGAATGTATCTTATTGATGTTGGTTATAGAAAAGAACAACCTGTTGCATTAGTAAAAAAGAAACTGATTATGGTTTAGAGTATATAGTAGCATTTAATTATAAAATTGATAATGACCGAATTAATTGGGCTTATGGTAGTTATTATGGTGATGATTTCACAAAAAGCAAAACAAGATTTTGATAAAGTTTTAAATGGAGGAAATTTATCAAAAACTTTTGAAAGAAATGATGAGAGGTAATAAATATGAGAGATAGAAAAGAAGTTGAAATGATTAAAAAATGTATCCTGTTGGAACAAGAATAAAATTAAATTATATGGAAGATGGTTTTGCTGTTCCATCAGGAATGACTGGAACTGTTGAATATGTAGATGATGAAGGACAAATAGGTATGTCATGGGATAATGGAAGAACATTATCATTAGTTTATGGAGTTGATAGTTTCTCAAAAATTGAACAGGAAAAAGTCAAGTAAAATAGTAAAAGACTTAAAAAAGATTATGAAAGGTAGTGAAAAAAGTGGAAGTAAAGATTAATCGTGAAATAAGACAATACACAGAATCAATTTTCTTTGGATTGTCTATAAGACAATTTGCTTTCTCAATATGTGCATGTGGTGTTGCAGTAATATTATATTTTTTTGTTTCATGGAAAGTTAAATGGTGAAATAGTTTCATGGATATGTATAATGGGTGCAGCACCATTTGCAGCACTTGGGTTTGTAACATATAATGGCTTACCAGCAGAGAAAATATTCTATTGTTGGATTAAATCAAATATATTAACACCAAAAAAATTAGTTAATAAACCAACTAATTTTTATTTTGAAATATTAAAACCAACATATCAACAGTTGGAAAAGGAGGGATTAAAGAATGAAAACACTAAAAAATTGTTTAAACAAGATAAAGAAAAATATAAGGTTCCGAAAGGAGTTCAAGATACAATACCAATTTCTAAAATATGGGAAGATGGTATTTTTTATCTGGTAAAAATAAATATTCAAAAAGTTTTGTTTTTACAGATATAAATTATACCGTTGCTAGTAGACAGGATAAAGAAGGGATGTTTTAGAATATAGTGAATTATTAAATTCATTAGATTGTGGAGCAACTTCAAAATTACCATATCAAATAGAAGAATAAATAAAGTTGATTTTGAAAAAAAGAGTATTAATTCCAAAAAAGCAGATGATGATTTAAATAGATATAGAGAAGAATATAATAATATGTTATTAGAA
>VOFC01005194.1_pt1 | contig 23364 bp, 42 predicted proteins | sample 5384161 | NCBI WGS metagenome assembly VOFC01 (sample SAMN12384722, study PRJNA508395) | human gut metagenome | isolation source: healthy gut B | host: Homo sapiens | reverse complement strand
AAACATTACACCAAGTAGTATTTTAAAAACTCCTGCCATTTGGTTTATAACATCAACTATTTTTTTATCTGCAAGTGGTTCTGTTATTGCTCCCATGAAGCTATAAAGGACTGAAAGCACAGTTAATTTTATTATTGGCATAACACAAATTCCTATAATAATTATTATTCCAACAAAGCCTATTGAATTTTTATTATTGATGTTGCTCCAAGCACTGTATCTACTGAGTCTCCAAGTGCTTTACCTACAACAGGTATAAATGCTCCAGTTGCAGATTTTATTCCTTTTATTGTTATTCCATCTACACTACTTGTAAGAGTTCCTTCTAATGAAACTAGCCCAACAAAGATTGTAATTACAAAACCTAAAAACCATGTTACACCTGACTTAAAAAAACTTTGCCAAGTTTCCAATTTGTACTTTATCTGATAGATTTGATGCTATACTAAGTATCATACTTGCTGTTACAATTGGCAACACTACTAAGCTGATTATATTTCCTATAAAAACAACTGAAAATATTAAAACTGGCTGTAATATTGTACCTGTTGCAACTTGTCCGGTTGCAGTAATCAAGGCTATTAGCAAAGGAACTAGCATGTTCATGAAGCCTACCAAATTCGAAATTGTGCTTTGTATGCTTTGCATAATACTTTGCAAAAATTATTAATTATGATTGTTATTATTAGTATATACTCTATAAAATATGCAATTTTAGCTGTGTTCTCATTTCCCAAGTTTTCGCTAATTGTTTTTAAAATGCTATGTACTTATTATTATAATTAAAATTGTTCCAAGCATTGTAATACTTGTAACAACTTCTTTTTCCAAGTATTTTAAAATTGCTTTGTATATAAGTTTATTATTTACTTTCCCTGTAAGACTTTTTGTTATTAGTTCTTGTATGCTTATTTCTGGAAATGCTTCCTTTGTGTACTTTTTCTCCCTCTTGTATGAATGTACCAAGGTTTAATGCCTCTAATTGATCATTTATTATTGTTTCCGTTCCATAACACGGGTGTGGAATTAATAATATTAACACTATTAAAAAAAAGTATTTTCTTCATAAATTTTCCTCTATGGAATTATTTTTAATATAATTTCTAAAAGTGCTGAAATTATTGGCACAGACATACTTATAACTATTATTTTGCCTCCAAAATCTATTTTACTTGCAATTGCACTTTCTCCGGCTATCCTTGCAAATACTTACTGCAAATTCTGTGAGTATTGCAATACCTGTTATTTTTAGTAATATCCTTAAATACTCTGCATTCAAGCCCGTTTTTTACTTAAACTTGTTAGAAGATTTATTATGGCTGATATTTTATCCAGGCTAAAAAAGATTATAATTGCACCAGCAATAATTGATGCATACATTGCAAATTCAGGCTTGTACTGTTTTAGAATAACAATAATAATTAGTGCAACAATTCCTACACCAATAATTTTAATAATATCCATCTTTGCTCCTATAAATTAAATATTACTCTTACGTTGTTAAATAATGTACTTATTTCTTTTATAACTATTGATAAAACTATTACTACACCTGCAAGAGTTGTCATCATAACTTGGTCTTCTCTGCCTGCTCGTACTAAAACTTGATGCAACACTGCTACCAAAATACCTATTGCTGCAATTTTAAATAATAAATCTATTTCCATTTTTCCCTCCACTTTTTAAATTAAAATAATTACAATTCCTAAACCTACTATCATTCCTAGTTTTCTATACATTCCTTCACTTTTTCCTTTTCTTTTTCTGCTTTTTTATTTGTTCATCTAGGAATGATGTTGTAACTTCAATTTGGCTTAGTTGCCCATCTATATCAGTTTCTCCAAGAAGTTTACTTAGGTTTTTAAGTGCACCTTTATCCTCTAAACTTATATTTAATATATCTGTATCTACAGCTCTATTCCAGGCATCTCCTGCTGGAAAGAATTTCATGTTATAGCTTGCTATTTTAAATATGCTCCCAACACTTGGGTTAATACTTCCTGATATTTGGCTAAATATATCTGGTATTGGTTCATATGTAAATTTTATCTTTGTTTTTGAACATGTTTAAAAACATTTTTAAACTCTTGAAGTTCCTCTACTCTATATACATATTTTTTGAGATTTTAGTAACCCTATAATTGAACACACCAAAAAATATAGAGCTATAAATTAATATCTTTACTCCTAGCATTAAATTTCCTCCTAAAAATTCATGCAACTTCTATCTTTCTATTTCTATCTAAGAACAAGTACTTTTTCGATTACTCTTTTCTTCTACTAGTTCTTTTAATACTGGATTTTTTACTAGTTCTTCTTTTTCCTTCTCCATGTGCCGTAAAAATGCCCTTTTACACCGAGAGCAACACTGCTTCTTTTATTGTTTTTATATCTTCATATGTCCCTATCTCATCTGCAACAACCACCTGTGGTGCCATTGATCTTATTAGCATTTTTATTCCTGTTGGCTTTGGTGTGTTTTCTAATATATCTGTTCTTAGTCCCACACTATTTTTGTGGTATTCCTTTGTATAGCCCAGAAATTTCCCCTCTTTCATCTACTAACCCAACATTTATTCCGTTTAAAAACCAATTTCATCTATACCTGTACTTTATGTTTCTTACAATATCCCTTGAAGTGTAGTCTTTCCGAATTCCTGGTGGGGATATGATTAGTGTGTTATATATTGTGTTTTTCTCTTGTATTTAATATGTATTGCAAAGCAATGTTGCTACACCCTATTATCTCTCTTGCTACTCTAAAGTTTATGCTTGAAATGTACCTAATATTTGTAACTTTGCCATTTTCTATAACGCAGTCTCCGGCAATTCCTACTCTATGCCCTCCCTTTACTGTTATGTAGCCATTTTTTATTTCGTTTTGATATGAGTATATTGAGTTATTACACATAATTTTGCAATGTTTCTAGTATTTCCTGGTAAGTTATTTTTTCTTTTAATACTTCTTGTGAATTGTTCAATTTTACTGTGATATAACCGTTACTTCTTATTCGTATCTCTTCTAACTCATTTAGTGGCTTGTCTATTAATTCTTTTTTTTTAGTATTTGGGAAATGTTTGTTGAAAAAAAATTAAATATCTCCAACATATAACTCCTTAATTTCTTTACTCTTAGGAATTATATGCTAGAGATATTATTTTTAGAACTAAAAAAGTTTAAACTTCTAATGTAATATCATCATTATCTTTTATTCCATACTTGTTTCTAAAGTTTATATCTGAAATAATTTCTATTGTTTGTAAATCATAATCTCCTGTACCATTTTGGTTTTCTCCGCTCTTACTATATATGCCGTGTTTCCAAAATTTTGCATTGTTTTACTAAAAACATTTTGAGTACCTCCATATTCTTTGGGCAAGATTATGAAGTCTGGTTGAATTTTTATAGTTAAAACTTAACTTTATGTTTAATGTGCCATGGAACACACTCATCCCTGTTTTTTCTTTAAATATATTTTCAATTTTACTTACCCACATTTTTGCTATTCCTATTCCACTTGTGGCTTTTCCTTTGTAAAATCATAGCTTCCTCCTATATTTGCACATAATAAAGTACAAAAGGGTTTTTGCCTTGTACTTTATTTATAAATTATCTTTCTTCGTTTTCTTGCTCTTTTAGCTTCTACTGGAGCTGGTTCGCTTTTTTGTGGTTCTGGGTTTGCTTTAACTTTTTATTTCATCTCTTAAAGATGATGTTTCTGTGTTTTCTGGGTCTGTATTTTCTTTTTCAGAACCATCTGAAAGAAGTAGGTTTTTATCTCTATTCTCTATAAAAACTATCCCATTTTGTTTTTAATCCAAATAGTGCTTTTATCAAACCATCCAACATTTACTTCCACTTTATCCTCAAATCCCATCTTTTCAAATAGTTCTTGAGTTTTAGTGCATCTTGGTAGTTATCATAGCGTTCTGAGAAATTTCACATGATTTCTCTTTTTCTTTAAATCGTATACAACTATTGGAAGTTGTTTTCTTATTTCTTCAACTTTTTATCTGAAAAATGTTTTTAGCTCTCCATTTGAAGATACCATATCTAAATATGCTTTTTAATTGTTTTGATTTGCATTTTTATCATGTGTTAATTTTATATAGTAATCTTCTGTCCATTTTTGGATGTTCATACATTGCTTCTATTACTTCGTCTTTTTCTTCTGGTATGTAGCTTCTTCTGTCTCGAATATTGCTTTTACAAAATCTACATCTTCAAATATTTCTTTTAAATTCTTCTAATGAACAGTTTCTGCTAAACTCTTCAGTATTTTCAAGCACAATTTCTTCAATTTCATTTTGCTCCTGTTTTTCTGGTGTTGGTGCTCCTGGTACTGGATTTCCCTGATGCTGGTTTTCTCTGTCTCTGGTTTATCTTGCTCTGGTTTATCTTGTTTTGGTTTGTCTTGTTCTGGCTTGTCTTGTTCTGGCTTATCTTGTTCCGGTTTATCTTGCTCCGGTTTATCTTGCTCCGGTTTATCTTGCTCTGTTTTTTTCAGTTTTCTGGTTTTCAGCTTTGTTTTTTTGTTTCATTAAATTCTTCTATTACTTGTTTTGGGTTTATTTCATTTTAATTCTTTTCTACACCTAACTCTAAAGCATATTTTTTGATACTATCCTCATAATTATCTAAAGTTGCTCTTTGTTCAAAATGTTTCTTTTGGAATTCAAACATTTCAGTGTTTACAGCTTCTCTTGCTTTTTTGCACTGTTTTCAACAAGTTCAAGTTTTCACTGGTGTTAAGTCTCTATCTCTCATACTTTCAATTTTCTTCTATTGCTTTTTTTGCTTTCTAACTGTTTTCATTAACATATCTTGATATACTTTTCTGTTGTTCTCTTAACACTATAATGTTCTTTTGAGCATTTATTAATAATGCATTTTTGTCATTTCATCAAATTCCGTTTTATATTGTCCCTTTTTCAAATTCTGCCTTTCACTTTCTAACTTCATTGGCTTTGATTCATTCATCATTGCCTTTCCATTTATCTAAGTCCTTTTGTTGCTTGTCATAGTCATTGATTCATCTATTTTTTCCATTAAATCATCTAGTTCCTGTAATTCTTCATATGATTTTCCATATAGATACCTCCTAACTTCATACTGCTTTTATTAACATATAATTTTGAAAATGTAAATTTTAGCCCAAGAATTTTTAATATTTTTTTACATATTCAGATAATTTTGTCGATTTTGTTGCATTTATATTTTTTGGTTTAAAATAGATATAATTACGGAGGTTTTTAAAATGGAACTTAACCCTATTATTATTATTAGTATTGCTGGTGGAGTTCTGGAAAGAGCACTTACCAGATAACATAAGAAAAGAATTTTGCAAATAACATTACTATACTTTCACATGATTGTGTGTGTAAAAAAGTAATTCACATCTTTCTTTTGACGAAAAGGAAAAACTAAATTACGACCATCGGGTGTGCTTTTTGATACGGACTTGCCCATTGAACATTTGAATAAACCAAAAAAAGGAGAAGTTGTTACAGACCCAACTATTCCTTTACTCATCTAAGAAGAACAAACTGTTAGTAGTTCAAAAAGTTATTTTATTGGTTATTTTTTAATATTTGAAATAAAAAGGTAAATGATATGATGATTAAAGATTTTTGTTGATACAGATGCTGATATTCGTTTTGATTAGAAGATTGGTTCGTGACGTTAGTGATAGAGGTCGTACACTTGAGAGTCTGTTATTGAACAATATACTACAACAGTTAAGCCTATGCATGAACAATTTGTTGAACCAAGTAAAAGTATGCTGACATTATTGTTCCTGAAGGTGGATACAATCATGTAGCTCTTAATATGATTATTGAAAAAATTAGAAGCATTATTTAATTAATGCTTCTTTTAATTGACTACTCTTTTTCACTCGATTTCATTTAACTGTTCCAAATTGTGTGATTGGCCAGTAACGCAAAATTACTTTGCCTTCTACTTTTCTAGTGGAATACAGCCAAAGTTCTGCTATCCATGCTTTCATCTCTGTTATCTCCCCATAACAAATATGCAACCTTCTGGTACAATCAAATCATTATAATATACTGTTTTTTTTGTTGTTACACCATCTTGAAGGTAGTCTTCTACTAATTCTTCTCCATTTACATATACTTTTTCCATTTGCTATTTGAATTCTATCGCCCTCTACTCCAATTACTCTTTTTATATAGCTTTTTTTTTTAGTTAGTTCTAGAATATTGTATGAAAGTTTTTCCCATATTCCTTTTGGTTTGTAGTTGTAAATTGCAATTTTGTTTGATAAATCTACTTCTGCCCCTCTTTTTATTTCGCTTGGTTCTTCAAATGTTACTATATCTCCCCTTTTTTGTATTCTGATTTTGTTATTCTTTTGGTTCTGCTTAATACAATTCTTTGGTTTTCTTTTTAAGTGTTGGGTACATTGAGAATTGCTTTACAACTGTTGATGTGAATATATAGTATCTTGTAGCTAATGCTATTATTAGTGCTAAGAATATGCAAAAACACCATTCTACTATTTCTTTAAAAACTTTAATTTCCTTTTCTTCTACTTGTTCTTCCATTTGTTTACCTCGCATTTATTATAACATTATTCTAAGTTTTTTTACAAAGGGTTTTGTATATTTTTTATATATTTAAGGCAGTGATTTTTTAACTTAATCACTGCCCTCTATTTATTTTTGTCTATAATTTACTGTTACCGTTTTGCCTATTAATTTTGTTAAATCAACATAATATTTTTTCTCCATCAAATCCGACTAATTTATCATTTTCTGCTTCTTTATATGAAGTATATGTCTTTCCTCCTGCGATTTCTAACTTGAAGTCTTTTGTTGTATCTATTTTTATCAAGATATGCCTTACCTGTTTTCCTATCGTTTTCATCTATATCATGAGTCTTTTTGTTTGATACTGTTTCTGTTATACTTCCTATCATTGCTCTTTGTAAATCATCTGCAGTCATATCATTATTTGCAAATGCTTTGTCTGTATAGCTATAATTGCTATATAGTTCTTAACAACTGTTACATTTTTTATATTTAGCTTTATTTATATAATTTCCTTTATCATCTTGTTGAAATCCAACAGAACAACTAGCACTAATATCTTGATTAAAATTATTTAAATATTTATATAATTTTGTGATATTTCTTTATCCTCAATTTGATTTCTAGTGTCTGTTTCTCTCAATTTTCGCCCTTTCTAACGTTTGTATTATTTGGTTTAGTACTGTTTTTCCATACTGTGTTGTTAAATCCATTGCAATAGTAAATACCTTTGCTGAAGTTCCATAGGCTTTTTGCTACTTGTTGTTTATAATAATTTGCTGTTAATATTGTATAGTATCCATACACACTGCTGAAGTATTCTTTAATTGTGAGGTACCTAATACTTTTCCAGATAGTGGTGATGTATAATTTGTTGAAAATACTGTTGGCTCACCATCTGATACAACTATTATAACAGGAACTCTTTGTACATCTTTTCCATCTACTTTAACGGTTTTGCCTGTGCTATTAATTAATTGTTCTGCACCTTTTTGTATTCCTGCTTGAGTAAATGTTCCAGCCTCAAAGTATCTTGTTTTTTTAGCCTCACCTTTAATGTTTGTTTCAATCCTATTTTCTGATTTATTTAAATAATTTTTACCATCATTTGCAGTATATCTTCCAAGAGGTAGTAGTACTGAAGAATGTTCTTTATTATTGTATGGAACTTTTAAGTTTGAAAGAACTACATATCACTATATCCCACAACTGAAATTCTATTATTTTTATTAAATCTTAAAATTTCATCTATAGCATTATTTACTGCTTTAACCATATTTGTTCCTCTTGAAGAATCTTTGTCTATCATGCTCCAAGATGTGTCAAAGTACAAAGACTACATCTACAGGGATTGGAGATTCTGTTGTGCTTTGTATATCCCAATTCATTGTTATTGTACCTTTAGGCGCTTCTGTATATGTGTTTGTTACATTATAGCCTGTTACTTTTGATTTATAACCTGAAACTGTGTCTTCGCTTATTGTGTATGTTATTTTTGTCCGTTTTTATATACTGGTAAGTCTTCAAAATTCCATGACCAGTTGTCTTTTTTGTTATTTTTATGGCTTCCACTCTTCCATCTGCTAATAAGTTTATTGTTATACTTTCCTGGTCTACTATTATACTTATTATCATAATCAACCATGTTTTTTCTTCCTGAAACTTCTGTTTTCTCTGGTTCATAGCTGTTTGTTATGTTCATTCCTGTAGAATCATATTCCACCTTATATTCTTTTCCATTCTTTCCAGCTATTTTTCCTTTTTTTCTTCGCCTACTTCTTTTTACTGTGTATGTTATTCTTTCTCCACTTCATATACTGGTAGATTTGACCAACTATAATCTAGTTTATTTCCTGTTAGAACTTGTTTATAGTTTTCTCCCCATACTTGTTGTTGTTCCATTTACTGTTTTTTAGTAGTTCTACTGTTATGCTGTCTGGTCTTACTCCATCTTGGTTATTGTTATCATTCCATGTTTTTGTTCAAACAGAAGTTGTTTCTGTTTTTATGTGTGTTTATTATATTGTAGCCATCTAGTTTTGTTTCATAATTTTCAACTGAATCTTCTTTTTTATTGTATATGTAATTTTTTCTCCTTTTTTCATACACTGGTAAGTCTTCAAAATTCCATGACCAGTTGTCTTTTTCTGTTATTTTTTTGGCTTACCACTCTTCCATCTGCTAATAATCTTACTGTTATGCTACTTGGTCTCTTTCCGTCTTGGTTGCTTGCGTCATCCCATGTTTTTACTTCCTGATATAGATATTTTTTCTGGTGTATGTGTGTTTGTTACATCATATCCATTTACAACTGTTGTATAATCTGCAACTGTATCTTCACTTATTGTGTATACAATTTCTGTTCCAGAATTATATTTATCTAAGCCTGTAAATGACCATGACCAGTTGTCGTTTGCTGTTACTGTTTTTGCTTGTTACTTCTGTTCCATCTGCAAATAGTCTTACTGTTATGCTTTCTGGTCTCTTTTCCATCTTGGTCGTCGTTGTCATTCCATGTTTTGCTTCCTGTTATTGTTGTTTTTTCTGGTGTATGTGTGTTTGTTACATCATATCCATCTACTACTGTTGTATAATCTGCAACTGTATCTTCACTTATTATGTATACAATTTCTGTTCCAGAATTATATTTATCTAAATCTGTAAAATGACCATTTCCAGTTGTCGTTTGCTGTTACTGTTTTTGCTTGTTACTTCTGTTCCATCTGCAAATAGTCTTACTGTTATGCTTTCTGGTCTCTTTCCATCTTGGTTTTCTTCGTCATTCCATGTTTTGCTTCCTTCTACACTTACCTTCTCTGGTGTGTGGTGGTTGTAGATTTCTACTCCATTGTCTGATATTTCATATTCTGTATCATATTCTGGAACTGTTTCTTCAACAACTCTATATGTAATTTCATTTTTTGTTTTCATCATATTTTTTGGTAATTTGCTAAATACATATTTCCAGTCACTGCTTTGCATCTATTGTAACTGTTTTCAACTGGTTCATTTCATTGTTTCTGTATAATTCAACTGTTATTTTTCTGGTCTTTTTTCCATCTTGATTATCATTATCTTGCCAATTTTTGTTAACATTTATTGTAACATCTGGGTTTACTGGCATGTCGTCATCATCTTCTACTGTTGTTTTTCCATCTGTTGCTGTTGCTATGTTTTTATAATATCTTTTGGTATAATTTCATTTTGTTCTGTTTCTATAACTGCATCAATGTCAGCTTGTTTTTACAACATATCCTACTTTTAATGTTGCAACTTTTCCAGCTTCTAGTGTTTCTATTTTTGCAAGTTCTTCGTTTGCTGGTACTTTTTGCCGTCAAAAATTACATCTAATGAGTCTGTTACAACTACATTAGTTGCTTTGTAATTACCTAGGTTAGATACTTGTATTGTATAGATTATAGTGTCTCCTGCTCTTACCATTGGTTTATTTTCTTTCATTACGGAATTTGTTCTGCTTCTCCTTCTCTTATTACTGCTGTTGCTGTTTTTTCTATTTGTAATTCTGGTTTGAATATTCCCATGTTTGCTGTTATTGCTGGTATTCCTATTGTAGTCCATGATAATTGTAAATCTTCAAATACCTTTTGTCTTTCTATTCTTACTGTTTCTTCAATTCCTGTTGTTGTGTTGTTTCCACCTGGGTTTGTGGTTGTTCCCCCTGTTGTTTGATTTGGTGTTGTTGTTCCTGGGTTTGTATTTGGTGTTGTTGGTTCTACTGGTGTTCCTGGAATTTCTGTGTTGTTGCCTTGGTTGTTTGGATCTTCAACTGTTCCTGGGTTTGTGTTTGTTTGATTGTTATCTTGTTCTTCTCTACCTGTTGCTGGTAAGTTTTGTACTTGTTCTCCAGCAGCTTCTGCTTGACCTCTGTTTTTCAAGAATATTGTTACACCTGTTGCTGAAGCACCAATTAAAACTAAAGATACAAGTCCAATTACTACGTTTTTGTGTTTAAAACTTTCCTTTCATTTTAACCTCCATTAAAATTCTAAATGATTTCTCTTGCTTTTACTACAAGTCTGTTTTTGTCTCTGTTTGTACAAGTAATTAGTGTTACTTCTCTTGTATTTTCATCTATTGGGAAAATACAATCGATGTCGTTTGGGTCTATAACATATTTGTTAAAAACCTGATATTTAACAGTTACCATTTGGCTATCTGTTAATTCAATAATGTCACCATTTTCTAGCTGATTAATTTTTTTCCAAACATTGTCTTGCTTAAATTATTGTGACCTGCTAGAACTACATTTCCTTTTGGTTTATCTTTTCTCCATAGAATTTTTGTTATTGAAAGTTTTAGACTTTGTTCATTGGTCTTTTTCAAGTATTGGATATTCTATGTTTATTTTTTGGTATGTTTATTATACCAATAACTTTGTATCCACCAATTTCTTCGTCTATTTCTTGTATTACGTCTATTTCGTTTTGTTGTAGTTTTATTACCTTTTTAATTTCCTGCAATACTGCTTGTGTATTGTTTTCAATTTTCTGTTTTTCTACATTTTTCTAATAACAAGTGTTGCTAATATAAGTGCTGTGATAACTAGTATTACAAGGATTATTCTATATACTGTTATCTTTTTTCATTATTTCTTCAACTCTTTTTCTTTAAAACTACAATTCTAATAGCTACAATTACTATGGCAACAATTACTACTGCAAGCACAACTAACATTGTGTTATTATCATATGTGTATGGTAGTATTGTTTTTTACTTCTTTTCAATAACTTCTTCATCATATTTTCTAAGTGATGTTAGGAAATGAACATCATTTTGTTATCTCCTTTTAACCATAATATGTATTGGTCGCCTGTTTTTCTGCTTCTTCTGGTTGTCTTATTGTATCATTTTCTATTTGTTTCCAATCTTCAAGTTTTAATTCTGCTTCTAGTTTTGCCTTTAAATCAAAAGAATTCTTTGTTTTGCTTTTATTTCTGTGTATTTATCTGTAAACTTATTCTTTTCTAATAATTCTGCTAAAAGCAAATAGATTATCAGTATCTGTTGTTGATTTTCTTGAGTTAATTATTCTCCCATCTCTTAAACTTTACTAGTTTAGCTACACCAACTGTTTCTGTGATTTTGTTCCATTTTCATTAACTTTATTAACAATTAGTTTTGTTTAAGCTCTGCTGGTATTTCTTTTGATACAGTGTTTAGCTTTTCTAGTTCTGTTTTTTGCGATATTGTCGTTTAAATCGATTTCAAAGCATTCAGTTTTGCATCTGCTTTTTACCCAAATGTATTTTTCTGTTACTGCATTTGTAGCATATGCAATGTTGTTTTTCCAATCTACTGTGTCTTTTGCAGGTTTTCAAATTCTGCATCTGCTGAGGTCACCATCTTTGTTGTCTGAAAATGCAAATTGAAATTCTTTTTGTCTAAATATCCTTTCACATAAATTATATGGCTGTTATCTTCTTGTTTTACAACAACTGTATTTTCATTTGCTGCATAAGTAAATATAGGCATTCCTACTGTAAAAAATTCCTACAATTACTATCATTAAAAATTTTTTAAGTTTTTGAACTTTTCATTATTCTCCCCCTACTTTTTTTATTTCGGTATTGCATTATATTGCAATTCGACCCTTAATAGTATATATTAAATTCATATTTGTAAAAAGGCTTTATGTAAATTCGTTCATTTTTCATTTCGTTTTTTCGCCATTTTCAGCATGAACAAAAAAGTAAAAACCTAATTATTGGTTTATGTTTCCAATAATTAAGTTTTTGATAAACTTTCTTTCATTACTCAACTCTTGCAAAATTACAAGTCTTCCACTACCATCATCTGTACATGTTGATAATGATATTTCTATTTTCCTCCTGTATCTCTTGTTACATAGCTAGTATCTGTATCAGGAAGTGTTAAATCTCATATATCTTGTATGTTAATGTTTTTTCCTGATAAGTCAGTAATTTGTATCACATCTCCAACAACTAGCTTTTTTATTATTAGAAAAAAATTTTCCGTTTCTAAAATTTTGACCTATTATAAGAATATTGCCAGGATATTTAATGTTGGATTATTTGGGTACATTACTCCAACCGCTGTATCTAGTGCTCAGGCACGAAACATCTAATAGCACAGGGTAATCGACTTTTAGTTTTGGGTATTTTTTATGTATCCAACTACAGGATATTCTTTTATAGAAGACTGTTCTTCTTCTTTGTGATCCTCCTGTACCATCTCCACCACTTGTAGCGTTATTTCCTGTTGTGTTTTTCAATAGGTGCCCCCATTTATAAAATCTTCAATTGTAGGGAATTGTTTTCCATATTATTTTTGGTTATCATCATTATTGTCATCATCTTCACTTTTCGTTCTGTAACTCTGCAAAAACTTTCTTTTTTCTTTTTCTTCTTGATTCGCCTGTAATTGTTTTAACAATTACTACAGATACAACTACTAGTACTGCTATTATTAGCAGTATTAATATTATTGTTAAAAATTGCTATATTTATTTTTTAAACATGTTATCACCTTCTTTTATTATTATACCATACCATTATTTAAATGTAAATTCATTACTTATTCCATTTCTGTAAGTTTTGCAGATTTTCTTTATCAAATTCTTCGTCATATTCAACATTTTCAAATATTTCTGGCATATTTTTCTTTAATTCTAGTAAAATGGTATTAGTAATTGTTCTATTGCAGGAGTGTGCATGTTTTTGTGCATCTTAAGCTTAATATGTGTTTCCATTCTCTAATGACTGCTGTCATTGTAAAAGGCTGCAATTGAATATGTGTATCATTCTCATCACAGTCACAGTGTTGCTCTAGCTCTGACATCTTTATGTGGTGTTTCAATTCCTCCATTGATGTTTTCCACTCTGTGTAAAGTTCTGTACCTTCTTCAATGTTTGCTGGTTTTTATGATTTAATTTCTTTGTCAAATTTGTCTTTTCCATAATTACAATAATCTTGATAACTCTCTATCAGAAAATGATGCATGCAATGATATTTGTTGTGTCTTTATATACTCCCATATCACAAAATCCCATTCTTATTACATAATTTTTTTAAATGTTCTAATATTGATTCGCGTCATCTATTTATGCAGTTTTTCGGTAAAATTGTAACGCTATCTTCTGGCAATTTTATCTTCTGAGCGATAGCATGTTCTACAAGCTCTTTCTAAATTTTCATAATTTTATTGTGCCAGTCCAACTTTTCTATTTCAATTTTTGGTTCTACTCCATTTTCCATATTTTTTCCTTTCCACAAAAATAAAGAGGCATAAAAGTACCTTGCCTCTTATTATTTATATTATAATAATTATTTTCCCTACCTTCTGGAAGTGCTGTGGTACATCGGTACTATTCTTATTCTTGTTAATCGTTTTATTGTTGTACTAATTTGCTTTGTTTTACTCCCCATAATGATGTAAGTTTTAGCTTGAAATCTTGTTTCTTCTATGAATTCTTGAGGGTTTCTTCTTTAGCTGTTTCTTTAACTTCGCTTTTCTTAACAGCTTTTTCTTGTTTTGAATCATATACTGGTGTTGGAATTCACTCTTAAAAAGCTTCTGCGATTTCCAATTCAATATAAGCAATGCTTTTGATCTATCTTCAATTCTTTCCATATCTATTTCTATGTGTAAATTTGACTTAGGTTCGCAATTCTAGCCTTTATTAGTTTTACCGCATCTTCATAATTTTCCGGATTTTTATTTTAGTTTTTCCAATTATTATTAATGTTTCAATTATATCCTCTCTGAATTCTGATGCAAACTTTTTATTCTCTTTTTCCATCCATCTTTGTTTTGAACTGATTACAAAACAAAGTTTTAATTCATTGCTACATTTATATTATTTTCTCTTTGTCTTATTAGCTCTTTCAATTTGTTTTGTATTTTCTTCAAATTGATCTGTGGCATATTCGACTGGTATGTGCGGCATTATATAAACTTCCAGGGAGGTTCTTTTTTGTTTGAATATTCAAACAAATAAACGCATAGTGAATCAGTGATCTTCATCATCTTCTGGTGGATTGTTGCTTTTTTATATTTAGTTAATTTTTTCAACTTTATCTATGTTTGATAAAATTTTCTCTTCTGTTATTATCGCTTCCGTTTACTATGCCACGTTTTCGATTTCTAAATAGCATTTGTAAAGCTCCCCTCCTCTTTTTGTCATATGTATTCAACTTTCTCTTTATATTATACCTTTTTTTCGAGAAAAAGCACAATGGTTTTCTTCATATTTTTCATTACACTTTTGTTACAAAATTGTTACATTTTTATGACAATTATTTTATTATAAAGCAACTATCACCGCAATGCCTATTAGTATATATATAGCAAAAGCTTTAAGAAAACTTTCACTTTTTCAAGTAGTCAAGTAAAAATTTAATTGATAAATTCCTACTATAAAACTTGTAAGAATGCCTATCCAAAAGGCTAAGCTTGTAAATTGAAATTTGCCCCAAATTGAAAAATTACTGCAGCAGCTATGTGGTGTTGCAAGAAGTAAAAATGAATACCTTGCTCTCCTTCTCTATCTATTCTAATGCTCTTGCAACTGTCATTGTTGTATCCCTGAACGTGAAACCCCACAAATGCCGCAGCTAAGCATTGTGATGTTCCTAATAGTATTGATTGCTTTAGTGTCATTTTTCATATTTTATATTTGATTTTGATTTTTGTCAACTACATATAGATTATGCCCATTACTATTAGGGTAATTCCCTATAACTAACATTTCTACATTTAAACTTTTTCAAAAAGTGCCTTTGATATTTTGTCAAGTATTAAACTTAATACTCCACTGGAATTGTTGATAATACTACTAAGTACCAAAAATATTTTTCCTTCTTGTTTTTTCTTTTTACAATGATTATGTCCTCCAACAGCCGGTTTTTGGTCTTCAAAAAAAGAATATTACTATTAGTAATGTTCCGACATACGTAGCGAAGATACCACATCAAATGATTGTGGCATTTCTCCCCCCATCCTAAAAGCCATGGAAATAAAGTTTAAATCAGGCGGAACTTACGATACTGAGGCGGAGCTTTGTTAATCCTGTACATAATTCTAAAAAACAATTGCTTGATATGTTTTCATATCTGTTTCCTCGCTTCTTGTTTAATCCATGTTTCTATATATTTGAAATATATTAATTCTATGCTTTGTATTTCTACTTATTCTTCTTTTTTCTTTTGTTTGTTTTAATACTTTTTGTAAATTATATGTGTCATTCAAATATTCTTCTATTTCCAGTTCTTGCTGATTTTCAGTAATTCTTCTTGTTCAGATTCTTTAATTTATTTTCAATCGCATTTTTTTATTGAAATAATGTTGGTTCTTTTTAATTTCATATTTTGATTTTTCCTTATAGCGTTGTTGATGTCTAGTATAGCCTTTTCTTTTGATTTTCAATTATCTTGAATTTTCGCAAAGCTCAAAAGTATGCTTTTGCTTCTTTCATTACATAAACTTTTTGCGAAAGCTTTTCTTCTGCCACATCAAAGTCTCTGTATAATAGTGCTAATTGCCCCAATCTATAGTATGCTAAATACATTTCTTCATCTAATTCTATTGTCTTTTGGAGAAGCATTTTCTAGCAATATCAAAGTCATTTGTTAGCAGGTAACATACTCTAAATTATAATACAGTTCATAATTATTTGCATTGCATATTTTTACTGCATTTGTATATAACTTCTATTGCTTTTTAAGTGCACATTTACCAAATATATACCTCCCAAAAAAGTTTTGAAGCTTCATGCACATATCTGGTTTTGTCTTTAAAGAGTTCATGCTTATCTCTGTTGCTTCATCGTTTTCTACCTAGTTCTCTTAATAATACTGAAATCTTGTAGTATGAATCTGTATCATCTTTTTATATCTAAAACCTGAACATATTCATCTGTGCTTTTCATTCACCTTCTTTGCTCATATTTTGAAAACTTTTGTAATCATCAGCTATCTTTATGTTGCTTACTAAATCAATTAAAATCTTTTTGCTTTAGGATACAACTTCATAGACTTAAATGTGCCATTATAATTTTTCAAAACTTCTGATACATTTATTCTCTTGCTTCCTAGCGCAAACACTAAAGATTGAAATTGTTATTATACAAAATAAATAAACATGACAGTAAATGCAACAATTCCGATTAAAAATATCAAAGCTTATTTTATTAAATTTAATAATAATATTCCTATTGCTTGTATTCACAATATTATAAAGGTAATGGCATCATTTTTCCATCGTTTTTTAATAGCAAAATGTGTATGCAAAAAGTACAAAAGCAACAACGCTATCAATACAATTTTCCCTATCTGCTTAGCTTCTGAATTTCCTTTCTTTCAGCTTATCTTCCAATTCTGTTTACCCACTCATATCTTTTTGTATCTTTTCTGCTTCTTCTCTGCCTAGTATCGCTACTGTTTCCGCTTTGTTCTAATTGTTTATATACCTCAAAATGTTTTATTTCACTTGATATATGTGGTGGTACTGCATATCGTTATAAACATTTAGGAATGGATCCGCTTACCTTCTGCTATTTTTCTCTCTTTTGACAGAATCTGTCATAATTAGCGTTACTCAATTGGGTATGTTCAACCGTTAAAGGATTTATCTCTTGACGCGATACAGCACATCTAAAAAGTCGTGTTATCTGCATATGTTCTTGGAATGAAACCATAGTTTGCTGATTAATATTTTGCGCATACACAAAAACTCATCAGAAGTTTAACATACCAGTTTCTTTGTCTAATTCACATATTTGTTATTTCAATAGCGATATAAAAATCATCTTTCTTTTATTCTTTCTTCTTTGATATCATGCCAAATGTTCATTTTTTTTCTCCCCTTCTTTTTTTAAGTATTATTTATTTATTACAATTTTTTCAAATGGTCTCTTAATTTCGTATGTAAATTTTACCAGCACTTTAATGGCATGAAAGTATAGAAAACATGTTGCATCATTGCTCCCTAATACGTCTGTAAATACCCGTGCCACCACTACTGCTATTTCTTCTGGTTTTGGTTTAATAGTTTTTTTTTGATGGCGTTTTTCTATTGGTTTTTGTGCCAAAATAAATATATTGATGTTTCGCTTATGACTTTTTTTTACTTTATGTGCTTTATTGGTGTTTGATAATATTGCACAACACTAGTTCCTTGTTGTTTTTAAGTTATTACGCCATTCTTCCATGACCTTCAATATTTGAGATTTTGTGTCATCTGAATAAACATTGTTGTTTAAATATAGTTTCGGATATAAGTTCATATTACCTCCAGTTTAATCCATAAGAACAACTTGCCCCTTCCTCTGTAGGGGTTTCTACTGATTCATTATATAAGTTTCTAAATATATACTGCTGATATTAGCGGCATCTACGATACTTTTCTTGTTTTTAGGTTTTACTCAGATTCATTCCTGAGCTTGTACGTTGTGATCTCTCATCAACAGTTTCTATTTTTATTTTATTGTATTTATATTTTAATTTATGAATAAATTCTTTGTTTTTCTGCTTTCTTTTGTCTTTTCTCTCCTTTAGTACATATGGCATTTTTTAGAATTTCTTCTAATCCTGTTCCTTTATAATATGTTGATATTGCAAAATTTAATCTTGGATATGCTTGTTGTTCTTCCTCTTTTTCCTCATCTTCTTCTGGTAAAGTTATTGGATGTTTTTCTATTCTTTCTTTTTTAAGTCATTAATAAATTCTGCTACTCCATTTACTTCTACTCCAGAAAATACAATTACAAATGTTGGTCCCATATATCTAACAAAACATATTGATTTGATATATTGTCTTTTATAAAATCACTGATTTCTATAATAAATTCGTTTCCTAATTCTCTTGAATATTTTTTTTTATTTCTTCTAGATTAGTTATCTTAAACATGCAAATTGTTGATATTGTATATTGGTCTATTACTTTTCTGCCTTCTCCATATAAATATTCTTCTGAATATAGACCTGAGAATAAGTATTTTTCTTACAATTGATTCTAGTGTTTTTTGATGTTCAACAGTTTTTAATACAGACACAATATTATCTTTTATAACTTCCAAAACAGTAGTATCTACATTGTCAAAATCATGTGGTGTCCCACTTTCTATAATCCAATATCCTATGTAAACATTATCAATATATAATGGGAAGAAGATGGCAGATTTTGCTCTACCAAATTCCATTTTTGATATGTTAATCTTTCTCCTTCATTATTTACAGTAACATATTTTGGGGTTGCTTGCGCTATAATATCTTTACAAATATCAACATGTTGTAATGATATTAATGAATCCCAATGTCTTTCATCTACATTTGATGCTTTTATTTCATATTCAGCTCCATTAAATACAACAATAGTTGAATATTTTCAATTTCTATTTTTTCTGGTTGTGGTTCTTCTGGAATTTCTATCTCATTTAAAGTTTCATCTTTTACATCAATTGTATTCTCTATTTTTATTTGTGGTTTTTCTTCAGCTTCAATAGGTTTTATAATTGGTCTTGAATTATTAAGTAAGCTTCCATCTAACATTATTCCTTGATCAATTTTAGGCTTTTTAACATCTGAATAACTATTTTTTTGCACATTACCAGTATTCATGCTTGTTGGAATCACAACTTGTTTTTTGTTGTTTTAGGTTTTTAGAAGTTCTGATAAAACATCATCTTCTTCCTTTTCCTCTGGTTCATCTTGTATGTTTCTAATTTTATCCTTGTAACTTTGTGTTTTTTAATTTTGCATTAAAGTCTTGTTGTAGACCACCACCTATAGCTAATTGTTGGTATTTAGGTGATCTTGCTTCCAGTACTGCTTTTACATTCATTGGAAGATATTTTATAATAATTCTTAATTGATTATCCGTATATTGAGAAACAATATTATTAAAGCTATCTACATATTTATCTTCATTTTTTCCAAGTCTTGCATAATGTGCTCTTATATTTTCAACTTCTGCTTCGCTAACAGTGTTTTTCACTTTCAACTTCGCCTAAATCACTTTCTTGTATATTGTAATACCTTTTTGCTCCTTCTTTATCTCTTGGGCTATTTATCAATCTGCAAACTTCGTCAATAGTTCTATCTTGACCTATAATTGCGTTATATATATCTTCTTTGTACACTTTAACAATCATTTCATCTGTTAATTTTCTTCTATCTGCACAAATTAAAATTATATCAATTGCACTATTTCCACCATTCTTTATTTCCTGGCTAATGTTACTATACTTTTCAAATAAAAATTTATCAATTGAGTCATAGTTATTATTTGCAAATGGTTCCAAGTCTTCACTTATTACAATTCTACTATAAATTTTATCTTTTTGTAATTCTCTTTAAAATTGCATTAAAATAATATACATTTTTGTAAGATAATATTTCTTTATATTCTTTTGATATTTGGTTGCAATCGCTTCAGAAACATTATCGTTATTTACTGCAAATAAGACCTTCATATGTTTAACCCCTCCAACCTATTACTACGAGTGCATAAATAAATGGCAATACTTGGCAAATTAATAAAATTGTAACAAACACAATTACTGTGCTAAATCCTCTGTGTTTATAGTCTAATCTTCTTGTTCCAAGAACATATTGGAATAGCAATCCAACTACAATTCTATAAAACAGAACGGAATACTATATGGTTGTACAATTTCTTCTATAATGAATCCCTGCTAGCCAATAAGCATCTGAGCCATATTTTTCAGTATACTCCTCTCTTTTTACCTCCATTTTGCTTTTCATTTCTTCTACATCATTTTTATTATTATTTTCAAGTGTATTTACTTCTGTTCCAAATACAACTGTTCCAATTGATAATATACATAGAATTATTAATATTACTGCAATCGTTTTTTTTTCATTTTATACCTCCATTAAAACTTACTTTTCTCACTTATATTATCATACAATATTCTGGAAAAAATAGCAAGTTTATTTGAATATTTTTTATTTTTTTAATGATTATTTCCTTAAAAATCAGGATTTAAAGTTTAAATCCTGATTTTTTTTTTTATTAACTATCATGTTGTATTATTTTATTATGTGCACAGCATGAATGTGAAGTTGTTTTTCCATGTGAGCATGTTGTTCTATATGTTTTACTACCATTGCCAAGCTGTACAAGTTACTTGATATGTATGTGCTTTAACTATTCCATGTGCTGAACAGCCTGTTCCTCCTGTTCCACTACAACTTCTACATGAACGATGAGAGAAGGAAAAATCAGCTGGACGATCATCCCAGCATTCCAAGTAAGGACCAGCACTGGCTCCACAATTATTGCAAACATACTTTTACAGCTCTTCTATATACACCACACTCGGAACAGACATATGATCCTCCAATGTATTCAAGTGTCTCCCTTGATGTACATCTGCCCGTTCCAGAACACCTCGTACATGCAGTTCCACCTGCACAGTTTTTTGTTAATTTTCCTGTTCCTGAGCAAGTTGTGCAGTTGGCCAAAGTTGATTCATTACATATATTAGTTCCTGTGCCTGGACAATAGGTTCTAGTTCTTTTTTCTCACTTCTTGCAGTTGTTGTTCCATCACTTGCTGTTACATACCAGTAATAATCTGTATATTGTGTAAGGTTTGTAGCATTTAATGTTACTTCTCTGTTAGAAACCACATCACTTTTTAATTCTTGTTCAGTGTATGTTCCATTTTTATTTAAACTTGTATACAACTTATAACTAATATTTTCACCCTCTGCATCTGTGGCTTTTTGCAGAAATCGTTAATGTATTTGTTGTTTTTTGATTTTAAAGTACTTGTTACTATTGTTGGAGTATTATTTTCTAGCATTTTCACTTTTTCCTGTTTTTTTTCTTTTCCCGCAATTTCATCTTTTTGCTATAATAATATATGTATATTCTTGTCCTGGTGTTAGTCCTGTAATATCCCAAGATACAGTTTCACCACTTTTTGTTTCATAAGATGTATCATCTATTTTTAGTTCATAAGTTAAAAAAAGATGTTGAATTTTTTTGAGCCACTTGCACTTGTAAATGATGTATAAGATTTATTGTTTATTTTAACAGTATATTTGATTGAGTTTTCAGGTTTTTGTTGGTGATTTACTTCCTTTACCACTGCGTATGTCTTCAATCACTTCTTTTTCCAATTCCTAGCATTTTTTGTTTGGTTGTTTGCCTTTTACTACATTCTTGGCTCTTTTAGTAACTGCATTTTTTTGTATTTGCAAAAACACTTATTCCCATTAAAATAAGTAAAAGAATTACTGTTATTATTAGTGATATTAGAGTTATTCCTTTGTTTTTTCATATTCATCCTCTCCCCTATTTGTATGTAATTACATTTTAAAAAAATTACAAATTACGTAAATAAGTTTTGCAATTTGTAATATAATTGTAATATTTAGCTTTTTACTTTTATATCTCTTACGTGGTCTATTTTTTCCCATGTTGTATTTGGTTTTATTAATGCTTTTATATTAATTAGTATCCATGAACCTAAAAATAATGGATAACATAGTAATCCCTTTAAGCATTGGTTTTATTGGTCTTTTATCTAATATTAATACAAATAATGCTGTTAGTGGTGGCATTATAAATGTTGCTAGTAAGTATTTTGCATAGTTCCAAATTAAACCAGCTAATGTCATTCCATCACCAAGGTATATAATTAAGTTTATTACTAGTATTGCAAGTGTTACTATTAAATTGGCATACCCATAAGGTATAATAATCCATCAACATTCATCATTTTCTGTTTCTTACAACACCTGCTGCTAAGTCTTTTATGTAATATTTAAAGCATTGTAAATGTCCTACAGACCATCTTGTTCTTTGTGTCCAAGATTGTTTTGAATCTAGTGGTTGTTCATCATATACTTTTTGCATCTGTTGCCCAACCTAATTTTTCTTCCTTTTGCAATATTTATTAAAGAAAATTCTATATCCTCTGTTAATGTTTTTTGTATTCCAGCCTTCTGCTTTTATTAAATCATATTTTACCATGAAGCCTGTTACATTTAATAATGGAGATAAACCAATGTTATATCTTGCTAAATGATAAAATCTGTGCATTGTCCAATAGAATAGTGCATATCCTGCTGTAACCCAAGTATCATCTGGGTTTTGATATCTCTATATCCTTGAACTACTTCTTCGCCTTGGCAAAGTTTTTTATTCATTGCATTCATAAATTCTTTATCAACAACGTTATCTGCATCAAAAACGCATAATGCATCATATTCAGCATTTTGTTCTTGCATTTTTCTTAAGAACCATTGCATTGCATAACCTTTTGTTTTATGCTCTGGGTCATTTTCTTTCATATACTATTGCACCTGCATCTTTTGCAATTTCTGCTGTTCTATCTGTACAGTTATCTGCAATAACGTTATATATCCAATAGTTCTTTTGGATAGTTTTGTTCTTTTAAGCTTTCTATTAGGTTTCTAACAACCTTTTCCTCATTATGTGCAGGTATTATTGCCATGAATTTATGTTGTTTGTTAATTAGTAATGGTTTTTCTTTGAATTTTATTAATGCACAAACACTTATTGCTATGTTATATAGCCAAAATATTGTTATAATACCTACAAGTGCTTGTTGTAATATATACAAATAATCCATTTTTTACTCCTTTACATTGCTTCTTCTATAGTTGCTGTTTCTTCTATATTATTAGGTTCGTCTTCTTTATTTACGAATTCTAAGCTACTTATTGATACCTCATATGCTGTTCTTTGTTCAACTGTTCCATCTTCATGTTTTTTTTCTCATATGGTCTTGATTGAACTCTACCAACTAATCTTAACTCTGTTCCAATTTGCATATTT
>VOFC01006957.1_pt1 | contig 23385 bp, 35 predicted proteins | sample 5384161 | NCBI WGS metagenome assembly VOFC01 (sample SAMN12384722, study PRJNA508395) | human gut metagenome | isolation source: healthy gut B | host: Homo sapiens | reverse complement strand
CATTGATTATTTTCTTTTTACATATGATTCTTCTTTCGAAGATGGTTCCGTATTTGTAGAATTACTTAATTTTATGTCTGGATGATTTAGCAAAAATTCTACAAAGGAACTATGTGTTTTTCTTCATTTATCCAATATTCATTTATATATCCGATACATTGAAATTTCAAGATACATTTTGCTACTTCTTAGAATTTCGATCTATAATATCTTTTTACTTTATCTTTTTTGAATTTTTCAGAGACCAGATATTTTTTGTAGTTTTTGGGTACTATTTCATTAACTATTCGCTTTTTTTTGATCAGGATTTAAAAGTACATCATAAAATGCTTGATGTTCTTCATTCCAAGAAGAAGCATTCCAACGCTTTCTCCATCGTATTTGAGTATACCTTCATTTCCATTTAATTCAAATACTATTCTAGGAGCAATATCATCTGCTCCAAAGATTACTTGTTTTACAACATTAGGAAAATTTTGAAGGTTCTAGTAGATAATTCATAAATTTCACTTGTGTTGAGTTAAATAATAATCATCACCTTGATCAAAAAGCTCAGTTACCGGAATATACCCAGAATAATTTAAATTTGGTGATTTTATTTTCAACAGCTTCTTTTTTCAGTATTGTTGATCTTTTCTTGGTACTTTCTGAATGCTCAGCATATGCGAAAGAATCTTTTAAATAGTTGATCATCTAAGTCACTTCTATTATACCAGTTTTTTCTAACACCCATAGTATAAACTGGGGTAGAAGAAACGAAATCATCCTTAGTAAGAGATATACCTGAATGATATCCAAGCAAATCAACAGAATTATTGTTAAAATAATCATATACAGAAGGTAATGATTTTCATTTGAAGAAATTCTTTTTTCTAGCTACACGCCAATGGAATCCCATTAAAGCTTCAACTATGTCTTTATCCTGAGTAGATAAATTGCCTATATTGAATGTTTTTTCACCAACTATTAGATTGATTTATCATCAATATACAATTGCTTTTTTTTCTTTTTAACCAATCAAATGTTTTATCTGCAGTGGTTGGCTTTGGTAGCATCTCCAAATCTAACCATAAAGTCAATTAATTCCTCCAGCAATAACTCCTGTATCTCTATATTCAGAGTTAGATTTGAAGCCAATTGATTAACAAGTCAGCTAAAAACTCAGCTTGCTTCTGTCAAATCTTTGAAGAGTTAATTGTAATGGCAACATTTTGATTTGATAAAAGTACCAGATTTTGGTGATAAACAACAATTGTCCACTACCCCTTTTTACCTGGGCAACATTTCACCATTGGCTTATATTATATCGGAATCTTTTCCATACCATCACTTATACCAAATGCATTTTCTGAGTAATATCAGTAATTTCTGTTAGCCTGTGTTTCGGCTTCGTGTATTGGTCTGAATACAGCCTCTACCATCTTTTCTAACAACATTAGGTATTCCTTTAGTTCTAACTATTGTGCTAGGTACTACAGCTTCATCATTTGTTGCAGACTCTATTGTAGAAATTACTGCATTTCTAAATCTACGTAAATCTGCTATAGATAATCATTAGCATTATTAATAAAGATTAATATCCTCTTCTGTAAGCCTTCTTTAGGTATGCTAGATAATTTTGCTGCTAAGAAAGTTCTAGCTCCAGAAGGAGTTTCAAAGCCATTGCATAATCGCCAGTGCCATGATGAATTAACATTATTATAGATGCAGAATCATATGTACTAGGATCATTTTCTTTTTATATGTTTATGCCCCTTTTTCTGTATAATCTTTTATTTATAACAAAACTCACAGAAACTATCATTAAAAAAGTTTGGATCTTTTTATTCTCTCTTAATTCCTTGCCCTTTCTTGGTACCAGGATAAATAGGCGTTGTAGCATCCAGGATTAAAGAACAGTGTATGAGATACCTTATCTTGTACCATTTCTTCAATTTCTAAAGATTCATCCAAATCTCTAGTCTCAGAGTCCATATCTGCTCTTTTGTTCATTTTAGATTCTGTAGCAATCTTCTTACGGGCCCATTTTATTGAGATTCTTCAGTTACTTCAGGATTAGAAGTTTCATAAGTTTCAGATACTTTTTTATCATCCTCGTCTGAAACAGCTTCAGAATTTGCAAGATCTATCAGAGCTTTTCATCAGCTCGCTCAAATTCTATTTCATCCTCTTCGATTCTTTGAGTTTCAACAACTGGTTTAGGCTCAGGTTTAGGTTTCCTCCCTCAGTATCTTTTGTTGTTTTTTTTTTCTTTTACTTTGGCTAAGGTATTTCAAACTCCTTACTTAACTCTTTCTAATCTTTTAGTAGAAATTCTTCATCTTCTTTTTTTCCTTCCTGCTACTGGTATTTTAGTATCAATGTCAGAAGTAGCCCTGTCATCATATTAGAGTTTTTGGAGACGTTGCCTTTTCTTGCTCTACTTCAAGTAGCTACTTGATTATCTACTTGAGTTTCGTTGTTAGTAATAGGTTGTTGATCATCACTTTGATTAGCTGCTTCTCTAGACATTTCTTTTGCAGATTCTGCTTCAACAACATCCTTTGTATTTTCTTCTACTATCTTTGATGATTCATCTGAATTGTTTATATAATTATCAATTCTTTCTTTATCTTTTTTACCTATCTTCTTTTTTGATTCATTAGAAGCGTTGTTGAAGTTTATAGAAGTTTACCATCTTCCAAAGTATTACCGAATATTTCATTCATCTTATGCTCAGCTACCAAAAGGTCATGATTTGCAATCATTGTGTTGACATAACTATCAATACCTTTGTTAACCAAATTTGAGTGGCTATGAAGTTTGAACTGAATCTAGTACCTTCTGATAATTGATTTAGTTTAGCATCTATGTCTTTTAATATATTAGGTATTTTTTGAAATAGATTTACCAACAGCATTTGACCATTTATACCAAACTTTTGTTGATTTTCTTCTGGCTTAGATTCGAGTGCTGTTTTTAATTGTTCTAATGTTGCTTTTGAATGTTTAACTTAGTTAATGCAACAGCAGTAAGCTTCTCTTCTGAGAATAATGATTTAACATTTGATCATTTTCCAAAGTAGTATAGAAAGCATTGTCTGCCTCTTGTGCTTGATTGGCATTGTCAAGTGCTTCTTGTGCATCTATTGTAGCCAAGTGTTGCAATCCAATTAAAGTATTATATTCAGTAGTTCCAGGATTGTATCCAATAGTCTTACCAATATTTTGGTTTACTTTGGATTTAGATAAACTGAAAATGTTATTTGCAGTAGCTATTTCATCATTTAAATCTTGTTCAGTAATACCTTCTGGCAAATTATACTTTTATAATTTTCAAGTACATCAAGTACATTTTGTTGATAATTCAACTTCTTATTTGCCATTTCAGAGTAAGACATAGCTTTGATCATTGCATCTTTTTACCAATGTGATCTGCAACTACGTCTCTTACAAAGAGTTGGCAGTCATGTCTTTGTAAGTCTTTTAACCCAGAATGATAAGCAATTGTAGGTCCACCATGTATAAACCTAATGCAAAAAACCACCTTTTACATCATTCCAAAATTGTGGATCATTTGCTAATTCAGATTCAGTATCTATTCCAGATAATATTTTTGCAGTACGATAATTGGCGTTAGCCTAACATTAAAGATTGAAAAAATACTGCTAGACTTTTCCATCATACTTACCAGAAATATAATCATAATCAAATACATCTTGATTGGCTTCTTCAAACGTTCTCCAGTAGCAGAAAAACCCAATCTACCAAGTGCTTTGGCAGCTGCAGACTAGCATTTTTTACTGGGGAATTGTATGCAAGTCTAGCATTAAACCCAACCATAAGCGTCTATAAGTTTGTTATATTGCCTGCTGCAGCTTCGCTTAATTTGCATTGCCTGTTTTTAATAATGGATTTAAAGCAGTTTTTAATTGAGCTGTTATTATTTTGCCCATAGCTTTTACCAAGAAAATACTAAAAGCAGATTGAGCAACATCCATAGCAGATAATGCCATGTTGTTATCATAAACTCTTTTTCTAATCCATCTCTTAAGGATCTTTTGGCATTTACTAGGTTGCATCGTTTATGGTTATCTCTCCCAGATATAACTCTATCTATTATCTCATCATCAGAGATCTTAGAAACATCTTATATTGGGGTATTGTTGTTTTAACTGGTTTCTGTAATTTCAGCATATTGTTTAATGTCAATACCTTGTTCCTTTAAACTATCTTCCAATTCTAGATCTATACGCACCATATACTTGAGCTAGAGACTCTCTATGTCTACTGTATATATTACCAGCAACACTTTAAAGCTGCAGTAGCTGCAATTGCACTACCCCACCCAATTAAATTAGATGCAGCACCAATTCCAGGGACAGTTCAATGCTCCAGTAGTAGCATAGTGTCTACCTAACCACAAAGCTCCGGTAGCTAAAAGCATCTGCGATATAACCATCAACAGTTGCCATAAAAAGAACCTGTTAAACCTGGACCAGCGTATAAGAAATAATCTAAGGAGATACCAAAGGTTTATCTTGAGCTCTTTAATTTCTTTTATTCTAAATTCAGAGAGAAGACAGTGTATAATTTTCAGATCTTTCTCGTAAGTTAGAGCATATATTATTTATTTCTTCATTTACTTTAGATCTTTCTTCTTCCCACGATTTTCTAGAATTACTTAGATATTCAATTCTCGCATCAATGTTATCACCTTCTTTTCACCATATTTAGACAAAGATGCTATCGTATTGCTCTTGTCTATCTGCTAATGTTCTTTGGAGTTGAAAGTATTCAGATATTGCATTTTGTATTCTTCAAATTCTCATCAAAAGTAGGAATAGTATTTTTCAAGATTTTTAAGCTTTTGCTTTTATCACTAAGAAAATTCAATTCATAATCAATATCATCTAATACGGGATTTATATCCTTTAGCTAATTTTAGCTCTTTCTGACATTAGATTAATTTGATCTCTACTATTCATGAAAGTAGTCCATGCATCTTTTAAGTAGCTCTTATCTTTAAGAGTTTCCTCTGGATTTTCTTTGTCCAATAGATACATTTCTTCATAATCATCAATTGGTGTTTGTTCCAATTCACGATCATATCCGTTTTAATCTTTGTTAAAGGGAATGCTGGGCGTTTACTTGTCGTATAGCCGCAGTAGTAGCATTGGTTTTAGAAGGTGTTAAACCAGCATTGTATTTTGTTAATATAGATGTTTCCATATATTATTGTAACAGATTAAGCATAGTTTGATAAAGTTCGATATCAGAAGAATATGATTCGTTATATGAACTATCATATAAATCATTTTGTAGTTTAGACCCACCATGTTCTTTATTGACTTCTTGATCAAAAGTCATTCTTGTCATACCATGTGGATCAATTGGTTCCATTGCATCAAATGTAAAGTATTCTCAGTAAGAGCTGCACCACCTCTGGTGTCAGAGTGACCCCATGCATCTTCCACACTTTCACCTTTTATTGGCTTAACACTTAAAACCAACTTCAGATGTTAAAACCCATAGTTTTATTAACCATTTCTTTAAAACTGTCAACATCATAGTTAGCATTTCTTATAGACTGAATAGGTATCTTAACACTAACCCTTTGAAATAATTGTGGTTGGCCATTGATTCACCTACCATTATTTTGTTTTCTAGGCACCTTTATAACATCTTGGAAATACTCCAGATTTTAGGGTCTTCTGCAAAGTTTCTATTAAGTCTTGAATTATCCTGAACAGTGTATTTCATAGAAGGAACCTTCATTACTTTGTTTACAAAGTCTGTGGACAATATTAACCCATTAGTATCTGGAATAGTAAATCCATTAGTTATAGCATCATTACTGTTAATTTCTACTTCTTTAGAAGATTTTATTTTATTGTAACGGTTCATAACTAATCCTGAAGTAGGATAAGTAAGTTCGTTCAACACTCTGGACGCAGTATCATAGTACAATGGTAACTTTTCTTGTTTTACTCCAACAGCTGGGAATATATCAGATTGTTTAGCAAACATATCCCTAACATCCTCTGCATAAGCATTTGCCATAGCTTCATTACTGTAGTTCTTTGATGCAGATTCTTGGTATGCTTTATACATAGTGTTGTATTCTTCTGGAGTAATAATAGCACTAACTCTAGGCATTTAGCATCCATTAAAGTTTGTATCATAGATGCTTGGCCTTCTATAAACGATCTTGTTCTAGTTAGATTTGGATTATTTTTTGCATTTGACGCTTTTCTTGAACTACTGCGTCATTATACAATTTAGTATAAGCATCTGGATAATCAGTGGGTTGTTCACCATTTTTTTTCCCTTTTCGTGTAGCTGCAACTCTTAAAGCTTGTCGTTCTTTCAAAGCTTGCATTTTCATATGGATCTACTGTAATATTATTTCTAATGTATTCTTGATTATCTATATATGCTCTTTCCATAAAAAGCATTTTGCAGCATCTTCAGCAGTTGCTCCAGGGTTCTGTTTTTAAGTACACTTGCATATGCATTTGAGCCTCAGGAGTAGATATTATACCACTTTTATTTTCATCCAATATTTTTTTAATTTGATCCCCAGTTACACCAGTACGAATAAAACCATTGGATCTACCCAAATAGCTATCTTTTAAGATTATTTACATATTTATCTGTAAGATCTTTTATTGATTGATAACCTAGTGGAGATACATCATTATAAATGCCTGAAGTAAATTGTGTAAAGAGAACCAGTAAAATCAACATCGTGCCACAAGGGATTATATTTACCTTCTAGCATTAGACGTTGATTTACTTTTTTGTCTCTCTCTTAAACCTTCAGCACTTTGACGAAGCATACTTAATTTAGCTCTGTCTACATTGTTTATTGCTGAATATATCTTAGATCTACCTTCTGCAGTTTTTATCATGTCTAAGTTTTAGACAGTTCTTCAGCCACAGGCAAAGCTCTACCATAAGTTTTTCATCATAGTATGCTTTTTGTGTCAGCAGCGGATGGAGATTGAAATTCAGCCCATTTATCCAAAAGCTGTTGAATAATCTTTAATGCTTGATCTACATTTTCTTTTGCCTGCTTCCCAAGTGTATACAATTGTTCAAATGGAATTGGAACGTATGTATTTATGAACTCTGCTTGTGCAGGATTATCATATCTATTTACCATATTAAACTCTATTTCTAGTTCTTGTTAATAAATTATCCACTTGTTCTTTAGTAAATCCTTGACTTAAGAAAATCAGCTAAGAATGGTAGTGTCATTTGATCCCTACTAGATTGATTTTGCATTAGTCTATTTACTTGAGACCATTTACCAAGTTGACTAGTTGCAGTTGCTCCAAAGTTTCTAGCAGCAGCTCTATTTCTAGCATTAAGATCATTGTACATATTTTTCACTTTTGTACAAATTGTTGTCCTAAATTATTAAGAGTATTTGCGTATTCTCCCAAGTAAGCATTATCAGCATTTTGTTTAGTTGCATACATATTTGCATTAGAAGCATATTCATCAGCAGCAGCTTGAGTTCTTGCTGCTAAATTAGAACCAGTGTTAGCATTAATGTTTGCTAAGTTAGAGTTTGAAATAGCTCTTGATCTACTGTTAGCCAATCTTGCGGGTTCAATATTCATTTTACGTCTAGCCATTGTACTTCTAACTGCACCAGCATATGGGTTTAATACTAATGGTTCTTCTTCTGGTCCTCTTAATGACTGCAAAGCATTATACACTGCAGGAGCCAATGATAACCAATCTGGTGAATAACCACTTTTGGTTTACCAAGTGCACGTTTCTTAGTAGCTTCATCTGCAGACGTTGGTATATTTACTGGAGTAACAACATCATCCCAATCTATTGTCATACTAGTATTTACTAGTGGTATTGTTGGTTCAGATAATCTTTGAGTAGTGGTTTTAGTAATGTTGGGTTTGGTTGTCTGTTTGGTGGTTACGGAACCAGTGCAGTACTAGGAGTTTTTGTAACTTGTTTATTCGATGCATTTGTGTGTACGTGTTTGTTAAAGTTGGTTCAGATTCAATCGGTCGAAGAGGTATGTCAACATAGATTGGCTCGTCGTTTGCATATGTGATTGCATCTACTGTTTGTGTTGGATATGAAAACCAAGCACCAGTAGTAGGAGAACCAATTGATAAAGGATTCATAGATGTACTTCTATTAAATACTTTACTAATGTTGGTGTCACCAGTATAATCCACAGAAGTGGCAGAAGGCTTTGTATTTCTTGCAGATTCTACAGCTTTAGTTATGTTCTTGTTATTTTATAAGAGGACCAAATATGCGTTTTGAAAAATACCCCAATGCTTCACCAAATTTATTTAATCCTGTACCGAGTTCATCAAAGAAATCAGAATATGCAGCGTATGTATCTGCATTCATCTTACTTCTAACATCGTCTGCAGTTTTACCTTTACCATCTGCATATGGGTATTCCTTTTTACTTTGTTTAACTCCTTAGCAGCTTTAACTGCTTCTTGTTCTGCTAATAATTTATTGTAAGCTTTATTAGCATTTATTTTATTTAATCTGTTTGTATTTTCAGCAAACTTGTCTTTGCCTTTGTCTAGGTTTCGTCATCTTAGATAATATTTGTCCTTCCTTAGCAAATGTTTCTTTGTACCAGGTCTTTTAATTTTGTCAGATAACACAGATTCCAAAGTAGACGCATCAACTAAATGATTATCTGTGCCTGGTTGAGTATTTGGAACTTGAACAATATTTCCATAATCATCTCTAACCACTTCATTGTTGTCCAAGTAAGCTAAGTCTGGGAGTATTCCACCATTCTCGAATGTATATGCAAGATCATTATCATCCCAATATTTCCTTCAGTTTCAGCTGCGGCATTCATACCTATTTTAGTTTTATTGAGAGTTTCCTTTTTCTGCGTCTTAACGCTTTGCATTTGTTTCTTGCGTTTAATTGAACCAATAAGTCCACTCACTAATCCTAATCCACCACCAACAGCAGCACCAATAGGACCACCTACAGTGAGACCAGCACCGGCTAACGAAGCTGCACTGCCAATAGTACTCACCGCAATATCACCTGTTGAACCTTCTTCTGATAAACCAGAAATGGCAGAGCCAAATACATTAGTCTACCCAAGGTAGTTTGACAACTGATCCATGCCAAACGCATATGCTGGTATAGTATTTTTGTTATTTTTTCTTTTTCATATTATATCATTGAGTATCTATAAGCTGTACTAATGTATGGCACTTTAAATTTATTACCACCATTGCAATCATACTTATAATTACAGATAAGATATTTTCCTTTCATCCTATCTTTGTATGATTTGTTAGCCAGTTGTTCTACTTCATTAAGCTTCAAAGAATTACGAGGATTGCAAATTTATAAGTATCCTCTGTAATCAATATCTTCACTAGTCAATGTTTCACTAGTTTGTCTTTTTTGTAGTAAATAATATCAAATCAAAGTTAGTATCCGTAGTAAAATTACCACTATATTCAACATTATCAAATGTTTTGGTTTGTGGATAATCTTTGTTAACTACAAATTCTATTTCAGATACCTTTGCTTTGTCAGAATCTAAATCAGCTTGTTCACCACCATTATATTTAAAACAGTTTCAATGATTTAAATAAATATAGTTTATCACTAAACTCTGCGTAATAGTCTGGATTATAGTTATAGAATGAAGTAAATACTCCTAATTGTTCATTAAATGCTAATGTTTTATCTCCTAGAGTAAACAGAACTTCATTGTATTTTTATCATATACTGCAATAGGATCTTTTTAAACAAGTCTTTATTCTTATTCAAATAAAGATTGAACTCCTTTTTAATTTAGATACTGTTTGTAATTGACCATTAAAACCACATATCTCATTACGTTTACTATCATACCAGTACACACAGTGCTATCTGATTGAGTATTTGCTCTTAACTGGTTTGGACTTTCACCATTCATTGTAGTAAAATAGTCATATCTATCTAGTATACCACCAACACCTAGAGTAAGAGCACCTGGATTATTATCAGTTATAATAGAACGTTTCATTCACTGCAACTGTGCTAAAAAGCGTCTGTTTGCCAGAATACTAAATTATTTTTAAACAGTTTCATATCATTAATTGGACCAAATCTAGTATCTACATCAAGATAATTAGCTACTTTAAATTTTGTCCACGAATCAGTAACTTCATTATTTGTTTTTTCAGTTCTGAAGATATGATACGAGTATCTGTTAATAGATTATCTATATTATAGATAGATTTTAGCTACAAATTTCTTTTGCATTAGGCTGAGCAGAATATGCGTCATTGTGTTTTGCATATGATGGAGTATTTTGAGTATATAAATCTCCAACAGTAACTATATCATCTTCTACGAAATGATTAGCATATCCATCACCAGCTTGATAAGTTCTATTTATAGATGAATCAGCATGGGTTAATGCTAAAACACTTGATTCACATGGTAATGAACGCACCTAAAATAATCTATTTGCCTTTATTATTATAATAATCTCATCTGTATTGTAACTAAACATACAGTTATTATAATCAAATATATTTAAATAAGTATCGCCACCATAACACAACACTGTGGAAACACTAGATTCAGCACTAGCTCCTGTAGTAATATACACAGAATTCTGTACGGCAGAGTAGGAATTACCACCATAGCATTTACACTTTGTTTAATATTACATAATGCTACTGCATTTTAAATATCTAGCACTTGGAAGATCCTGATGCTAAAGATATGTTAGAGATCATATTATCACTTTTGAATATAGCACAAATCCCATGTGGACCATATTTTTCTAACATTGTTTGCATCAGTCTTATCTACTTCACCATCTCCTGCAGTTTTAATATTATCCCACACCCAGTTATAATAAACTTTGTCACCAATGGTTACTGCTTCAGCATTATACCAAGGCTGATCACCGTTTGTTAACCAAAGGACTACTAAGGACCAGCATATTTTGCACTTTCTATTGCAGCTGATTGTACACCACTTTCAACATATAGTCCATAGTATTTAGCTAACAATGCTGCATAAAAATCATCATTATTTATTACAAACACACCCACCAGATACATAGCCATTACTAGGTTGATTACCTAATGTTTTTTAGTTGGTTTTTATCGTAGTACCATCGTACTTTATAGATCTAGCATTTGCTAATACTTTTGTAGCTCCAGCTTCTGTAATTCCCCAATCACCGTCCGCAGTAATAGGAGATGTCATATATCCTACCTTTTCAACTGTTTGAAACTTATCAATTAATGCATCAGCATTTTTCTCTGTTGACTGTATTTCTGGAGATACAAACATGAAATAATTGTTAGATTGTGTATCTGACAAAGTTAAAGGTATATTGAAATCTCTCATTATTGTGGGTCTTTGCATAATAGCCATGCTTATTTGAATAAGCTAGATATGGGAAATGGTGTTAAGATGTTAGAATCTCTATCATAATTCGTAATGCAACTTACTACTCCTTTTGGCTAATATAGTTCTATCAGATAGAGTTCTTTTTCGCATCTAACTATCTCATATCTTTTACTATTGTCTGATGGTAAATTCTTTTTACTTCAAATTCAATACCAAGAGGTTTAGTAACAACTGATAAAATTAGATCCATAATCACTAGCCTCATTGGAAGTAAAAAAACTTATAACCAGAATCTTTTATTGATGGCATCCCCTTATATCACCTATCAATGTACAGGGGATGCTAAACCTTGTTTATTGTATATACAATACCAAATCTATAGATTTCATCCCTCATATCCTTTTTACTTTGGATTCTATTTCAGCATTAGAATAGTTTGGTATCTTATTACCAGACGATAAACTTATTGAATTTGATTTGTCATTTCCTCGTAGTTGATATCTATCTAGTAAAGAGATCTTGATGAGGCATTAAATGTAAATTCTTCATTTACCATTCCTCTTGATGTAGTAGATCCATCTTCTAATAAGTCTGTAGTAATAAACCTATAAGAAATATTCTTACCTTTACCACCTTGTATATATCCTCCTGTTGGAGAAGTAGTGTATTTATAAGCACTACCATCAACATTAAATGGGCATATACAATCATGATCTTTAGGTATATTTGTAGTAGTTAATGCAGATAAAAGCAAAGTTTAATGAAGAGCCAGAGTTAGATAACAATAATACATTGCCAGAAGAATTAGCTCTAAATGCTCTAGCATCATATTCTACATCCCATGTTTCCTCAGTAAGATTGGCAGCAAATAGCCTATTATCTTTAGATTCTATTACTTCAGGTATAAACGTATAATTAGCTAATGAATTAAATTCATCAATACTTAATTCTGATACTAAACTACCACCTTATCTTCATAGTTTATTACAGAACCAGTGCCAATAACTATATCATCTACTATAGATATTACAGGTACTTCATTCTTTGCCTTATAAAATAAAGAGAGATTATTCTAACTCTATCAAATCCAGTGCTATTATTTCTTACCTGTAACTTTATGGACTTACCAGTATTTTTGTCCTTTAGAACTTCCTCTTACAGCATTGTAATTGGTTTTTGGTCTTTATCACTCAAATGATAAAGAGGAGTAAGTGGAGATATTGCAGATTCTGTACCTCTTACTTTGAACAATTGATAACAGTACTGTATCATTCCAGATTCTAAACTACCTGTTCCAAATCCATTAAATTCAAATGGAGGTAATGCAGCCTTTGGTAGCATTACTATAGTATCCGAAGTAATAGATGAATTACTAGATATGTGATCATCATCCATTGATTTTAATTTGTGAATGACCATCTGCCCAATATACTTTTACATTATTCACTTGCCCCATCTACATACACTACTAATTGCAGCTACGTTTTGCTAGATGATACTTCTATATCTAAAGGCCTATTAGTTACCACTTTTGTTACAATTGGTTTCTTCCTGTGATCTAGAAAAATCAATCTATAGACATTATTATTGCTAGTACCATTAATTTTAGTAAAAACAATCGCCCAATCTCTTACTGTGGTAACATGTATGATAGTTTCACCAGACAAATTTGAAGAAGGTCTACACGCTAAAAATCCTTCTATATTTTGCATTGCTTGCAAAGAAGATCCTTCATTCGTTAGTATACGAATTTTCTCTTGCATATATATACTGGTTATCTTTCAATACCGGAATAATCTACGTCCATACTAAGACCCCCAGAAAATGTTGTTTGTCTAGTAGCGTTCATTTGCGTTATAAATTATTTGTCTTTCCCCAGTATGTGAATAAAAAGTATTGTGATCTCTAAATTCTGGAACGATTTTATTCCAATTATTTTTTAATAGACTCCATACCATCTTCATTTTGGCATCAATGCCTCAGCATATGCTTGGTTTCTAAAAATTCCAAGATCTTCTAATATCGTAGTACACTTCTCGATTTAACTTTACCATTCAAATACTCAGGATACTTCAGTTTCATTGTAACATACCAGTATATAGCCTCAGTATAAGAAGTTAAATCTGGTATTAAAACGTATCCATCTTCATCGGTAGGTATCGCACTGTATGATAATTTTAAGTAACCTGACGGAACATTACACATTATAAATCCAGGTTTGATACTATATTGCAATCCACCACTAGGATTTGCTGTATTGAACCCATCGTTATGTGTACGTTCGTTTATAAGATTTGAAATAATTGTACGTAGATTTTTGATTGGTATTTAGTAATTCTAAAGCCTCTGTTTTATCTATGTTACCAATCATATCCACTACCAAGTTAACCATTGTATCCTCTTGTACAATCATATTTGGGTCACAATGTTCACAGCAATTATTATGACGGCATTCCTTTTTTGTACAAGTTCATCATAACAACCACAATTGCAACAACATTTGTCATGTCCCCAAACAGCAAATGAACCTGTAGCTTTCCTCATAGGAAACCAAGGTCCATCACAATTGAAAAGAATATGCAACTTGATGTAATTGATGAAGATCACATGGTAACGATGCTTGATGTCCACACAATTTTGTAATTGGTACCATCTTGACCAGATACTTTTGGAATAAACTGTGTAAACAGCGCCAATCTTTTCAATTGCTTCTCCACACCAACTTTACATCTGATATACGGATGTCGTCTTCTTTCAAATCTAGATCAAATTATCTTAGCAATTACCGTTTTAATTGAAGTTAATTTTGTAATCATAATTCTCTATAATCTCTAATATGATTTTTTTTTGATAATCTGAGCAAGATGCCTTTTATTATCCCTCGTCATTACTAATTGATATTTAGTTTTATTTGGGGTTATCATATTTTGTTTATTCCAATATACTCTATATTTATAGAAATTGGAATGTTCATTTAAATGATAAATAATTTTACCAGCTTTCTTACTCAGCATAATCAATTCGAAGACTTTTTTCCCAGTATACTCTTTGGGTTTGTGTTTTACTATTTGAATGGTCCCCATTCTACATGGTAATTTAACCTCTTTTCCATTTTCTATTAATTCATCTCTAAGGTATTTAAAGTAATCATTTATTATATCTCTAAATACTCTGTATTCAACTTGATATAGTGGATTATCTTCTACATATTCTAAGTATGAATCATAAAAATTGTGTCCTGTATAAGCTTTTGTCTCCATTATTGAACTTTTACATCATTTTTGTACTATTGTTAGTAGTATCATTTGGCATTTGCAGCATCAAGTTTAATTCCTTACTAAAGATCATGTCTTTAATCGTAGGTATCATATTTGCAGGAACAGGATATGGTGTATCATCCCTATCAAAACATTCACCAATTGATGTTGGGTCCTCTAGTATACCATCTATTCTAACATACTCTAGGATGTTCTGGTCCCATTATGTACAAATGATTTCCTTTAAGATATATGCAATATAATCATTGCATGTATATTTTCTATTAATTTGATACTTTGCTTTGGTTTCAGTTCCAACCTTGAATCAAATTACCATCTAAGTCTTTTACACAAAATCAATCCAGATCCAAAATGTAAATCTATAAACTTTGGTAGTTTCTTCATCAGATTTATAATTGTATCCATCTGTAGGGCAATTACGTACTTTAGAAATATGTAATGGTCCTATTGTTTGAACATACGATTCATTTATGTCTCTGCCTTTATCTAGATCTTGTTTGATCAAGTATGCTCTGTATTGATGAATCCATTGCTCTACTTTGTATACGACTTAGATTTTCACTTTCTGATACATTATTATCTCTTAAGATGTTATAAATGTCGTCTATATTGCGTTTAGTGAATTAAATGTCATAATAATCTTCTTTATTAACCCATTCCGAACTATCTAATATGTTCATAAGCTCCGAATGTCTTTTAGTATTAATTACCATTTCCACTTAGTCTGTCCCTCCATTATTTTTTAATTGTCTTACCTAGAATCTTCATTTCATCAAATGAAAAATTGTTATTTCTAGCACAATTACAAACAATAGCAACATGGCACCACATTGTCGTAAGTGTGACCTTTGGAATTATCTATTCTATCGCAACCTAGTTTTTCTTTTAGCTTCCGCAGTATATACATTGAGATTTAAGAATATTTTTACAAACCAGTCTCTATCTAAATTAAATTTCTCTATCAGTCTTTCCAATCTTTTAGTTTGTATGCAGATAGTAATTTAGAAGCTCTTGTATACAAATTGTATTCTCTAGGCTTTCCTTTAGATTTGTATTTCTTTCCAAACAAGATTTCTTCAATTGTGTAATTCTTATTCTTTTTAAATATCTTATTAACAAAAACCATTATAAGACATTCCGTATTCTTCTGACCACTCACGCAAAGTTTTAGTTTTCTCCATTGTAAAATAAGTCTTATTGTGTGTATTTTGTTTGTGCAAGTTCTATGTTAGTTACCCATTCAAAGTTATCCGGTCCAAACGGTTTATTTTTATCTTTCCTACTCAATCTGAGACCTTTTTTATCTTTTATGCACATCTTCATAGAAGACAGGAAATTTTCTCAGTCATTAACAACTCCTGCTTTCCTTCCTTTCTCTGTATAGAGAATAGCTCTCCAAAATTAAAAAAGACATGGGTTATTTTCTCTAGTTCTTTACAGCTTTCCATGAGTTATTTTATAGTTATTGTGATTTTTTTTTATTGTTGTTTGCTTCTTCTAGTAATGCAAACAATTTATTAAATGTTTTCCTAGGAATTAGAAATCCAATTTGTGTCTTTGGCTTCCATTCCATTCACCAACTCCAATACATCTTTCACTCTCTTCAGCTTTATTTAAACTATGAATTCTAATCCCACTAAAATTAGGTACGTTAAGTATTTCTGGTAATATTTTCTTGAATCTTTGGTGAATAAGTTAATTTAACTTCATAAGTACCTTCGGATATTGCAGTTTTACCATAAACTTTTTTCTCCTTCTGGTCTCACTCTATCTTCAAGAGTGTCTGCTATGTGTTCCCCCATCAACATACAATTCTCCAATGGTTGCAAGAACTACCTAGAAAAGATTCTATTTAATTTTAATTCCATTTTTATGCAGCTGGCGTTTCTAATGCAGCAACTCTTGCTTCCAAAAGCTTCATAATCACCTTCTAGGAAGTAGTCAATCTAAGATTTAAAGCTGAAATCAATTCTCTTACTTCATTTATCGTTGTAATTAGATAGACCTGCAAGTTTAGATTTTTCAGCTGTTGTATAATCTTCAGTAGATAATTGAACTTACCTTCCACTTTGTCTACTTTGGATTCTTTAAGAGTTTCCACATCTTGTTTTAAAGTACTAATGTCTTCAGTAGCTTTTTTTATTTACCAAAACCCACTTGGTACCGTCAAAAATATTTCAAATCTCCACCATTTGCATTGAGATAGATAAATCTGCCCAATATTTAACAGAAGCAGGGTTGGGTTGAATTGTACTGCCAGCTAGGATATCGTATTTGTTATTGTATAATGTGCTCATATTGTTTAAAATAAAAAAGGTTGACTAAATAGCCAACCTTTGTGTTTAGATTTCTTTTTATTTCTCCTTCTGGTTCTACTTTTTTGTCTTCCAGTAGGATTGGAGTGGGTATTTTTTATTACTTCGGACGAACAGCAGATACGTTTTGTAAAAGTTGTTTAAGCTCTTTCACTTCAGCTTTTAAGTCATCAAGTTCTTTGAAATCTTTTGTCACATTGGTTGTTATGTCCGAATTTACATTAAGTATTTTAAGATGTCTTCACATCTCCTCATCTCCTCATCAATCTTACTCAGGCTCTCTTTCTTAATTCTACAAATCATCAAAGAGACTGTCTAACCATCATTAACAATTTGTGATTTTCTGTGGCTATAGTAAGACCGATGGATGAATCGGTCATCATTGTTTATCTTCAGATACTGACAGTTTTTCTTTGTTCACCATCACACGAAATCACTAGATCCACGAGCTTACGTCCCTATTTTGCATAGGCATCGGAAATTGTGTCGGTGGCACTGGTTCGTCATAGGGGTTTTGATACGCGACTACCGTTCCCTAAACGTACGTTGTGTTCTTTTTTAAAAGTACCTGTTATCTCGAGTACGTGTATTCTGGTACCCGACGTTAACTGAGAAGAATGTCATATCTTTATAAGTTTAAAAGAATATGGGCAACTCTCATAGCTGCCCATATATCTTGATTAATATAATAAGCAGCTGGTGTAGAACAGCAGGGTATAGCTCATTAACTGTATTACATCGTCACATTTGTTAAAATATGCAATGTATCTGTTCCCCAGCACTAACTTGTGAACCAGTAATTGGTGCACTTGAAGCATTTTACTAAAAAGGTATATTGTGAGATATTAGAAGCAGTACTTACAGAACCAGAAACTGAAATAAATACAGGTAGACTAGCTCCCCGATGCTTCTGCCGTGTGGCGTACCTCAAAACAATTACACCTTCTTTAGGTAATCTACACCATACTTTAGGACAGATACCTAATACTACATTTTCAGTGGACTCACCTAATAGTGCTATAGTTTTTACTTTAGGTATTACTAGATCTAAAATATTTACGGTGTTGTTTCTACCAAATGGATTAAATACGAAAGGATATAATTGCCTCCTTTCTTATTAACAGCGCAACCAGCTATCTAGATCTAAAATATTTGCGTATCTACCAAAATGGATTAATGGATAATAATTTGCCTCCTTTTCTTAACGCGTATCCATTTAACCCAGTATCCATTACATCCATAAGGATTACATGTTAAGTAAGCAGGAACCGGACAAGGTCTAATTTGACTAACGATATTAGAAGTCTGTTGTTGTAGCAATGCAGAAGATTGTAATGCATTCTTTTCGTCACGTAATGTGTCGATCTTATTTTGACATTTCTCTCATCTCTAATGACAGAACTTGTCATTAATAATCTGAGTCTGAGCATCTATCTTAGCACCAAGAATGTTAAATCTTGTAGCGTTTTCACTAGACAAAGGTATTGAAACCTGAAGTAATAGCGTTCTGCAAAGTATTAGTTTGCTGACAGATGAACAAAATCTGTTATCAGCATTCATCTGAGTCAGATTCAAATTAACTGAATCAATTGAACGTTGAGTTGTGCAGCAACAGTCACTAATAACTTTGATAACATTGCAGTCACCTGCGTTAACTGCATTAGTACTCTTTCTGCAGAGAAACCTACTTCACCGCCAACTTTACCAATTGCATTCTGGATAGAACACAAAGCGTTGTCAATTGACTTAACGTCACCAGTTCAGATTAGTAGATAATGTATTGATTGCATCTTTATTACCATTGATTGCTTGCATCAATAAGTCTGTATTGTTTTTTTGATTACCCATAGCAGCTAAACGAGCGAAATCCGAATTTGTTTTCTGCTTGGTTTCCACGACCGAAGACCATTTCTCACCCCATCCGCCCCACATCCAGAAGAGCACGATGATGAAGATCCACCACCAACCACCGTTACCACCGAACATGCCATTACCATTGTTCATCATGGCCATTAAAGCAGCGGGGTCAAAACCTTTATTAGCATTCTGCATTAACGCAGCGATACCAGCATCAATACACCACGGTCTTGTACAATAATTCTTTCGTTATTTTCCATACCCTCTACTGCGTAATGAGCATGTTTCCTCATCAAAATGAGGGCCATTTATAGCTTCATACATATTTGCAGCCAATTCTGACTTTAAAATAGTGAAGCCTTTCTCCAACAGGCTACCTTCATGCTTCTCTAAAGCTGTTGCCAACTTTTATCTATATAGCTTCTGTAGGGGATTGATGGCGTTTAATTTGTTCTAATATTTTGTTTCAAATGCATAGTTTCAATTTATTTATTGATTAACACTAAAATTGAAATGTATTGCAATTATTCTGATATGTGTATTACTCTAGTATCTAATACTTGAATTAGATCGTTAGAGTTTATAATTTGATATTTACTTATTTTATCTTTTTTTTAAAATCGAAGTGAATTAATCTTTGAAACCAATTCTTATAACGTCTTCTATAGACTTTATCTTCATATACAAATAAATCTTGATGATTTAGTATTTCCATAGTATGTGTGAACACGCTATCTTTTCTAGCCACCGTGATGGTTGTCAATTGATTTGGTTTTAGCTCTACACAGAAATCCTTTTCTTTCGAAGGGATTATTCTTACTGTGGTATCTCTAATTACGGTCTCAGTAGATGCTACTTGACGTAGTTGCTTATCTTTGATATTTAGCTTCTTTGTTGATCTCCTGGCGACCTTTATTAGACTATCATTAGAATTTTTAAAAATCATTTACTGTCAATTCCAACAACCTTGCTTCATTTTTATTTTGATTTGCAATATCTTCCCATACTTGAGCATTGTTCATTGCAATCCCTACTTGTTTATCTAAGTCATTTTACTTTCTTGGTAAGTCTGACATTATTAAACAATAGTAAACTAAAAAATAACAGCAATTGCTAATTTTACTTTTGGAAAATATCATTTATTTTCTTTACTAATTTCTTTATTTTTGGTAAATCATCTTTTTTTTTTTATTGTAATGTCTAAATACTTTTCTCCTTTTTGCTACGTATGAATTTACTAAAGATTTTCCACGGTCCAGTAGGATCAATTGGCGAAGGTTTTCGATCATCGACCATAGTTCAACTCCACAGACAATTTCCTGAAAATGCTTCTACCAAATGCATGTCTATTGATTTTAATATTTCTGTGTCCATAAAGATGACAACAAAAGAAATTATCATTGCACAGTTTCCGAAATTTCTTTAAAGTAGACCATAATCTTCTAGATTCAAACTTACCACCATGAGTAATTGATACTTTGGTGCCAAGAATTGCATCTATAAGTATAAATACACACACACCTACAACTATTACTTTGTCCATATTGGAGCAAAGAATGTATAACCAACCCCATTGCACCAGATAGTAAAGCAGGCAACAAATTTAATCGGTCCGTCATTTAACTAATTCTTTAAAGTAATTCACTGTAGCTACACTTTGAGCTGTTAATATAATATTTTTTAGTTTTTGTAACATTACAATAATTTGAGAGGATGTGATTGAAAAACAAAAGCAGCAACCAATACAAAATTAGCTAGCGTTCTGATATCTTTGACAGTTTATTTGAGTAAACGTCAATAAAGGTTTAAAAGTTCTTTACTTATAAATTGACACTACCCTAAGTAATAGCGGTTATTTGTTCACTATTTGATCATCTTGCATTTGTTCATAAGCAATGAAATCTGAATCTACTTGTTCCTTCAATTCTTTTCTCTTTTTGTATGAAATTTTTTGGTAAATATCTATATAACTTTCATCTAATATCCCTAGTAATGCAGCATTATAGTCATTCAGTTTCTTTGCTTCAACATCTGTACCCATAATTCATTAATACATGTTTCTTATCTTATTAGCAGTTAATGTGGGCCATACAGTTACTTTCATAAGGAATAACCAATATACTTTCATCTCTTTGTTCTTCTTTGTATATCCATCTATATAGATAATATCCACCATTATCTTTTCTATTGTACTGGGTATTTTTATCACTATATGTTCTATTCATATTATTCTGTGTTATTTCAGTTGATTTATATTTTTTGGGAAAAAAGCAAAAGGCGAGACCCGATGTTGTTAGCAATACCAGACGAATCAGTCGTACCCACGTCAGCAGGCCCGCTTGTTCAACCCATCATCCGAGCGACCACAACTACTACCAATTGCATGCGGCTAACTGATGTGCTGGTGTAGTAGTTGTCACACCAGTGGTAGAGGTGCTACCCACTTCGACCTCCCGTGGCTCTTATATCGCCATCTTCCCCAAGCTTAACATCTTTTGACGTGACCATCTTATACGACAGACATTACCCTTCTTGTCATAACCGTGTAGAGAGGATCGCTGAAAGTTCGATGGGTCACTGGTAGTCCATAGTATAGATAATCCTGAATCGCCTGTGGTAACCTGTATATTGGCCCCGTCAGTGTGTTTCCAGATATGACCGAACGGATTCTCTATACCACGATACCTGTTAGCCATCAATGTAGCATGAAAACCATTGGAAGCATTTTTTCACCACATATGCCTTCTCTCTCCAGATCCATTACCAAATTCGTTAGTATAACCACATTGAATAAGTGGATTATTATTATTGAAATTTGTCCAATCTGTCATTTGTGTTGGACCGTTTCCCAACCCACCCTGTGAGAATCCATTAGCATCTTTTTGAGCATTAAATGGTTTTTTGACTTCTTTAATGTAGCATATTCTACTGCAAATAACCAGAATAAGGTTTTATGTGCTCCATAGGTGTACATCTCCCAACCACTTCCACGTTTTCTTGCAGCTTGTCGGAATTGGTCTCTGATAAGGTTGGTAACGGGACAACCTAGCAAGGAACGGTAGGTGCTATCCCATTCAGCGGTGTTATCACCACCTCTTTTATTTACATTTGTACTTCCAACACCATAAGAAAGAAATCAAAGTAGAGGAGCTTCTATCTATTCCAGACTCAAATGAACTTATATAAATTGATTTATATGGCTATATCCTGTAATGGAATAGCGGATAGCATCATTCTAAATTTAGTTCCGTATTGATATAATTTTATACCAATGTTCAGGTATTTCAGTCATTACAGACTCTGTTAAATATTCTGTATTTATATTACTCCAATTTGAATTATTTAGATAACTTTTTATCCCACCTTTATTATCCAGTATTACTCCCCTTATCTTACTCTGGATAGGTAGTTCTCTATGCAATTGCATATTACCTACTCTAACCCCATCAGGACTAGATGATGCAGTATCCCATTCAACACCGTATGCATATCTTTTTCTAGATCTGGTATATCTTCCCAAGCTGGAGACCACTCGGTCGAAATGTCACCATATTCAAGTTTAATCTTATGGATGGTGGAAGTTGATGTGCCAGTTTTAGGAGAACTAAATACAACCATATGTGTATTATCAGCTACTGCATCTCCGATATTAGTAATCCATTTAAGTCTTTACTGGCCTCCCATTTACAAAGTCAGTCTTACTGAACTGAGCCATAGAACCTACTGCACCAGTAGAGTTATATATAGTGAACATTTCCTTATCATCACCCAAGCTCTCCAAAAATAGTCAATGTTACTTGTGTTCCTTTAGATATCTGTTCAGTTAGCCAGTAATTGCTTCATCTCGCTTACTCAGCATTACTCACTTCCTTCCCCGATCCCAGCAACAAGTTCCTCCATTACTTTTGGGGAAGCTTGATACTGCCATCATTCATTTAAAGCTTTTGATCCGTCACCTGTAGTATGTATTATTACTTCCTTAACATTAGGATCAGTAGGAATTATCTGTAATACTTGCCTGTATAGAAATTCCACCATCAGTTGCAGATTAAATAATCATTATTAACCTGAGGTTTCCACATCTAAATTCTGACGTATCCACATTTGTATAGAACAATGATTAACCCCATAGTTTGTTGCGCATAAAACCAAATAGAATTATCACCATTGGTGTTATATCCGCCAAAAGACTTGATATATACTCACCTCATTATCTCCTAATTGGGAGTGTATTAACAAAACCGTTGGAACCTTCTCTAGTAATGTATTATAGTCTTCTTGAGATATAGATGGAGTATCACCGATTTGCCACTTTCATGAAGATGTGCAAACACTGTACAATCCACTAAATCAGCTTTAGTAGCTAATTTATCATCTACATATTTTTGTTAACGTCTACGGTAGGTATGGTAGTTTACCGGTAAGATCGTTGTAACTACCAGATGTAGCTACAGTAGCCAATATTGGTTTATTCAATATCAATGCATCTCCTTCTGTAGCATTCAATCGGCATTAACATTTACTTCGGCACCAGCATGCCATTCAACTGTCTTATCTGAAGGTAAC
>VOFC01004120.1_pt1 | contig 23395 bp, 35 predicted proteins | sample 5384161 | NCBI WGS metagenome assembly VOFC01 (sample SAMN12384722, study PRJNA508395) | human gut metagenome | isolation source: healthy gut B | host: Homo sapiens | reverse complement strand
CGTTTCAAAGCCTAAAATCTCGCGCGGGTAATTGTTGATCCACGTTTCGACGCGCTGAATATATGCGGCGGTTACTTTCCGGAAGTCTGTTCCTTTCGGCAAGAACCGCCGTATCATTTTGTTTATGTTCTCATTCGTGCCGCGTTCGTATGCGCTGTACGGGTGGCAATAGTAAACCTTTGTGCGCTTCCGGTCTTTGCCGTATACGGATTTTTCAATTCCGGCGCAATCCATGAATTCCGATCCGTTGTCAAACGTAATGCTTTTGAATATCTGTGAAAACTTCTTCCCGAAGCGGCGTTCTAATTTGTTCAGCGCCGCCACGACGCTGGCGGCGGTCTGATCCGGCATTTTGATAATAATTTCGTTCCGCGTCAAGCGCTCCGAAAGAACGAACAAGGTTTCCTTCGTCCGCTTCTTCCCGCATACGCAATCGCCTTCCCAATGTCCGAAGGTCTGCCGATCGTTGATTTCCTGCGGGCGTTCCTCTATGCTTTCGCCCTGCGGCGCGCGGGCGGCTTTCTTCCGCTCCACCTTGTCATACTTCCGCTTTCGCTCTCCGCGTTCCGGCAAGCTCTCGCGGCTGATCCCGTAGAATATGCCCTTGTCGATGTAATTATAGATCGTCTTTTCGCTGATCTCCGTTTTGAAGGTCAGCCCCAGCCGCTTTATTTCTCCGACGACGGCGGCGGGGGAATAGCCTTCTTCGCCGATCTTCTTTTCGATGAAGGCGGATAATTCGTAATCGTTGCCGATCTTCAATTCGCCGCCTTTGGCTTTTAGGTTCTCTTCATAGCGCTGTTGCGCGATCTCCGGCGAATAGCGTTCTTCGGTCGTCAAGTCGGAATTCAAATGCGTATAGCGTCCGCGCTTCAACTCCCTGTATATCGTTGTATTGTGGACGTGCAGACGGTCAGCGATCGCGCAAGGCTTCAAGCCCTCTTTCAAGCCTTTTTCGATCTTTAGGCGATCCGTCCATGTTAAGTGTTTGTGCATTCTTTCTCCCTCCGGCTTCCGAATATGACAAAAGGGCGGCATTTCTGCCGCCCTTCGCCCTCTCTGATTATCTGCTTGTGATATGCAATTCGCTTTTAAGCGCCGCTTGCAGGACGGCGGAAAAATTCACGCCAGCCCGCTCCGCTTCAAAGTTAAGCCATGAAGGAATGGTGCAATTCTTCTTCACGACGCGCATATCGTTCTTTCTGCGGTACTCCGCGAAATCAACGTCAACCAGCGAAACGATCGCGCCGGACGGCGCTTCGGCTTGTGCGCTTGCAATGCTCGACGCTTCCGGCAACGCTTCGCCGTCGTCCTGCATATCAATTCCCATAAGCCCGATTGCGTCCCGCGCCATCTCGATCGCGTCCGGAATGTCCTTGCCCTGTGTATTGATATTGAAATCGGGGACGAATACCACGACGAACTCTTTTCCCTGCGTCATAACGATGGGATATGCGTTTTTCATTTTGAATACCTCCTTCAAATCTCCGCGTATTTTGCTTTTGCGTCTTTAAGGCGCGGCAATGTGTCGATCACGTTTCCGGTTTCGTCCGTTACCTCGAACACATTTTTCAAAGCACCGTTGACGCGCCGATCAACGCTTGTAATCGTGAACTTTCCATCTTCGCGGACATACTTTGAAAAGAACGCGACGTTTGCTTGCTTTTTGAATTTCATTGTCCGTACCTCCTATATTGTTGTCAAGTGGCGGCGGGCTTATTTCAGCCCGCGCCGCTTGATGATTGCTTTTGCTAACTCTTCGTCGGTTTCTCTGTGCCTTACGACGCTTTCCCTTTGTCCGTCTTTTACGTATATGTCGTGGTTTGCGCCGTGCCGTTTGAACTTCCAGCCGTTTCGCTCTAAAAGCTCGATAAGGTCTTTTGTTTTCATCTGCTGTCCTCCTTACATTTACTATTATACGCCTTAAATGCGTATATGTCAATAGGTTTTGAGAAAAATATACGTATTTTATGCGCCTGCAAAAGAAAAGCGGCGACGGGATCACCCCGCCGCCGTTATTCGTCTATACCTAAAAGCCAATTTACCGAAACGCCCAGCACTTCCGCAAATATCTTCAATTCAAAGTCGGATACGAAGCGCGTACCGATTTCAATTCGGCTTATACTGTCCCGCTCCACGTTTATCCCTTTCAACTGTATTTGTGCGGCTAAATCCTCTTGCCGTAGCCGCCGGACGACGCGCGCTTCGCGCAATCGGTCGCCGCAAATGTTCTTTTTGCCGTTGTAATCGTATATCTTCATTTCCACCGCGTTCCCTCTTCATTCTGATTATTTGCAAAGCGTGTGTGAATATTCTGCTTTATTCTTGATTTTAGCGCACGGCGGGCGTATAATTGTGTTAAAGGTCAGAATGGGCGAATTCTGCCTTGAAAATTTACATTTAAGAAGGGGGATTTGCTCTAATGTTCGTCAGCTTTACAAAAACATTGAAGAAGATGTCCGGTTTCCGGCTGGGCTTCGTGTGTGCGTGTGAATAAGCGAAACGCGCCGTTGTGGTGCTTCGCTATGCTCTTCGCCGGAATGTTCTATTTGATGTGGTATATGATTATCGGCGCGGGCTGGTGTCTGTATCTTCTTCTTGTGGGCGTTTTACAAGATTTATTACTATCTATTCAAGGGAATTGCGGTCGGCTGTAAGAAGCTGTATCAAACTCCCGATTGGAAAACCGCCGCGCTTTGTAACGAAAGCGTCGGTCGAACCGCCGAAGGAATGAACCAAACAAAAAATCCCCCGTGCAAGGCTCGAAAGCCCGCACGGGGGATTGTTCTTTATGCGGCGAAAGGCTGAAAGGGGAAGCGCGATCCGCCGCGTGGTCAATTACTCTTTGTTGCTGTCTGCTCCGCCGGAATGCCGTTTACCACAAGATAGTCCGGAAGATTAAAGACGGCGGCTTCGATCAGTTTATCCAGCGTTTCCGCGTCGATCTTGAAGCCCTTGCTATTCAGAAATTCAACAACGTATGCTTTCTTCTCTGCGCCCCTGCCGCTTCCGGTGTAAAGCTGTTCGGCGGCTTCGACGGCAACCGTTACCCACATTTTGATTTTCTCAAACTGTGCGGCGGTCGTCTTGCTTCTGATCCACGGGATCACGAAGGCGGTAATAATAGCCGCGATAAGAGCGATCACGGCGTTTGCAATGCTGGTAAGATCAATAGTCATTGTTTGTATCCTCGCTTTCTGTTATGTCGATTTTTTCTTTTTTCTTGATCCTGCCGACGATTACTTCGGCAAGACGCTTCATCATCATTGCGCCGCATTCGATCACGACGGCGCGGAAATACCATTCGATCAGAACGGTTTGTTCCTGCCGCGTGACAAGGAATGAAACGTACTGCGCGACGATGAAAGCCGCCGTTGTAATTGCGATCACAATAACGGCTTTCGTTGCGAAGCGTTCGTCAGCCTTGAAGAAGCGGCGCTTCGCCACCCGCTTCCCGCTCGAAGGTTTGTTTTTCATTGCGTCCCCTTTCATAGCGCAATTAACGCACGGCGCGCGTTGTGTAACGCATACCGTGCGTTGTGCGTGTGTTAAACAAGCGTTAGATCATCGACGTTCACCGCCGCGACAACCGTTCCGCCGTAGGTAATCACGGCGCGCTTTCCGGAAAGCTCTTTGACGATGTGATCGCGGGAATAGACGAAGGAAGCAAGGCTTCCGCCGGAATAGGTTTTCGCGCCCGCTTTCACGCGCACTTTGCTTCCCGTTGTGATCTTCCGCGCCGATGTCCCGCCGGACGTTCCGGAATAGGTAATGAAAGCGTCGTCGTGTCCCGCCTTCTTCAACTTCTCCAGCATAGCTTCCGCGTTCTTCTTTGACGCTGAACGCGCCCACTTGCACCTTGTAATACTTGCCGATCTGCACGATGTACGTATCGAAGCCTTCCTTTTCAGCTTCGCCGCGAACGCTGTTGCGTTGTCCTTCTTCTCAAACGCTCCAAGCTGTACGCGGTAAAGGCTCTTCGCGTCGTCCTGCGGCTTCTGTTCCGGCTTCTGATCCTCTGCCGGAACGCCCAGCCGCCTGTTTACCTCCGCCGCGATCTCGCCGTGTCGGTTATACAGATAATCGCCGGGGCAAGACTTGTTCGCGTAATCCCTGTGAACGGTCATATTGCACCCGTTCTTGTGGTTTACGCGGTCGTCTTGCACTCCATACCAGCTTTTTGATCCCGTTCCGGCGGCAAATATCTTCGACAAGATCAAGAAGCGCCGCGTATGCTTTATCGTTTACGGCGTATGGGTGCTTTGTGTCGCTTGCAACCTCGATCGTGATTGCGCGGTTATCGTTCGCCGCCGAAGAACTGCACCACGAACGATCGGCTTCATCGACGTAAAGCCCGATCCGCCCGTCGTAGCCGATCCCGTAGTTTGAACTTGCCTGTCGCGAAGTCGGCTTGAAGATTTCGCCGATCCTCTCGGCGGAACATTGCCCGACGACGCAATGAATTGTGATCGTGTCGATCTTGTGATTTCGTGGGCTGTTCTTGTTCGGTGAAATCAGCGTACACGAAATAAGTTTGCTATTGCTCATTGCTGAACCCTCCTTTGCAATGAAGAAGCGGCGGGGGAAGCCCCCCGCCGTCGCTGGTTTACTCTTGCTTGATCCATTCGTTTTTCGATGTGGTCAAGCCGCTTGTGTGCCTGTTTCGCCGACGCTTCAACGTCGGTCAAGCGCGTTACGAACTCCGTATTCGTCTTTCGCTGTTCCTTCTGCTCCGCCTTGATTTCGTCCGTGTTCGCCTTTGATGTATCCGATCTCGGTTAAAACTGTCGCGTCGTGCTTCACATCGCTTTCCTTGTCCTTGTCCCTGTTACGAACAAAAGCGATATAGCCGAACACGATAGCGCATACGGTAGAAAAGACGGAAAGAACCGTTGTGAAAGTGTCCATCGTTGATCCTCCTTCCCGTTAGGTTACTTTTTCCCATTGCCACAAGCCCGCCGTGTCCGGCGGATAAACGCAATTCGGCATATCTGCTTTTGCAAGGTATACCGCGCCTTTGTAGCTGTAATACAAGCCGGAAACGACATTAACGACGATCCCCGCCGTTTCCGGATACGGGATCGGATCGTCAAGCGTTCCGGTCGCGGAAAGCTCGATCAAGCGATAGTACGCGAAGGTGGTTTCAACGGGATAAGCCGCCGCGTTCGACGTGTGCGCCGCTATAATCTCGTAATATCTCCCGTTATATTTGATGATTTCGCCCACGGTGTTGTAAGCGTGATTGTCGGCGTATTCGTCGTATTCGATCACTTCCGCCGATTGCAGGATCGCCGCGTCGGAAATGACGTTCGTTCCGGCGGCGCGATCCTGCACGATCTGCGCCTTTGAAGGATAGGGCAAGCAAAGCGGCGGTTTGCTCTCCCGCCGCTTTGACTTCCCGAACCTCTTTTTCAATTTCGGTGGAAGCTCCGCCGTTGCTCTTCTTGTGAATTACGCTCATTCAAAATTCCCCCCGATCCCCGATACCCAGCAAGCGGTCAGCGCGTCGCCGCGCTGGACGGTTACGCGGATATTCATTCCGTACTGCGCCGCCGTGTTGATCTTATTTGTGAAAACGTGTGCAACGCCTTGAACAACCGCGTTCGTGCAATCCTCCCAAACGGGGGAAGCGTCAAACGGATTGTTCGTCGCTTCAACCTTGAACGTGCCGCCCGCCGGAATATCTCGCGTTACCTTGATATTCGCGCGTGTCGGCTGGCTGTCGGCTTCCAGCGGCGCTGAAAGCGTGATAACGAAGCCCGCAATCGACTTTGTGAACGTCAGCGTCCGGACGGCGCTATTCCCCGCGCTGTCGGTCGCCGTAATCGTGATCGTGTGCTGTGCGTTCGTAAGCGCCGTGAAGGTATTTCCGGAAACGGAAAGCGTCTGCGTCGCGCCCAGCGTGATCGCGTTCTTCGTCGCGATTGTCTTTCCGTCGATCTTTTCAACAACGTTCACCGTGTCGCCGTCCGGATCGGTTACGCTGTATTGATAGGTGAAATCCCCGCGCTTCGTGCCAAGATCGGCGTTACTGCCGGAAATCACGGGTGGCTGGTTATGGATTACGGCAATATCTCCGCTTGTGGTGTACGCGGAATAATTGCCGTAGCTGTCCTTTGCGCGGACGCGGTATTTCAACGTGTTCCACGCGGTCGATACCGCTTCCGTGAACGTCCTGCTTGCGGACGCTTGAACCTGTGTCCACGCGCCGCTGTTGTATGAGCGCTCGAAACAATATGTCAGCGCGTCGCCGTCCGGATCGGTCGCCGCCGCGCAAGAAATGTTGATGTTCTGTCCGCTGTAACACGTTGCTGGCGCGGTAATGCTGGGCGGCGCGGAAGGCGCGGAATTGTAGATTACCGTATAATTTCCGTCGCTGTTCGGGCTGTCAGATACCAAGATAGAAGATTTAAGATTACAAAGCGGGCGAACGCCATTGTACGCCGTAGGACGCGGCTGTTGTTGTCCAAAGAGCCGACCGAAAAAACGTTGCGGACGAGGATGGCGTTCGACGATTTAGGCGTCCGAAGCCACCAATACCAGCCCTTTGACGTTGCAAAGCCGCTGTTCGTGTAACCGTCGGCGTTGCTCACGCATTCCGCCGTAGGATAAGCGACGCGGGCAGCGTCGTAGCTGAATAGCGCAAGAAGCGATCCTTCCGCGATATTGTTTTCGTTTGCAAGCCCCACTTCGGTGGTGGACGCAAGAAACATTTTCGCCGTGAAGGTTTCATAACTGCCGCCGTCCGTTGTAGATTTTACGACGGTAAGCGTTGTGGTCAAAAGCTCCGCAACGAACTTCGGATCAAGCATTGCAAGGAAGCCCGCCCACGAAGTGTACGGATTGTAAGAAACGTGTGTGTTCTTCGTCGTCGGCGCTTGATCCGCGCTGTGCTTTGCGCTGTACCATGCGCCCGCCGCCGCGTTACTGTTCAGCCATTGCAGAAGGTTTGAATAGATATGTCGGTTATTTCCGTAATTCTTGCGGTCGCTGTTGCTGTTGCTCGGCTCTTTCGCGTCGGAAGCCATGTTCTGAATGATCTTTTCCGTAATCAGCGTTACGGAATTCGACGGGTAGCCGCTGTGGTTCTTGTCGGCGATCTTGAAAACGATCTTCGATCCGAAGCGCGATTGATACGCCGAAAGAACCGGAACTTCAATCTTCGCGCCCACCGTCAAACTGCCTAATGTTTTTGACATTGTGCCGCCTCCTTTGGTTTCATTAAGCTGTTGTAATAATGATCCGTCCGCCGGATCAAGTGATAACTGTTTCCCTTTTCGGCGTGTCCTCTCCAGCTTTGATAGGATTGTTCAACGGTCTTTGCGTCGATCCGTCCCGCCGCTTGAAGGGCGGCTAATTTCTTCAACTTCCGCTTCATATTGTTTTTGCTCCTGCGGCGCACCTTGCGGATCACCGCGCCGCTTTCTGTCAAGTATGTATGAAAGCCCAAGAAATCAACGCCGTGTTTCAAGGGAAAGATATTTGTTTTCGCGTTCAGCGAAAGCCCGCGCGCCTGTACGAACGCTTCAATCTGCTTCCGGCACTCCTGCAAATATGCTTTGTCGTGATGGATCAAAAAGAAGTCGTCCATATAGCGCCCGTAATATTTGATACCCAGCTTTTCCTTTACGAAGTGATCCAGCCCGTCAAGGTAGAGAAGGGCGAAAAGCTGTGAAGTTTGATTGCCGATCGGTATTCCGACGTTGCCTTCGGTGCTGTCGATGATAAGATCAACAAGCCACAAAACGTCCGGATCGGTTATTTTCCTGCGGATTAAGGTTTTCAACACGTCGTGCCTGATGGAATAGAAGTACTTTTGATATATCACCCTTCAATATCCACCCGTCAATTCCGTTTTTCCGGTAAAACCTCCGCAAGAACTCCCGAAGCCTGTCTAACCCGTAATGCGTACCTTTCCCCACCTGCGACGCGTAGTTATCGCGAATGAACGATCGTGTCAAAATCGGTTCAAGCACGTTATCGCAAAGCGAATGTTGAACAACCTTGTCTTTGTAGGCGTTCGACATAACTACGCGGCGCTTCGGCTCGTATACCTCGAACGTGTTATACGGGGACATGGTATAGCGCTTCGTTCTGATCTGCGCGCTTAATAGGTTCAGGGCTTCCAGCAAATTAACTTCAAACTTCGCCGCCGCTCCTTTCCACCTTTTGCCTTGCCGCGCCTTTCGGTAGGCATTGTATAGGCTTTCAAAACTGTGTATCTTTTCAAAGTCTGTCATAATAAAAAATCCTCGCTGTTTATAACCTTTTGCCAGCCGCCGGAAGGCGGTATGCTCCGGTATCGGCGATCCTGTATTTGCCCCCGCTGTGGATCGCGGCGGCGGGATACACCTTCCTTTGATGATGGTATTCTGCTTTCGGCTTGCGCCTACTCGATCTCATTTTCCACCGAAGCGGGCGAACGCCCCTGTTCCCGTTGTAAGCGTTGTTGTTGTTCAGCGTGCCGTCGGAATTGACGTTGCGGACGTTGTTGGCGTTCGACGAATTAGGCGTAACAAGATGTACCCCGAACGTTTTTCAAGCCCTCGTTTTGTCCCGCTTCTTCCACGCGGCGATCATGTACTTCACGTCAAGCACAAGTTTAGACCAATATTCGCAACTGCTCGTTGATATGAAGCCCATTTCCTGCGAAAGCTCTATGAAAAATAGAAGCTCCTTGCAATAGGTCATTGCCTTTGCTTGTAGCTTCTGCCGTTGTCTGTATTCCTGCGCGTCCCGAAGGTCTAATTCGTTCGCTTCAAGGACGCATTCGTAAATGTCCACCGCTTTATCCTGTATCCTGTTTACAAGCGTAAAGCGGTATTTCTTCGGGTAACGCTCCGTGCTGTTCGTGATCGTGAAGGTATGCTTTACAAGGTCTTTCGCCTTCACAATCACATTGAATTCCGTCGGTTCTTTCCGCTCCCGCTCCGGTCTTTGCATATATGCACCGTCCTTTCCGCATTCGCTCGATCATAGCGGTATCGTCGGCGCACCCGTCGAAATCGAAGCCCGCTTCGGTAACGGTCAGCGTTGCCGCGTTCCCTGTAACCGTTGTTCCTGTGATCGTAATACCTCCGCGCCGCAATGCCGCGCACGGCGGGGAAAGCTCCGCAAAGATGTTTCCGATCACGCACGACAATTCCGCCGCCGTGCAAGCGTACCGCGTCAGCATTCGATCCTCTGCAAACTCTCGTTCCAAATGCCCGTAGACGTTACGCCGTCGAGATCATCGAAGAGGATCAAGAACGGATTTGTCGTAATGTCATTGAAAAGCACCGCTTCCAGTATATCCACGCGCGCGTCAAGCGCGTTCGTGATGTTCAGAAGATTTGTTGCCGCGTTATCGTCAAGGACGGTTTGTAAGCCGTTAAACCATGCGTTGAAGTCCGCCGCCGCCTGTGTTTCAAAATCCGCCATGTGTTGCTCGAACGCTTCGTACTGCGTGTTACCCTGCAATTTCAGCGAATTCATATACGAAACAAGCGTGTTGTACTCCGCCGCCGAAAGGGATTGATATTCAGCGAACCACGCTTGAAGCTGTGCGTTAAAAGCCGCCGTGTCGATCTGCTGAACGACGGCGGCAACAACGCCGCAAAGCGACGTGTTCAAGCGTTGATCCGTGATCTTGCTTTGCGTGATTGCTGTTACGCCCGCGCCCACGTAGATGTCCGCCAGCGCAAGCTCGTAAATGTCCGCGTCCCTCTGCAATGCGGGCGCGGTAGGGGGACGCGCTGAACGAAGAAGATTTGACCTTCACCGACATAACGCGGTTTGTCAAATCCCAGCGGACGACAACGCGATCAATGCGGTTCAACTGTCCGTCTGCCGTGTCAAGCTCGATGGCAAGATCGCCCGTGTTGAAGTAGAAGTAACCGTTGATCCACGCTTTGCCCGTTTTAACGTTCAGCTTCACGTCGTTTGCAACGACTTGAAGCCCCGTCGAAGGGACGGGGAAAACGCCGTTCCCGATGAACGAAGCAAAGTATTCCGCCCAATCCTCCGCCTTGTACGTGCGATCGTGCGAAACGCTGTTGAAGAAACTTGATTTTTCCATGCTGTGAAGCCCTCCTTTATTTCGTAATCTGCCGAATTTGTGTCAGAAGCGCGGGCAAGCTCTCGCCGAAAGTAATATCTATTTCTTCGCCGCTGGTTTCGTAGGTTTCCGCGATCTCCGTTATGCGAACGTCAATGCGGACGTTCCAGCGCTTATTGATACACGTTACCCGATCGCCTAAATCGTAATCCGTGCCGTACTTCAAATTCGCGTTCGTGTTGATCTTCGATCCGAAAGCAAGCGTTTCCGCGTATTGCTCCAGCTCTTCAACGCCGCGCGCGGAAAGAAGCGCTAAATATTGCGCGTCGGTAAGCGTTACGGTCTGCCCGCTCGTTTTCGTATTCCTGCACGATGTCCGCATTGATGAAAACTTCGTCGCGGGAAAGCCCCGTCGAACTGCCGCCGACTTCGGCAACCTTCCGCGTTACACCTTCTTTTTTCCTCTCCGCCGATGTAAGCCGTTGTTTTAAGGTTTTCAACGCTGTTCGTGTATTCCTGTTCCACGATGTTGTCGAACTCCTGCGAAAAGATACAAGGCGCGTTCCCTGCGGTATTGCCCGCCGTAAGATCGCGCCCTTCGTAAACGGAAAAGGTATGCTTGCCCGTGCGGGCATTTGTCAGAACCCGAATGCCCAGCTTCGCCGCCTTCGCCGCCGTTTCCGCCGCAAGCTGGGCGTTCGCGTACTGCTCCGAAGTATAGTCGATCTGCCCGCTTCCGGTGTCTGCGTCTGTCGTGGATATGCTGAAATTCGGGATATTGCGCGCCGCTCCTGCGTTCGTGCAAGTCTGCTTCACAATGGCGTATAGAATGTTCTGTGTCGTGTCCTTCGTGATGATCTGCGTTGTCAAAATGCGCTTGCCGATCCACGAAAGCAGGAACTTTCCTTGAACCTCTATTTCCTCCATGCCCTGTGAATTTTTCGTAATGTGAATATAGCGGATTTCCGCCGCTTCGTTGCCGCCGCGCTTGATGATGATATTTTTCCTTCACCAGCAAGCGGGCGTGTTCCTCCGTGCAGGGAACAAGCAACTTGAATTCTGCGCAACTCCAATAACGCCGCGTCCATATCAAGGACGAAATCTTTTCGACGATCCCTTGAAGTGTCATATCGCGGCTATAAACGTATAATTCCACCGCGCTACACCCCCAAATACAAGTTATTGTGATAGATCGAAACTTCGAGATTTTCGGCGTTCGCGTCCGCTGAATAACGGAAGAGATTGTCGCCCACGGCGATCTGCAAATACGAACTATCAACGTCGAGATAGCGGAACGCGTCTGTAATCGTGCCGCCACGGTTCAGCTTCACGGCTTTTCCACCGTAGCCCGTGGAAACGGTTAAAACGTCGCCCGCTGCAAGCGAAATATTCAGCTTGATAAACTCCGTGTATCGACGTTCAGCAATACGGGATTTGTAACCGCGCCGATCGCGCGGAACTCGATCCGGATACCGCTTTTCACGTCGCCGGAATTGTAGACGTTCACAATCAGCGACGGCTGGCGATAGCCGATTTCCCAGCCGTCGTAAAGCTCCAGCCCGTCCGGAACGGGGAATTCAAAGCCGCCGATCCACGTTGCTATGTCCTCGCGCGTTTCCGTTTCCTCTCTCCAAAACGGATTAAGGCAAGACAAGCTAACCGTGAATTGCTCGAAGATCGGCTTTCGCTTGAAGATCGGCGCGTCGTCGATCTTGCACCCGATCACCCGCCGGAAGTCGCCGAAAACATACGTCAACGTTGCTTCGTACTGCGGATTTAATATGCGGTTCAGCTTCCGGCGTAGGTTCTGCGCCGCTTGCTTGTCCCGCTCCTTGATGTATCCCACGATGTCAATATCGCGGCTTTCGATCCGATAGCCCAAGTATGTGTCGCCGTCCTGCCCCATGCTGTTGGTGCTGTAAATAGCGTTCTGTACGTCGGACAAGCCGGAAACGTCCTTGAAGTTTACGTGATACGAAGAAGCGGGGAAAACTCTATGCTTTCCCCGCGCTCGTTCGTGTAGATCAATTTTTCTTGTGTCCTCATGCCATAACCTCCCGCGCAATCTGCCGGAACTGCCGCGCCGCCTGTCTTTGCTGTTCGGCGTAGCTCGTTTCGTTCGCATAGATGTTTTGCACGACTTCAACGGAAGGCGTACCGCCGCCGCGCTTGTCGCGCCCCTCTCCGGAACGGAATTCCGGAACGGCGTTCGATGTTTCACGGCGGATCGTGCTTTCAACGTCGCGCATTTCGCGGGCGAAGCCCTCGCCCAAGCCCTGCGCCATGTAAGAACCGATACGGGCAAAAACCTTCGACGGGGAATTGATTTGCATTTCCGCTTCAACTGCCGCCACGATCTCTCTCATCATTGACCGCACTTTGCTTTCCAGCCAGCCGGACATATTTTGAAAGCCCTGCCAAATGCCGCGCACCATCTCTTCGCCCGCCTCCGTGAACTCCGATACGTAAGAGCGAAGCGCGGTAATAACGGGCTGAATAATTTGTGCAACCTTGCCCGTGATCTGCGGGATACCCGCGATCATTCCTTGCGCTATGCTCTTGTCGATGTTCGTTCCTTCGGTTACGAACTTTTGATGTTGTGCCGTGAATGCGGTAATAATGCTTTGCGCGATCTGCGGTACTTTCTGCGTGATCTGCACGATACCCGCCACCATGCCGGAAGCTATGTTCTTGTCGAAGTCCTGTCCGGCTTGATTGAAACGTTGAGCTTGCGCCGTCAGTCCGGTAATAACCCGCTCGACGATCGCGTTCACCGCTCCGGACAAGCCTTCAATGTTCGCAATAATGCCGTTGTTCACGGCGTTTACTGCTTCCGCCGCCGTCAGCGCGCCCGCTCCGCCCATTGCGGCGGTCATATCGCCTTCAACGCCGCCCATGTTGTCGGTGAAGCCTACGCCCACGCCGTCCGCCATGTTGCCGCCGATTTCAGCGAATACCGTTGACGGGGAATGAATGCCGAAGAAGTCCTTGAGACCCGAAACAAGGGACGAAGCCCAGCCGGATACCTTTTCCCCACAACCACGAAGCCGCGCCGCTGATACCTTCCCACAAGCCGTGAAGAAGGTTTGCGCCCGCGTTTATCATTTCGCCGCCCAGCGACGCGAACGCTTGCACAATGCCGGAAACAATCTGCGGAACTGCCTTCACAATTTCAACTATGATCGTCGGCAAATTCTGAATGAGCGCCACGAAAAGCTGAACGCCCGCCATAATGATTTGGTCGATGTTGCCGATCAGCGCGTTTACAATGCCGCTTATGATTTGCGGGATCGCTTGAACGATCGTCGTTATAATCTGCGGTAATGCCTGTATGAGCGCGACATGAAGATCAATGCCCGCTTGAATGATAAGCGGTATGTTCTCCGTAAGCGCCGTGATAATGCCTTCAATGATCTGTGGGATCGCTTCAACAATCGTTGCTATGATTTCCGGAAGGGCGGTAATTAGGGCAGTCAGAAGGTCGATACCCGCTTGAATGATCTGCGGGATTGCGGAAAGCAAACCGTCGATCAAGCTGGTTATCAACTGCGGAAGCGCCGCAACAAGAACGGGGATTGCGTTTATAATGCCTTGCGCCAGCCCTGTTACAAGCTGTAAAGCCGCGTCGATCAGCAACGGGATATTGTCGATCAGAACTTGCACGATGTCCGTTACAAGCTGAACCAGCGAAGGAACAAGCGTCGGCAACGATTGAGCTATGCCCGTAGCGATATTCGCGATCATCTTCACCGCGAATTCAAGGAAGGTCGGTAACATTTCCGTTAGCTTTTCGATCGCGAACGTAACCATACCCAGCAAGCCGTCTGTGAAGTCCTCCGCCGCGCTCTCCGCACCGGAAAGCGCACCCGTCAAGCCTTTTCCGATAAGCTCGACGAACGGCGTTATTTCTTGCAGAAGCTCCGCCGCAAGCTGTTTCAGCTTTGTAATGATCGGTTCAGCAATCGCGCCCAGCGCCGCCATAGCGCTGTTCAGATTTGCTGTTGCCTTCTGCGCGTCGATAATGTCGCCGTTTACCTCTCTATACTTGTCCGCCGCTTCGGAATAAAGCCCGTTCAACGTGGACGTGATAAGGGCTTGCCGCTCCTGCTCCGATGTGCAAGCGTCAAGGCTGGCTTGAAAATCATCTTCGGAAACGCCTGCCCAATTCAGCGCGTCGGCAAGATTGCCCGTGATTGATCCCGTCTTTGCCGTTTCGTTCGCGGCTTCGGTCAAGCCTTCAATCGGCAAGCTGTCGCCGAATGTCGCGTAAACGCCCGTGCAAATGTTTGTCCAGTCCGAAAGCTCTTTTTCGTTCGTAGTCAGCTTCGCAAGGTGCGCGGCGGCTTCCGTTGCCTGTCCGTCGTCGCCAAGAACGCCGACAACTCCGTATAGGTGTTTTTCGCGTCCTCTGCCGAATGTCCCGCCGTCGTGAAGCTGGTTTCAAGTTTACCCATGTTTTCGCGGGCTTCGCGTGTTTCTTCGGACAAGCCCGAAGAATGCCGCACCCGCCGCCGCAATCGCCGCACCCATAGCCGCGCAAGCTGCGCCGATCGCCTTTCCTGCTTTGCCGACGGTTTCGCCGACGCTCTCCCAATCCACCTTTGAGCTTTTCAGCTTTTTAGAAGTGTCGTCGATTTCCTTTTGAATTTTCACCATGTCGGCTTTGGTGTTGTTCAGATTTGTTTGCATTTTTCTGATATGCGGGATTTGTCGGTTCGATACCGTTATCGCGCATTTTCTTTCAATGCCTTTTCCGCCGCTTCTGCTTTCTTCGCCTGTTCGTCGAACTGCTTTTGTAATAGCTTCTGTTTTGCGGTCAGCGCTTCCACGCTGTCTGCGTTGTCGGCGAATTCCGCCGTCGTCAGTTTCATTTCCGATCCGATTTCGCGAAGGGAAGAATTTATGTTAGTGCAAGCGGCGCGATACTCTTTTTCGCCTGTAAGGTCGATTGATGTTTTGATCTGCTCTTCTTTCGCCATTTATATCCTCCCAGCACGTCGTCAATATCAACTTCTTTCGGAACTGGCTTGAAGCGATCCGGATTGAATTCACGATGAATTTTGAAAAGCGTCAAAATTTTATACGGTGTCATGCGCCATACTTCGGCTTCGCTCCACCGAAGAAGCGTTACGCCGATATAAAGCAGGCGGGCAAGGTCTATTACTCCTTGCCCGCCGTTGCGTTTTTTTTCGATGTCCTCTTCGTCGTCCTCGCCCTCTTCGTCCTGTTCGGGCGGTTCTGGCGTTCCGTTGTTGCCCATAGAAAAGGATTTGAAGATCGCCGCTTTCACGTCGGCGAAATTGCCCGTATGAATGAGCTTGCCCACCTGTTTTTCGGTAAGCGGTTCTTCGTCGTCCTCTGCACCCTCGTTCAAAAGCACGGTCAAAAGCCAGCGAAGATTTTTAATGCTGTCCTTTCCGGAAAGCGCTTTATCAAGGCGATCGAAGCCGCCGAATTTATCTTGCATTTCGTCGATCACGTTCAAACTGAAAAGAAGGTGTCTTTCCTTGTCAAGCGTGATCGGGAAGCGTCCGTCTTTAATTGCACTCATAGCAGAATAAGGCGGGAAGCCTTTTCAGACTTCCCGCCGTTCCTCCTTTCGATATTCGATTAACCGCCCGCGTTGTTAGGCTCACGAACGGTAGTAAACCAAGCCGTCGCCACGCTGTTCGTAGGCTCTGCGACGTGTTCAGCCTTCCACAAGCCGTCCGAACGTTTGATGAACTGCCCGACGATCTCCGGCGTGGTAAATTCGATACTGTCGCCCTTCGTGGTGTAGTTTTCATCGGGGATCGCGAACTTGACCTTGTAAAGCCAAATGTACTTATAGGTTCCGCCCGCTTTCTTCGCACGGAAGCCGATTGCGAAATACGGCGCTTCGTCTGTGTCTGCACCGTAAACAACCTTGTCCGCGTCCTGCTTCTGCCCAAGCAGGGCGGCAAGGTCAGCCGGAAGAAGATCGTTTACGTTCAGCGTGATTTCGCCGGAAACGAATTCTTTTACCACTTCGTCCGCGCCGTCGTCCGCATAAAGGATCGCTTCGGCGACTTCAACGGAAAGCTCCGCCGAAATAGCTTTCGCCATACGCACGGGCGTTCCGTATTCCTCCGCGCCGGACGTGCCGATCGTGATGGGTGCGCGGTAAAGATCGCGCAAACCGATTGTTGCCATGTGTCATACCTCCATATACTTGATTTCAACGGGAACGTGGTAATATCCCGTGTCCTGTTCGTATGTTTCCGCGTCTATCGTGATAGCGTAGAACCCCGCCGCCTTCAATGCTGTTTTCTAAGCGTTGAAGAATGTCGATGTAATCCGTTTTTGAATAGACGTGTTAATTTGATACGTGAATTCCTGTGCGCCCTCTTCATCGTCAGAAAAAGAGCGTGTCGCGCCCCACGACAAGCTGATAGGTGATAAAGCAAGCCGCCTTCCCGCCGTATTTAAGGCGTTCGACGGAACGCCCAGCTTTTCAAGCTCCGCTTTTAACAAGCTGTCAACGTTCATTTTGCTTTTCCTCCCAAACGCGGCGCATTTCTGCCGTCGCTTCGTCCGCCACTTTTTCGTTCGCCGCCGTGAACCACGGTCGTGCGGGCATATTTGAACGCCCGTAATTCAGCACGAAGCCTTTTTCGGCGTTGCGTACCCCGTGCCGATCTTTTCCCGTCGGCGCAATATCGACGTATTTTCCGCCGTTGCGCTCTTTTTTACTGCGGATACCTTGATCGACGCGGTTAAATCGCCCGTTCCTCTGCCTGTACTGTTTAACTTCTTTGTTTCCGCTTGAAACGCGTTCTTGATAACCTCGCCGCCAGCTTTCAGCATTTCCGGCACGGCTTCCATTGTCGCTTTGTCCCTCCGAAGCATTGCTTCTTGTACGTCGTCAAGCCCTGTTTACGGTGAATTTAGCCATCTGCGCCGCTCCCTTCCGCTTCCGGAAGATTAACCAGCGTTAATTCCGTAAATTCTCCGTTCCCGTGCATGTACGTCCGAAGGACGCGATACCGTTTCCCGCTTGAAACGGGATATTCCACGATCTGCTGTTCCTCATACTCGAAAGAATGAACGTCAAACTTCAATTCCGTTGTATATCCCGCCTGTTGCGCTTTGTAGAACTCCGAAAAGCCCACGGATTTCTTGTCAGCAAAAACCGTTGTCGCGGTTTCAATGCGGGCGACGGGGAAGCCGTGTTCGTTCGTTGACGGCGAAGGATCGGATAGCGCGATCAAAGGTTATTTGTTCGCCCCATCTCATTTCGCCGCCACCCCGCTTTCGATATAATCCGCCGTCAGCGATAGCGCACATTTCAAATAGTCGTAGGCGTTGCGGTAGCGCTCCGCGTCGTCATTGAAGCCGAATTCCGCCTTTGCATAAAGCACAACCGCCCGATCAAGAAGGGGATCGCCCAGCGTTTTACTGGACGATCCCGCTTCCCGCCGGAATGTTGATACCGACAAGGCGAAGATCAGCGATCGCCGCGTTTATGAGATCGGAAACTTCGCCGTCAAGCGCTGTCCCGCTCAACCGCAACGCCAGCTTTACCTTGTCAAGCATTTGTCAGCCCTCCCGCTTTAGTCGGTCGCCTTGACCAGCTTCACGATGGCTTCGCCGATAGCGGGCGCGCAATCGAAGATCGCGATACCGCTATACTTGTAGCTGTTCGTGTCGATGTCGTAGGCGCTCTTCACGCCGATATTTTCGGCAAGGTTCGCACAAACCTTCTTGAAGTCGCCCAAGAAGGCTTCGTGATCCGCGACGTAATCGGACAGAAGAACGGGATAGCCGTACACGAAGTACGCGTTGTTCTGCACGGTTACAATATGGTTCTTGCTGTTGTCCTGCAACGGCATAAAGTCCGTGAACAAGGTTTTCTTGTTCATAACGAACTTGCCGTTGCGGTCATAACCGGAAGGCAGAAGCCCGATCAGCGTTTGGACGTTCGCGGCGGTAAGTGCGTCCGTCTTTGCAACGGTAACGCTGTTGGTTTCGCCCCAAGTGTTCGCCACGTTAATGCCCTTCGGCTGGGAAGTACCCGTGCCGTTGATAAGCAAATCTTCGACTTTGCGGGCGATAGCTTCCGCCAGCATATTGACGATCCAGCTTTCAAACGCGGTAATGCTCATAGTCATTACAGTATCGGAAATCTGAACCAGCTTGACGATCTCGTAACCGGAAAGGGAAACGGTGGTCAGCGTGTCAGCGGCGGCGGTAATGCTTGCGTTCTCGGTGTGGATCGCGGCGGCGTTGTTAGTGCCTTCGATCGCGAACTTCACCGCGCCCTTTACGTGCAGAAGGGTAACTTCATTCAGCATAGGCGCAAGCGTCTTTACCTTGCTGATAATCTCGTTCGCGGTCTGTGTCGGGATAACCTCCGCGCCCGCGCCGCTGGCGTTGCTGAACGCGCGCTTCTCCGCGTCGTTCAGCGGAAGGCGGCGAAGGTTTTTCAGCCACGCGGAACGGTATTCGGGCGTACCGAAGGGATCGTCCGGATCGGCGTTGTCGTCGCTGTTGTTCTGCTCGAAGGTGCGGGAAACAATGCCCGCGCCCTTTGCGATATTGTCCAGAATGCCGTTGCGCTTCTCTGCGGCGGCAATCAGTCCGGCGCGCTCTTCGGTAAGCTCTTTTGTTTCCTTCTCCAGCGCGTCGATTTCCTCGGCTTTCATAGCGTCGCCGCGCTCTTCGATCTCCTTCTTGATAGCCGCAAGGCGGGCTTCGATCTCTTTAATTCTCATTGTGTTAAACCTCCATCATAAGTTTGATTTTCAAAAGTTGCTTCCGGCGCTCCAGCCGCTCCTGCTGTTCTCTCTCGATCACTCCGTCGAAATAAGAACGCGCCGAAATATCGGTATCGCCGTTCGCCGGATAAGATACCGCCGAAACGTCGTAAACCTTCGCAATTTTCAAGATCGTGCGTGTGTGTCGCGGTCGTAGCTATCTTCCGATACGCGGAAAGCCCACGACATTTTCGTAACAAGTCCGTTCTTGATTTCCTCGAACATATCTTGCGCCGCGCGCGATTTCGACAAGTCCGCGAACGTGAAAAGCCCGTTATCGTTAGCTTCAACGCCCAGCGTCCCGTTGGAAAGGCGGGCAAGCACCTTGCCTTCGTGGTTGTATTGCATGATAACATCGGACATATCCGCGCCAACAAGCGCGTTCCGGTCGATCCGTTCGTAATATTTGTTCCCGTCCCACTCATACAGCAGATAGGGCTTGTCGAACGTTGTTGCGTAGCCCTCCACGTAGAAGTCCGTGTCAATTCGCTTCTCCGCCGCCGTCGGGATCAATAGCGGCTGGATCATTGTTCGGTATTCCCTGATCCTTCGTCTTTGGCATTTGGTGTAACCTCCTTTCCCAATTCTGAAACGTCCGCGTATTCCTTGCGGATATAATATTTCGCCGCCCTCAACGTGCGCCATGTTCCAAATGTCCATAACGCCGTTTCGGTTCAGCAAGCCGCGGTCAAATAACTGTGTGCTGATATTCAGCTTCGTTTGATTGCTTGCGTATTGAAGCCTGTTCGCGGTAAACGTGATCGCGTTCCCGAAGGACAATTCCCGCTGTGTATAGGTCATATTTCGACATAACCAGCGAAAGCTGAATTGCGAAAGGCTCGATCTTGCCTTCGTAATACGCGTTCCATTCGTCCTCTGTGTATTTGTTTTGCAGAATGCCCGCATTCGTGCCGAAGTAGTTAAACACATTTTCGTTGATCTGCGCCATCTGCGCCGCGTTGACCGTGAACGGCTTGCTTTCAATCGGCTTCACGTCAGCAAACTTCGCGTCGTAGATCACCATTCCCGATTGATTTTCCGCCGAAAGGTTATCCGCCGTGAAGCGCTTGCGCTCCTTCGTGATGTCCTCCGGCTTCAACATATTTGCAACCTTCGCCAAGAAGCGAATAGAAGCCGAATTTTAACGCCGTTGATAATCCCTTGATTTTGCGTGTGGATCAACTGCATTGTAGGACGAAGCGCGGCGTTACTTTCCTCGCCGAAGAAATCGTCGGTATACTGAAACTGTGTCATTACGCCGACGCGTTCAAATTCGATCGCGGCTTTCTGCCCGCTCCCGAACGTATAACGCAAAAACGGCGCGCCGTTGTACTCGACAACTTCGCACCGTTGAGGAAGCAGGGGATAATACCCGATCAGCCCGCCGAATTCATCTTCGATCGGGACGATGAAGCAAGTATTATTCACCGAAAGGATCGTCGCAATCCTGTAAATGAACTTCGATGTATCCATGAACGGATTAGGTTTGAACTGCAACGTCCGTTCAAGGTTCTTTTTGCGCCGTGCCGCTGATCTCCGGTTTCAGCTTTGAAGCGAAGGACGCGAACGAATGTATCGCCGCGCGCGTAAGCTCCATTTCGTAAATACTTTCCGGCGCGTTGCTGAAAACGGGCGTGTACCCGTTCAGCATTTTGAAATAGCCTTCCGCCTTCAAGTCGGCTTTCGGCTTCCGGAAGATAGTTTCAAAAACTCCCATGTTTTTATCACCCCGCATTTTTAAGCATTTCGCCGATTTCGTTATAATATTTCTGCCGCACGGTCAGCGCGTCGATCACGGAAACGAAGCCGTCAATTCGCGCCCGCTGTTCGATCTTCACGGGGCGGAATTTCCGCGTTTCCATGTTGTGCTTCAATGCGACGTTGAGGAAGTGCGCTTTCAACAAGTTATTTTCGGCAATCTTGAAATTGCCGTCTTTGATAACGCCTTCAAACTCACGGATCACGGGCGCAAGGTTTTCACCCTGCCATACGTCGTCCGTCTGCCAGCCCGCGTTCTTCAAGTCGTCGATCAGATATTGCGCGGAATAGCGGTCGTACCCGATCTTCAAGATATATATTCCGTACTGATCCCGAAGCATAGAAAACCATTCGTAAACGTCGTGATAATCGACGTGGTTTTCGCCGGATAGCTTGACGATCCCTTGCTTTACGAAGATGTCATACGGTACGCCGTCGATCGCTTGCGCCGTTTCAAGGCGGTTCGCTGGCATAAAGAATTGTGCGAAGGCATATAGAACGCCGTCCCGCTCGATCACGACGGAAGCGGCGGTCAAGTCCGTTGTTTGTGAAAGGTCTATGCCGCCCACGGCGTAACTGTCCTTGAAATCCTCCAGCTTCGCGTGAATTCCTGCGCCGTCAACGACGACGTAATCAAGCCACGCGACGGAAGAATTCTGCTTGATATTGCAATACTTCGTAAGGAATTCAGCCCGCTTCGACATACTCATTTCGGCGACGGCGATTTCCTCTTTGAAGAACTCCGGCGAAACGGAAACGCCCATATTCGGATTTGCTTTTTTCAAGCTCTTCAAGGTCGTTCCATTTCTCCACATCGTCGATCATATAAAGCAGGGGAAAAGGCGGCGTTCCTTGCTTCCGCCCTTCAAAAACGCGGTCGATCTCTTCATCAATTCGTCGAAGATACCGTCGTTTTCGTAACCCGCCGTTGAGATTGAAAGGATCATCGGCTGGCGGCGCGCGCCAAGCGCGGATTTCATAACTTCGTACTGCTTCAAGCCGCCGTCGCCGCGCCACGACGCGACTTCATCGTTCACGACTAAATGCGGATTGAAGCCATCGGATTTCTTCGCGTTGAACGCAAGCGGCTTGACCGTGTTCGTGTCCTCTATGTAAATATCGGAACGGCGCTTCTTCGATAGGTCGGAAAGCTCCGGTTCTTTTTTAACATCTGATAGAAATTGTCGTAAACGATGTTCGCTTGCTCCAGCTTCGGCGCAAGGCAATATATTTTCGCGCCGTATTCTCCATCAAGATACGCCATATACGCAATAATGGCCGACGCAAAAGTGTCTTGCCGTTCTTGCGCCCGATCACAATAAACACTTCACGAAAGACGCGCAAGCCGTCCTCTTCCACGATCCCGAAGATAACGGAAACGCAAGCCTTCTGCCACACTTCCAGCTTCAAAAGGTCTGTGCGCCCTTCGCAATGATGGCAAAAGTTTTCGATGAACCGAATTGCTTTGTTTGCCTTCTTCGCGTTGAAGGTGAAAAATTCGCCCTTCTTGAAGCCCCTTCACGATGTATTCATACAGAAGGCGAACCCACTTTGCCGACGGTTATATTTCCGGAAGAAATGCCGTCGTAATACTCGTAAATGTAATTTGAAAAGGGCATTTTTATTCGTCCCGTAACGCCTGTAAACGGCTTTCTTTTTTTTTCTCCGGCGGTACAAGATCGCAAAGCTGTTTGATAATTGCGGCGTGATTTTTTGTCATGGCGATATGTGTTTTCACCGCGTCGCTTTGCTTCGTCCCGCTCTGATTTGCGCCGTTTTGGTATTCGACGGTGTAGCCCTCTTCGTTGATGATCTCTTGCAATTCTTCAAAGGGATACCGCCATGAACGCGGCGTTTTTTATCAGGCTTTCCACGGTCTGCAACTTGTTTTTATCCAAGTCTTTGAAAATGCGCTTCAATCGGGAAAACTCCCGCTTGATCTTTTCTTCTTTCGTCAAGTCCTTCTTTGTCGCCATAAATATCACCCCCTTTTCCGGTCAACCCACACCCCCAAACGCGTACACCGTTATGCGCGCGCCTGCGGAGTTTTTTTAACCTCCGCCCTCGGTGTCGAACCCTCCCTAAATTTTTGAGCGAATAGGGGGGGGATATGAGGTTTTTCGTCGAATGCGTACCGTTTTTTTCTTGTCGTTCCGGTGGTGTTCTTTGTTGTGGCAATCTTGGCAAAGCGCTTCGAGATTATCCCACGAAAGCGCTATGTAGCCCCACTTCGTCGCGCGGGCTTCCACCAGCTTGTAACCCTTCGGCGCGATCGGTGCTTTTTCCGTATACGTCCGAAGTGCAAGCGTCGGCGCTTCCTTCTCCGGCTGGCGAAGATTGCGCGTCGCCTTCCAACGGTGTCCGCCCTGTTCCGGTGTCCAATGGTTGAAGAGGTAATCCGCAAGCCCCGTGTAATCCTGCCCGTAGTCAACGCCGTTATAATAATTGTGTTCGCGCAAGTGCCGAATATGGATTACTGATCCGTCGTTCCACTTGCCGCTGATCGTTTCTTCCGGTATGCCGTCCGAAATCATGTGAAAATGAATTCGGTTCGTAGACTTGCCGCGCCCCATGTAAATAATGATCTTCGCGTCGGGACAAGCCCTTTGAAGCCGCCGGAAGTAATTGTCGCGTATTCTGCGCGCTTCGCTGAATGTATGAACTTCGCTGTCGTCGTCGAACGTCAGCGTACTATATAAGGAAAGCGGCGAAAAGTTTTCATTAACCAGCCGCTGGTGTTTCCGCTTTGATATGCCGATCCGGTGTTGCGCGCGCTCTTCGTCGTCCTTGAAGCGCGGTCGCGGTTCAGCTTTCTTGATGTTTGTTC
>VOFC01002773.1_pt1 | contig 23395 bp, 44 predicted proteins | sample 5384161 | NCBI WGS metagenome assembly VOFC01 (sample SAMN12384722, study PRJNA508395) | human gut metagenome | isolation source: healthy gut B | host: Homo sapiens | reverse complement strand
TTTTAATTCTTAAGAATTGAATTACTGAACTGTTATAAGATTTTTCTCTTGTAGATACATAGAGTGATGCATTCACAAGATGAGATAAATCATTCTAGCCAATACAAGTGATGGCAGTCATAAAGGACACCATTATTATTGAGTACTTCTGGTAATAGGTGTCCATCTGTATAGATTCTTGCATCTACACCAAGTTTTCTAAACTTACTGAATAACCTAGCTTCTTTGCGATACGTACAAGAGTAGAAGGAGTCGTATCTGTTTGAACTGCAATACAAGTTGTTGAGTAGTTTTATATCATATGTATCGCAAGAAATGTTGATTTTATATATAATAACCATTGGAGGTTGATTTTACATGAATATAAATGAAGGAGCAAGAATAGTTGTAGAAGACTGGCTCCATCTTACAAAAAGATAATTTAGTATATTTTGTGACAGATGAAACAAAACTTAAAGAAGCAGATGCCTTCTCAAAAGCATGTGATCATAGGTGCTAGATGTAAGGTTGTCCAGTTAAAATCACATGAAATACAAAATGGTAAAAGTATAGATGATTTAAAATGGGAAATGGCTAAAGCAGATGCGATAGTAGGTGCAACGAATTATTCATTTATTACAACAGATGCTGTGAACTATGCACTTTCACGTGGCGCACAGTTCTTATCCATGCCAATGTCTACAAATAATGGTGAATCATTATTTGAACAGGAATTCTTAAAAATGGATCCTGATGAAGCCACAATGTTAGGTATGCCAATGTTCTGGGAATTACGTGATGCAAAAAACAATACATGTCACGACTAAACGTGGTACAGACCTCACCTTTGATATTACAGATCGATTTCCAGGCATCTTCCATGGTTCATTATGGGAAGTAGGAAAATGTTCTTCTTCAAGCTTTTGAAATCTATATACCACCAGTAGAATATCATACAAATGGGACACTTATATTAGATGGATCAATGGGATACATAGGAATAGTGGATAAACCTGTAGAAATAAAAATAGAGAATGGTTATATCACTTATATCGAAGATACGGAAGATGGACGTAAACTGAAAGAATACTTAGAATCATTTGATGATTTAGAAATGTATTGTGCCGCAGAATTTGGAATAGGTTTAAATACAATATCTAAGTGTCGTGGAGCCAGCTATATTGAAGATGAGTCTGCTTTTGGCACATTCCATATTGGTTTTGGTAGAAATCTTGCCTTAGGAGGCAGTCATAATGCGCGTGGACATTTTGATTTAGTGACACATAATCCAACTATTATTGTAGATGATAAAGTTATCATGAAAGATGGACATGCCAAGGCAATTCAGCCGATTGAATGGGGAGTATTATAGTGCTCCTCTTTTTTGCTTGTTCAAATATCGTAAAATGTAAGGGTGTTCAATTTGTATTTTAATGAAACATTATCTCTATCAATTTGCATATAGCGACATTTATTGGTATAATTATTTTGTAATTTTACGAAGGAAGAGGAAAAACATATGAATGATGCTATTAAACTTATTGGTATCGTAATTGTCGTTATTGGGTTTGTAATGAAATTCGATACTCTTGCAACAGTTGTTGTTGCTGGTTTAGTAACAGGTTTAATCAGTGGTATGTCTATCATGGACATTTTAAATACACTAGGTACGCCTTTTTAACTAACCGTACAAAGAACTTTATTTATTTTAACTTTACCAGTTGTAGGTCTATGTGAACGTATGGGCTTACGTGATAAAGCGGTAGACTTGATTAAGGGTATTAAGAATGCTACTACAGGTCGCTTGTTAGTGATCTGGGAAGGCGTTCGTACTGTTGCGTCTGCATTCTCATTAAGAATTGGTGGTCATCCACAGTTCATCCGTCCATTAATCAATCCAATGGCTCAGGCTGCTGCGATTGCGAAATATGGTGATATTGATGAAGATACAGAAGATGAGATCAAAGGTATGGCTGCAGCTACTGAAAACTATGGTAACTTCTTTGCTCAGAACTGTTTCATGGGTGCTTCAGGAACATTACTTATTGTTGCAACTTTAAACGAATTATTTAAGTCACATGGTATTGACCAGGTTGTTACTGCTAACCAGATCGCATTATGGTCTATTCCAATTGCAGTTATTTCTGTTTTTGTTGGTGGAGCTTATGCTTTATGGTTCGATAAGAAACTTAATAAGAAATATGGAAAAGGAGGCAAATAACAATGTTACAAATTGAATGGAATACAGCCACTATTATTGCAGAAGTATTCTACTGCGTCATTGGTGCAATCTTTGCTGCAACAGGGTTTAATGCCTTAACTAACAAAGACTGTGAAAAAGCCAGTAACTACTGCCATTTTCTGGTTCTTAATTGCTGTTACATTTATGGTTGGACCATATATTCCAACTTGGATTACTGGTTTAATCGTTGTTCTTCTTGCTCGTATTATCTGGTTTAGGTTTAGTAAAACCAGCTGCAAGACATATCCCAACTGCTAAGGAAACTCGTGATAATGCAGACAAATATGGATATAAATCATTTATCCCACCAGTATGCTTAGCTCTTTGTTGCCGTATTAGTTGCAACTTTCTTACCAAATCTTGGTGCAAACAATGCGATTGGTATTAGTGCTTTGCCGCCGCATTAATCGTTGCATATATTATCTTTAAAACCAAAACTATCTACACCTTTCAAAGATGGTGTTAGATTAAATGATAATGTTGGTTCTACAGGTATCTTACCTCAGGTATTATCTGCATTAGGTTCATTATTTACTGCGCCTGGTGTAGGTGCTGTTATCGCCGCTGGTGTAGGTGCACTTATCCCTGAAGGAAATCACTTAATTGCAGTTATCTTCTATTGTGCAGGTATGGCTTTATTTACCATGATCATGGGTAATGGTTTCATGCCGCTTTCTCTGTTATCACTGTAGGTATCGGTTATCCATTCTTAATTGCACAGGGTGCAAATGCTATTGTTGTTGGTGCTTTAGGTTTAACTGCAGGTTACTGTGGTACATTAATGACTCCTATGGTCGCAAACTTCAATATCATGCCTGCTTTGCATTGCTGGAAACTAAGAATAAATACAGAATTATTATGACTCAGGTTCCAGTTGCATTTATTATGTTAGTAATTCATATTATCTTAATGTATGTTTTAGCATTCTAAGGAGGCTTTCAAATGAAATTATTATTAACAGGTTTCGACCCATTTGGTGGCGAACCAATCAATCCTGCCTGGGAAGCTGTTAAAAGAGTTTCTGATCAGGTAGGAGATGTAGAAGTTGTAAAACTTATGGTTATACAGTATTCTACAAAATCTATCGATACAGTAGTCTGCCGCAATTGAAAAAAGAAAAACCAGATGCTGTATTATGTATTGGACAGGCTGGGGGACGTTTTGATTTAAACCCAGAACGTGTTGCAATCAATATCAATGATGCACGAATTCCTGATAATGAAGGAAATCAGCCTTTAGATGGTCCAGTATTCGCAGATGGAGAAACAGCTTATTTCGCTACATTACCAATTAAGGCAATGGCTGAAGAAATTCGTAAAGCAGGTGTTCCTGCAAGTGTTTCTAATACTGCTGGTACTTATGTATGTAACCATTTAATGTATGGTGTACTTTATACACTTGCAAATAAATATCCAGATGTTCGTGGTGGATTCATGCATGTTCCATTCATCACTAGCCAGGTTATTAACCGTAAGCCAATTGCTCCATCATTAAGTCTTGAACAGATTGTAACTGGTATTGAAGCAGACTGTTAAAGCTATTGGTGAAAACCAGGAAGATATCAAGACTGTTGAAGGTCAGACTCACTAAACTCTGTATTTAATACAGAGTTTTTTTCTTTGCCCTTAAACCCTACAATCAATGATTGATTAATAAGGAGATGGGATAAGTATTTGTTAATAGTGCCTGGCACTACTGTTTTCACCATGGCGAAATCTATGTATTTGAAAGGTGCCGAAGATTGAGTGAAAATGTTGCTTTGTTGCAAAAATAAACCTACTGATACGATAAAATTACGCTATGTTAATATGTGTTGCTTGTGCAACGCAACTATTTAAGGTATATATAAAGCAAACAAATGAAGGAGGAGCCAAAAATGTTAAGCAAGAATTTGAAAATATTTAGAAAACGAAAAGGCTTAACGCAAGAAAACGTTGCAGAAGCTTTGAACGTTGTGCGACAAACTATTTCGAAGTGGGAAAAGGGAATATCAGTTCCAGATGCCGACATGTTAATAAAATTGGCAGAAATATTAGATGTGTCTGTGAGCGAACTAATAGGATCAGATGTTGCCGATGGGAAAAATGAAGATATGATGGCAGTTGAACTGGCGAGAGTGGTAGAACAGTTGGCAAGTAGAAATCGTCGTTCAAAAAAAAAAGGTTTTAAAATGCGTTTTGATTTTTCTTGTCATATTGTTGCTTTTTTTTTTAGTTTTCTTATTTGTAATTAATTTTTCTGCTGTGTAGTATTTTAAGTTAGGAGGTTCTTATAAAAAAAGAATAGTAGCATTAATTTTAATGATGGCTTTAAGTCTATCGTGTATCGTGAATGTATTTGCAAGTGAAAATAATCTCACTACATTGAATTTGGATGAAGAAATTCAGATTGACAATTCAAATTACGAGGAATATGAAAAAATTTGGCGAAGTTCTTGCAAATTCGCTGAAATCTGCAGAATACGATGGAATAATAAAGAGATATTGTGAGTCAAATACAAATCCGGTTTTTGAAGATGTTCTTGAAGTACTTACAGATAATAAAGACAATAACACTGTATACTTAAAATCATCAGAGAAATTCAATGACAGATATGAATTGGTTTATGATATAGGGGATAATCAACAACTTGTAATCACACCTTCTAGTATTATAGTGGACACTTTAACTGTAAGTGATGATGGTTTATCAAGAGCTACAACAAAATCGAAGACAGGTACATCATCAAAAACATATTATAGTGTAATAGGAAATAAAATCTTTTCACTGACTGTTGAATGCAAATTTTATTATAATGGTTCAAAGGCATGGTATAAAAGTGGATTTGACTATTATTATACAAAAAGGGGCGATAACACTTTGGCAGGTTTCAAATTGGAAAGGCTGGAAAGAGAAATCAGGAACATCGTATAAAGCATATTGTTCTGGTAATTTCCATTGGGGAGTTGAATACGATGGAAATGGTTTAGTAATTCAAGATATTTATTGTAAAAAACACTGTGACCTGCAGTAAAAGCGGAACAATTACTAAATCAGCAACTTATAAATAAAAATATTTTTAATTACCCATAATCAACAGGTAAATCAATTATTGAAATCATTTTTTATATAAATGCCAACAAAATTGAAAGTGTCATTTCATATTTTGATAATTGCCTGTGGAATATGGGTATTCAAAAAAATATTTAATATTGCTAGTTTGATTGGAGCTGTCTGAAGGATGGCTCTTTTCATTTTGAGAGAAGGTGAATCTTGAGAGAAGGTAAATCAATGGTGGCTACAAGATTGATTGCCGTACATAGGTATTTGTAAATAGCTCGAGATTTTGTAAGAATTTGCATTGAACCATGTGCAAGAGGATATTTTGGTGCTAGGAAATACAGATTCAGAAAAAAAAGGGCATGCCGATAAATAAAAACATATGCTGTTTATCTGTCAAAAATGACAATCTTCAGTGGTAGAGCCACCTTTTTGTGTTTGACTATAATTGATAAAATATAAATTTCATTTTAAATGTAAGCCTTTACATATATACTGTGACATAGTATACTGAAATAAAGTTAATCGATTATTATAAACTATAAAGAAAGAAAAAAAAAAGAATCATGAAGAAAAAAATTGTATTTATTATTTGTTTTTTTGCTTGGAATTATTAGTGTTAAAAATGTATACGCAAAGATCTGTGAATAAGTCTCTTCGTACGACATGTGCAGGTACGAGTGCAAGTGTAACAGCAACTTATTATACACATGAAACAACAAGATGGAAGATAAGTAATCCGTTTAATATTGGATATTCTGGAAGAGGCGGATATGCTTCTAAGTCAGGCAAACCTCAGACATCTAAATCTGGTAGTGTTTATAAATGTTCACAGAGAGTAGGTTTTCTAGTACAGATTATAATAGTGTTACTAGAACAGGATACAGTACATATCATTGGGAAATAAATGGAAATACTAATAAATGGGGTTCGTGTTATACGAAATAATAAGGCTTCTAGCTTTGCTAGAAGCTTTTATTAGAAGGGAATGATAATATGATTGAATTAAAGGACATTTGTATAGAATATGATAGGGTTATTCTTGATCATGCCTCTATTTCTATTCCTGCACATTCTATTACTCTTATAAGAGGGAAGAGTGGTTCAGGTAAGACAGCTCTTCTCTATTGTATTGCGCTTATGGATACAAAAAGCAAGTATCAATACTATTATGATCATCATCTCATAGAGAAAAAGATAGAAATATATCAGAAAAAGAATGTATCAGCTGTGTATTACAGGAAAATGATTTATTAGCTCATCTAGATGTCAGAGGAACATTACAGTATTTTGCACATATTCATAATAAACATTTATCTGATAAAGATATACAGGATTATCTTGATAAGATGCATCTTGATGTGACTTTGAATCAGAATGTCATGACGCTATCTTTAGGGGAAAGACAGAGACTTTCTATCGCAACAGCGCTTGTAAGTAATCCACAAGTGCTTGTCTTAGATGAACCGACCGCTTCACTTGATTATGAGAATGAGATAGAAATCTATAAAATATTAAAAGAATTAAGTGCGCATATGACCATTGTGTTGGCTTCTCATTCAGAAGAGGCTATAAAGTATGCAGATATTGTCTATACACTAGAAGATGGAAGACTGATATCTGATGGTTCTGTGATTCAAGAAGATATATGTGGAAAGGGTGTTATCTCTCAGGTTGATCATAAGTTCTATAAAGAGTATATAAAAAGACTATATGAAACATTATAAGTTCATGTATGTATTGATGATGATGGTGTTTATCTTGACACTTGTATCTGGACAGATGATTCTTGGTATTATTCATCATTCAAAGGGATCAAGGAATGCAGATGTTGATAGGACAATTAGAAAATAAGGCTATTATTACCAAAGATAAGCATAGTTATGTGGATCAGGATTATTCTCATTTCATAAAAATAGATGATAAGAATACGTTTCCTCTATATAAAATATATACACAAATAGAAGGAGAAGATGTCTATCTTGTGCCTTATTTCAAGGATGATGATCTTTCTAAATATATAGATAGAAATATCCAGGAAACAAGGTCAGGTATTTATATGGACAATGATACTTATTATCGCCTGAATCAGATATCTTCTCATAATAAAGTCAAACTAGATCTTTATATCACTGATCAAAAAAGGAATGAATCAGACAACTCATACATTTGATATCAATGGTGTATTTAGGAATAATAAAAAGGTTCATTATGTATCAAAGAGTCAGAGATATATCTATGTTCCGTATGCAATTCTTCAGGATATCTATAAACAATCAGGATGTACACCACGTTATATAGGTTATATCATTAAGACTAATACCTATAATGAATTGAATGAATTGATAGACTATTATGAATCAAAGGGATATAGAATTAATGATTCATTCACTGATAGAGAGGCTATGAATAGTCTTGATTCTTACTATAAGAATATGATGTTTACATTTGCGGGTGTGATTCTAGTTATTAGTGTACTTATTGATATTGTATTGGAATCTCATCTTCTTATGCAAAGAAAAAAAGAACTTGTACTTCTTTTGATATCAGGATTATTAAAAAGGATTTACAAAGAATATCCATGATAGAAACATTGGGAAGTATATCTATAGTTGTAGTGAGTTCTACTCTAATCTCCTCAATCATGTCTCTTATATTAGGTACTTTTAATATGGTGACACTTTCTAATATGACTGTCTTATTCATAATTATCTTATTGATAGAAAGAATGGTTCTTCAAAAAATTCATTAATAAGCTGAATATAGTAGATGAATTAAGAAATGAGGTGCATTAAGGTGATTGAAATCAAAAATTTAAATATATCATTTGGTGACAAAGTAATCTTAAACAATGCATCATTTCATACTTCTCCAGGTGTATTGACTATTATTAGGGGAAAAGAGTGGTTCTGGTAAGTCTACTTTCTTAAAAGCCTTTCAATTCGCATATGAGTGTGAATATATCTATGAAGGACAGAGAATAGATGAACAAGATCGAATAGTAGACAACAGTTCATTTATGATCATATGGTCAATGTACCTCAGATTCCTTTGTTTATTGAAGGAATAACTATAGAGGAACATATTAAACAGTTAGTTAAACTAGGTTATCAAAGAAATGATACATATGAAGAAAAAGTTTGGTATAGCTTCTCTAAAAAAAAAATATCCTAGAAACTTATCAGGTGGTGAAAAGACAAGAGCCATATCTGTTTAGCTATTATGAGTCAGCCAGAAATATTGATACTTGATGAACCTACAGTAGCTTTAGATTCATCCTATGCGTTAGAAATGATTAAGTATCTAAAAAGAGTATGCTGAAGAGGGACATTATGTGATTGTGGCAACTCATGATCAAAGGATGATTGAAGAAGCAGATGTGCTCTATAAGGTTGATCAAACACTTATTCTAGAAAAAGAAAATAAGAGAGAAACATCTCTTATATCACAGATACCACATAATCATAAATTATTTAATCTACGTTTTTCTCATCGTGCATTTAGAATAGTTATGAATATCCTGGTTGCTTTCACAATGATTATATGTGCATATAGCTATAATATTTATGGACATTATAATGCATCTTATGAACAAAAAAAAATCAATACGATTGCTTCGAGAGATTTAACTGTATATAAGGAAAAAGATGAGTAATGACTATTATTCATATAATGGTTCAGAATTTCCTATGACACAATCAGATTATAAAAAGATTAAATCTGTAAAGAATATTGAGAGTGTTAAATGGCGTTATGAAAAAGAATACGATGATGTTATGATACTTGGATTAGATACTGAAACTCAACTGAAATATCAAGAAGCAAAACTTACAGGAAAGAAATGTAATCAAACAATAAATCTAGTGAGTATGCAGGTATATGATAATGAAGATGATTATACAAATTTAACTGTAAAGCACAATAATAATAAAGGTGTATATATAAGTAATCAGTTATTATCTAATCAGGATATTTCAGTTGATTCAATCAATATGGATGATCTTAAATTAAAGTTCTATTTACCTATTCCTATGTATGATGCATCAGGTATTACACAGACAGGTATTGATTTAGAAGGTAGTGAATATGTGGATGTTAATACTGTCCTCGTGGATTTAGTAGAGGTAGAACTACCTGTAAGAGGTATATTAAAGGAAGGAACAGAAATAAGTTCAAATTCATATAGTGGTACTAGAAGTATTTATGTCCCACGAAGTGTTATAAATCAATATAGGAAGACATATCATGCAACACAATCGAAGGTATTATATGGTGTGCCTGGTGAAGAAGGAATGGATTATACATATTATGAAGGACCATTACCTTCTACTTATACAATGAGTGATGTGGATCAGGTTATTGTAGAAACACCTTGGAAACCAGGTGCTTATACTGTAAGAGTAGATAGTTTGAAAAATATAGATCAAGTCACAAAACAGTTAGAAAAGCTTGGTTTTAATGTAGAAGGTGCTTTTGTAGATAATAGTGCAATCAATAAGATTCTTTCCAACAATAAACAAGTATTAATGCAATTCATGATTATAGTATTTGTATTGTTGTATGGATTCTATTTCTACCTCAAATACCTCATTCTTAAGGAAGAAAAACAGACAAGAGATTTTCTATATAACTTAGGTTTTACTACTAAGAGAATAAGCAAGAGTTTTAGTCTTACTTATATCAAGAATTCTCTTATGTTAGCTGTTTTGGGAGTAGTATTACTAGAAGTCTTTATAGAGTTTGTTATAAGGATACATATATATAGTTTGATTATACCTGTAACTAAAATGCTGATATTATTATTCTTTATTGTAGCATTCATCATAGAATTCTTTATTCCTGCATTTATTCAAATGATTATGAAAAAAATCAAAAGGGACTGTAATGAATAGGTAGTATTTATTACTATCTTGAGCGTTACAGCTCTTTTTTTCTTGCCCTTAAACCTTACTTTAGGGTTAAAATGAATGTAAGGAGGATATGTATATGAAGAAATTAGGATTTGGTTTAATGCGTCTACCATTACTCGATCAAAATGATGCAGGCGATTGATATTGAAGAAACTAAAAGAATGGTGGATACATTTTTTAGAAAAAGGATTTACTTATTTTGATACGACCTGGATGTATTGTGCCTTTAAGAGTGAGGAAGCGACTAAGACAGCTTTAGTAGAAAGACATCCAAGAGATTCATTTACATTAGCTGATAAGCTTCATGCAGGCTTTATTGAAACAAAAGAAGATAGAGATAGAATCTTCAATGAACAATTAAGAAAAACAGGTGCAGAATACTTTGATTATTATCTCTTACATGATGTGGGAACAGATCATTATAAGAAATATACAGAGTTAGACTGTTTCACATGGTTGAAAGATAAGAAAGAAAAAGGATTAGTAAAACATATTGGTTTCTCTTTCCATGACAATGCAGACTTATTAGAACGTGTCTTATCTGAACATCCAGAAGTAGAATTTGTGCAGCTTCAGTTGAATTATCTGGATTGGGAAAGTGAAGGCGTACAGTCTCATAAATGCTATGAAACAGCAGTAAGACATCATGTTCCTGTATTTGTAATGGAACCAGTGAAGGGTGGTACTCTCGCAAATGTACCTGATGAAGTAGAAGAGACATTCAAGTCTTATCATCCAGATATGTCTATTCCATCTTGGGCGATTCGTTTTATACAAGTTTAGATAATGTACAGGTAGTTTTATCTGGTATGAGTAATATGGAACAGCTATTAGATAATACAGGCTATATGGAACACTTTAAGCCTTTAAATGAGGAAGAACAGACACTTATTAAGAAAGCTGTTGATATTATTAATAGTAGTATTGAAATTCCTTGTACTGGCTGTTCTTATTGTACAGAAGGTTGTCCAATGCATATTGCGATTCCTAAATACTTCTCACTTTATAATGCTGATAAACAGGAAGTAGCGACTAAATCATGGAGACCTCAAGGAGAATACTATACACGTTTAACACATACATTTGGTAAAGCAAGTGAATGTATTGGATGTGGGCAGTGTGAAGCGACATGTCCACAGCATCTTCCAATTATTGAGAACTTGCAAAAAGTCGCAGAATACTTTGAAAAATAACTTTTTCTTAAACATCATGGTAAAATAGTATCATGATGTTTTTATATAGGAGGAAATTATGAAGACACTCTATGTAACAGATCTAGATGGGACATTACTTGAACCAGATAAATCGATTAAACCAGAAAACTTAAAACTAATAAACCAACTCATAGATGAAGATGTGAATATTACTTATGCGACTGCACGTTCTCTTATTACCGCAAAACAGGTAATAGGTGATATAAACTTTAAGCTTCCTGTAATTGTCCAGAATGGGACATTTATACTCTCACCTAATGGAGATGTCATCCTAGGAAACTATTTAGGAGATTCTATATTAGATACAGTAAAGAATTTTGATATTTCACCTATTGTATATTCTCAAATAGGAAAAGAATAACTACTTCTCTTATATTAAGGACAAGATGAGTGTAGGAGTAAAAGCTTTTGTAGCTGATCATTTAGATGATCCTAGAAATCATCCTGTGAATACTTATGAAGATCTCTATGAGGGGATATCTTCTATTTATTATTGATAGATGATTATGATAAATTAAAGCCTCTCTATGATTTGTTTAAGGAAGACTATTATGCTGTTTTTGATCAAGAAATGTATTCACATGATTGGTGGTTAGAAGTGATGTCACCAGATGCTTCTAAAGCCAATGCCATCAAATACTTAAAACAGAAGTCTGCAATGTGATGAAGTGGTTGTATTTGGGGATGGAAAAAGAATGATATCGAAATGTTTGAAGAGGCGGACTATAGCTGTCTTTGTAGAGAATGTTTGCTCCTGAACTTATTAAATGCGCAGATGAAGTCATCCATATAAGTGTGCCTCAGTATATAAATCAAAGAAAAAAAATAAATTGTTTTTTTTAATTTTTTTGTGAAGTCTAAATAATGGCTTTATTATCGCAAAAACTAAAGATATGCATTGTATTTTTTAAACTGTAAATACCTTTGTAACATTGACTAATGTAAGCGTTTATGATAAAATTTTCACTAGATGAAAAGTTAGTCATCAAAGGTATTGTATAGGAGGAAAATATAATATGAGATTTACATTACCTAGAGATTTATATCATGGAAAAGGTGCCTTTAGAAAACCTTAAGAACTTAGAAGGTAAGAAAGCTATTATCTGTGTAGGTGGCGGAAGCATGAAGAGAAATGGCTTTCTTAGATAGAGCTGTTAAATATCTTGAAGAAGCTGGTATGGAAGTTAAATTATATGAAGGTATCGAACCAGATCCATCAGTAACTACAGTTATGAAAGGTGCAGCTGTTATGGAAGAATTTAATCCAGATTGGATCGTAGCTATGGGTGGAGGTTCACCAATTGATGCTTTGGCTAAAGCAATGTGGATTAAATATGAATACCCTGATATCACATTCGAAGAAATGTGTAAAGTATTTGGTATTCCAAAGTTAAGAAAGAAAGCTCATTTCTGTGCAATTCCATCTACAAGTGGTACTGCAACTGAAGTTACAGCATTTTCTCAATTATTACAGACTATAATAAAGGAATTAAATATCCTATCGCTGACTTTGAAATTACACCAGATGTTGCTATCGTTGATCCTGATTTAGCTGAAACAATGCCAGTTAAATTAGTTGCTCATACAGGTATGGATGCTATGACTCATGCAATTGAAGCATATGTATCTACAGCAAACTGTAACTTATACAGATCCACTTGCTATTCATGCAATTGAATTAATTCAAGGCTAACTTAGTAAAATCATATAATGGAGATATGAGCTGCAGAGATGATATGCATGATGCACAGTGCTTAGCAGGTATGTCATTCTCTAACGCATTATTAGGTATCGTACATTCAATGGCTCATAAGACTGGTCTTTGCTTTCGTAGACCAGGGTGGACATATTATCCATGGTGCAGCTAATGCTATGTACTTACCAAAGGTTATTGCTTATAACGCTAAAGATGAAACAGCTAAGAAACGTTATGGTGTAATTGCTGATTACATGCACTTAGGTGGAGAAAATGATGATGAAAAGGTTGCATTATTAATTAAATACTTAAGAGGTATGAATGATGCATTAAATATCCCACATAGTATCAACCACTATGGTGCTGATGGTTTACCAGCTGAAGTTGGATTTGTACCTGAAGATGTATTCTTAGAAAGATTACCAGAAATCGCTAAGAACGCTATTGCTGATGCATGTACAGGTTCTAACCCACGTATTCCAACTCAGGAAGAAATGGAAAACTTATTAAAGGCTTGCTACTACGATACAGAAGTTGATTTCTAATGTGTAGAGATAAGAACGGTCTTACAGAAGAAGAATTTTTAAAAAGCTATAATCCTGATAAATATCCTAAACCTTCACTGACAGCTGATATTTGTATCTTTGCTCATTCTGATGTGACAGAGATTCTATTGGTTAAACGTGGTGGACATCCTTATATAGGTAAATGGGGACTGCCTGGTGGCTTCGCTAATAAGAATGAACCGATTGAAAAGACGGCTTCAAGAGAACTTAAAGAAGAGACAGGTATAGAAGGTGTGTCTATGAAGCTTGTAGGTGTTTATAGTCAGCCGGGAAGAGATCCTCGTGGATGGGTTGTATCTACCGCATTTTATGCAGATGTAGATAAGAATAGTATTCATCCAGAAGCTGGTGATGATGCCAAAAGAAGCAAAATGGTTCACTATTGTCGATGAAACACATTTAAGATGTGGTGATATCAATATAGGTATGAATGATCTTTGCCTTTGATCATGCTGATATTATTCATGATGCTATAGATAAGGGTCTGTAGAAATACAGATCCTTTTTTTACACACTGATATAGTCTAAAACTATGGTACCTATTTTATAAAACTATAATCCTACTAAAGCAGTAGATATTATCGTGTTTTGTGTTGACGTGCTTTTTATGTGGTGCTAAGATGAAACCACATCAAGAAAAAGACAGTGAAAAGAAGAGTACTGTAATGAAACTTATACAGAGAGTTCCGTTAGCTGAGAAGGAATAAAGGGAAGTTATAGGAAGATGGTCTTGGAGTTGCATGGCTGAAATGTAAGTCATGACGGGAGCGCCCGTTACAGCGATAGAGTATGCATGTACTCGAAGAGGTTATTAAGGTGACTTAATAATGCATTTAGGTGGTAACACGAAAACATTACGTTCTCGTCCTATTATATGGATGAGAACGTTTTTTATTTAAGGAAGGAGAGAGAACATGATCCACTTAGAACATGTTACAAAGACTTTTAAAACTAAAGATGGCGATGTTCATGCTGTCAAGGATGTCAGTCTAAATATTGAAGAAGGGGAAATCTACGGTATTATTGGTTTCTCAGGGGCTGGTAAATCTACATTAGTAAGATGTATCAACCTATTAGAAAAACCTGATAGCGGTGCTGTTGTATTTGGGGATAAAGATTTATTAAAACTATCAGATGCAGATTTAAGAAAAAGAAAGAGAAAAGATTGGAATGATCTTCCAGCACTTTAATCTTTACAACAGTCGTACTATCTACGATAATATCGCTTTTCCATTAAAACATCTAGGCTGGAGTAAAGATAAGATTCAAAAGAGAGTCTTAGAATTACTCGAACTTATCGATTTGGTAGAAAGAAAAGATTCTTATCCAAGTCAGTTATCTGGAGGACAGAAACAAAGAGTTGCAATCGCAAGAGCGCTTGCCAACAATCCTAAAGTACTTCTATGTGATGAAGCCACAAGTGCTTTAGACCCTCAGACAACACAAAAGTATTCTTCAACTTATTAAGAAAGTAAATAAAGAATTTGGCTTAACAGTTATTTTAATTACTCATGAAATGGTCAGTAGTCAAGGAAGTATGTGATAAGGTGGCAGTCATGGAAGATGGTCGTGTGGTAGAACAGGGCAGTATTGTTGATATCTTCTCTAATCCACAGCATCAAATTACTAAGAACTTTATCGCTACTACAAACAATCTTAATAAGATTGATGAATTGATCAAAGACAATCATCGTATTACACAGTTAAATGAAAACCAGCAGATGGTGAAATTACAGTATCAGAGTTCTAATACAGATGTCGCATTAATTTCAGTATTATCAAGAGATTACAGTGTAGATTGTTCTATTATCTTTGGGAATGTAGAAATTATCCAGGGACAGCCAATTGGTACACTTATTACAATCTTTACAGGTGAAGATGTAGATATCAAGAAAGCATTAGAATTCACAAAACAACAGGGAGTTAAAGTGGAGGTGATTAAACGTGGTAACTAAGCTATTTCCAAACGTTATAGAGTTTGCTTCAGATTTTCCACAAGCTATTATTGATACATTATTAATGTTGGTAATCAGTGGTTTAATCTCAGTGGTTATTGGAATCTTATTAGCAGTTATTGTAGTAGTCACTAGAAAAAGATGGTTTAAAAGAAAATCAACCAGTTTTCTGGATCTTAGATAAGATTATTAACTTATTTAGATCTATTCCATTTATTATCTTAATTCCTACTGTAGCTGTACTCTCTCGTGCTTTATTTGGTACAACAATTGGTATCGAAGGTGCACTTGTTCCTCTAGTTATAGGAACAGCACCATTTGTCGCAAGACAGATGGAATCAGCCATTATGGAAATTGATCCAGGAATCATTGAAGCAAGTATTGCGATGGGACTCAGTACAAAGAAATCATCTTTGATGTTTATCTAAGAGAAAATATTCCAGGGATGATCAGAGGTCTTACAATTTCATTTATTGCGTTAGTCGGACAGATTGCGATTGTTGGTTCTGTTGGCGCAGGCGGACTTGGTGATATGGCGATCAGATATGGTCTACAGAGATCAATGGGAGATATCACATTCGTCGTTATTATCTTAATTCTTATTTTAATTTCAATTGTTCAGGCAATTGGTGACAAACTCGTAGAAAAAACAACACATTAATTTATATACATTGGAGGAAAATATTATGAACAAAAACATTTTAAAAAGTATTTCTGACAGGTCTTTTAGCTTTCTCATTAGCAGGATGTGGAAGTAAGTCAGATTCTAAAACTATTACAGTAGGGGCTACAACTTCACCTCATGCTATTATCTTAAAGCATGTCCAGCCAGAATTTGAAAAAGCAGGATATAAATTAAAAGATTAAGGAATTCTCAGATTATCCTAACATCAACCCACTACTTCAGATGGTTCATTAGATGCAAACTTCTTCCAGCATCAGCCATACCTAACTTCTTACAACAAAGACAAAGGTTATAAGAAGGGTGATGATGGATATCTAGTATCAGTTGGTGCAATCCACTTTGAACCTTTAGGATTATATTCAACTAAATATAAAGCAGTATCTGATATCAAAGATGGTGCTAAGATTGCAATTCCTAATGATGCAACTAATGAAGCAAGAGCTTTATTATTACTTGCAGACAATGGTGTTATTACATTAGATAAGAATGCAGGTGTAAACGCAACTAAGAAGGATGTAGAATCTTACAACAAAAAAGTTGAATTAGTAGAAGTAGATGCTTTGCACAGGTGGCTTCTAAATTACCTGATGTTGATTTCGGTATCATCAATGGTAACTATGCATTAGATGCAAAAAGTGACTGATAAGATCATCACTTCTGAAGATTCAAGTTCTGAAGTCGCAAAGACTTACCAGAATGTCATCGCCGTAAAAGAATCAAATAAAGACAATAAAGCAATTAAGAAACTTGTTGAAATCTTAAAGAGTGATAGCACTAAGAAATGGATTGAAAAGAAATTCGAGTATCTGTAAAACCTGCAGAATAATGAATTGAAGCGGTCATTCGACCGCTTTTTATTTATCTAGAAGAGTATTTCTTATATAATAGTTTTATAAGGAGGTCAAACTTATGGAATTTGATCAGTTGTTAGAAGAAAGATATTCTGTTAGAAAGTTCTCTAATCAGAAGGTAGAAAAAGAAAAAATAGATAAAATATTAGAAGTCGCAAGAATAGCACCTACAAATTGTTAATTATCAGCCACAAAGAATTCTTGTAGTAGAAGATCCAGATAATCTTGCAAAACTAAAGGAATGTACTAGATATCATTTCCATGCACCTCTCGCAATGATTTTATGTTATGATAAGACAGTATCATGGAAGGATATGCATAATAGAGAATGTGGTGAAGTAGATGTGTCTATTGTTGCTACATATATGATGCTTAAACTCTTTGATTTAGGATTAGGGTCTACTTATGTAGGTTCTTTTGATTATAAGGAGTTAATCAAACAGTTTAATATTCCTGAAAACTATGTACCAGTGATGATCTTACCTATTGGTTATCCAAGAGAAGATTGTGTACCTGGACCAATGCATGATAAGAGAAAACCAATCAATGCGATTGTGTCTTATGAGGAATATACACAGGGGGACTAATAATGGAGTTATTAATAAAACAATTAGAAGAACTTATTTCACCAAATGAATGGTTTGTGACTAACTTGTCTAATGCAAGTGCGTTACTCATGGATGCAATTGATGATTTAAGCTGGGTAGGTTTTTATATGATGAGAGCTGGGGAACTTGTTTTAGGTCCTTTCCAGGGTAAAATAGCATGTACACATATTAAAGTAGGTAAAGGGGCCTGTGGTGTATGTGTACAGGGAGATCAGACAATTCTTATTGAAGATGTGACGACATTCCCAGGCTATATTGCCTGTGATGCAGAAGCAAAGTCTGAAATTGTAGTTCCTTTACATGATGAAGAAGGTAAAGTGATTGCGGTATTGGATGTAGATTCTAATAGTTTAGGTCGTTTTGGAGACAAGGAACAGGAATTATTTGAGGCTCTTGGAAAAGTATTAGAGAAATCATTATGGAGCGAAAAAAAGCAGACATTTAAGTTATATTTTGAGACATCGTCCAGAAAGTATAGGTATTAAACTTGATGAACATGCTTATGGTGATGTGCAAAAAGATATTAGAAGCATTAAACATCACAATAGAAGACTTAGATATGATTGTGAGAGAAGATGAGAAACAGCGCTATTCATATAATGGAGATCATACAAGAATACGTGCGAATCAAGGACATTCTATTCCTGTGAATGTAGATTTGAAAGAAGTACAGCCACCTGATATTCTTTATCATGGTACAGCAACTCGTTTTGTACCTTCTATTCTAGAAAAAGGTATATTAAGTCAGACACGTGGATACAAGTTCTATCTCTCAGGCCCACTAATTCCAGGAAGCTTTTTGTGCGGATGGCATAATTCAGTCTGACCACAGGTATTTACCGCCAAGTGTAGTGAACCACAAGCCGATACCATAAAGGTAGGAGTGAAGGAAGTGGTGTAGCGATTCCTTCGAACGTACGAACAGAAACTTGATATAAGGCTAAATGGTGGATAAGGTTGCGCGACAAACCGAAGTCCAAAAGGTAAACGTAAAACCAAGAGAGTAAATCAAGGCGCTGTGAAAGAAGCAGGATTAGTGAATTACCCCGGGAGGCCTCACAGGCAACGAAGTCCAATATCTTTAAAATCAGTGATGGTAAGTTGTGCGATAAAAAGCTTACTGTGAGGAGTCAGCTGAGGTCATAGTAGGTGTCTCACCAGCACTAAAGGACCTAATGTTTATATGATGTCACTCATCATAAAGCAATATCTAGATAGTTCGAAATTGGAATCATCTCATAAATGGAAAACGTAATTCTATGGAGATGAAGGAAAAGGGAACGGTTCTAGATAAATCTACGATATGAAAAGGAGAACACAGACATGAGATTAATTGATGAAATACTAAGTGATTCAAATATTGATAGGGCTATTCTACAGGTCAAGAGAAACAAGGGTGTATCTGGAGTCGATAAGATGACAGTAGATGAACTTGATGAATATTTCTATAAGCATAGAAGAGAGATTAGATATTCCATACTTAATAAGAAATATAAGCCCCAATCAGTTAAGAGAGTCTATATCCCAAAGCCTAACGGCAAGAAAAGACCATTAGGTATACCTACAGTTGTAGATAGAGTTATTCAACAGGCTGTTGCACAAGTGTTAATGAAGAAACTAGATTCTTCATTCAGTGAATTCAGTTATGGATTCAGACCAGGAAGAAGTGCACAGATGGCTGTACTGAAGACCCTAGAATACATCAATGAAGGCTATGACTGGGTTATAGACTTAGATATTGAAGCATATTTTTGACACTGTAAATCATGACAAGTTAATCTCAATACTTAGAGAAAAGAATATGAATGACTCAACAACATTACATCTTATTCGCAAGTTCATGCAGGCAGGGATTATGGAAGATGGTTTAGTAAAACCTTCTAGAATCGGTGTACCGCAGGGCGGCCCTCTTTCTCCAATTATTTCTAACGTTTATTTAGATAAGTTTGACAAGGAATTGGAAAATAGAGGACTACGCTTTGTAAGATATGCAGATGACTGCAATATCTTTGTCAAGAGCGAAATGAGTGCGAATAGAGTAATGAAGTCAGTCACTTCATGGCTTGAAAGAAAACTATTTCTTAAAGTCAGCGCTACTAAGACCAAAGTGGTCAGACCACCCGAAAGCAAGTTTCTAGGATTCACCTACAGAGCAAGATGAAACTCTACGATAAATGTAGAAAGGAACTTGTAAGAAGGATAGGAATTGCACGTCCTATTGCAGTTACATTTAAAAGAATCAACCAGATTGTAGTGGGATGGATTAACTACTATCGAATAGGCGTGATGAAATATTTCGTTGACGTCTTTGGTCAATGGCTTCGCCACAAAATCAGAGTTATTATTCTTAAACAGTGGAAGAAGCCAAAAAGAATTTATATTAATCTACAGAAACTGAATAAGAAACTCAGATGTCTCTTTACAGATGAACAAATATTCTCGGTAGCAAACACTAGGCTAGGTCTATACAGACAGGCCGATGGCCATGTAGTCAATTTTCTACTTAGTCCCAAGATTCTAGCCATAAAGAAAAGGAGAGACCAGGTTTGGTCAATCCTCTTAACTACTATCTAAGTTAGTTTGAAGTTATCATATAAATGTAGCGCCGTATACGAGACCCGTACGTACGGTGCAACAGGGAGGCACAGAAATAATAATTAATCTCAGTATTGATATTATTTCCTGTCTACCCTATTATACTTGTTGAGAGAATATGAAGGAGGGGGTTTTATGACTCTAGATGAGTTAAAGATTGGTGAAAGTGCTACAGTGACTTATGTAGGGGCTCTGGGGCATTAAGACAACATTTCCTAGATATGGGTTTAATACCAGGTTCTGTTGTGACATTGGAAAAATTCGCCCCAATGGGTGATCCAATGGAATTACGTATTCATGGCTATGAGCTAACATTACGTTTAGATGATGCGAAAAAGATTGGAATAGATATGACTTCTAAAGGTGTAGAAGATCATACACCTATTCCGCCTATTCAACACCATATTCATCCAGGACTCGGTGAAGGTGGTAAATATCATGATAAAGAGACTGAACATCCTTTATCAGAAGGAACACAGATTACCTTTGCGTTAGCAGGTAACCAGAACTGTGGTAAAACTACATTATTTAATCAATTAACAGGTTCTAATCAACATGTAGGGAACTTCCCTGGTGTGACTGTTGATAGAAAGAGCGGGTCTATTAAAGGACATCCAGAAACACTTGTGACTGATTTACCAGGTATTTATTCTTTATCTCCTTATACAAGTGAAGAATTAGTATCTAGACAGTATATCTTAAATGAAAAACCTAAAGGAATCATCAACATCGTAGATGCGACAAATATAGAAAAGAAACCTATATCTCACTATGCAGTTAATGGAACTAGATGTACCAATGGTTCTAGCACTGAATATGATGGATGAAGTAAGAGGTAATGGTGGTTATGTTCATCTAAATAAGATGGAAGAACTATTGGGAATTCCAGTTGTTCCTATTTCTGCTTTGCTAAGAATGAAGGTATTGATGAATTAGTAAATCATGCCATCCATGTAGCAAAATATCAAGAAGCACCTTTAAGACAGGATTTCTGTGATGAAAATGATGAAGGTGGTGCAGTACATAGATGCTTACATGCCATCATGCATTTAATTGAAGACCATGCACAAAGAGCAGGTATTCCATTACGTTTTGCGGCTAATAAACTAGTAGAAGGTGATGAAAGAGTAGAAGCGCTCTAGACCTTGATACTAATGAAAAAGAAATGATTGAACATATCATTTCACAGATGGAAGAAGAAAGAGGATTAGACCGTACTGCCTAGCTATTGCGGATATGCGTTTTACCTTTATTAATAAATTAGTTAAAGAAACAGTGCTTAAACCACATGAAAGTAAAGAAAGAGAAAAGAAGCCGTAAGATAGACCAGATTCTAACTGGTAAATATACAGGTGTTCCAGCTTTTATCGTTATTATGGGACTCGTATTCTTTTTTAACATTTAATGTATTTTGGTGCCATGGGGACAGTCACTTATGGAAATGGGTGTTGATGCTTTGACTCAGGTTGTAGATAAAGGACTCACTGCTTGGAATATTAATCCAGTATTACATTCATTAGTTATTGATGGTGTATTCCAGGGTGTTGGTTCTATTATTAGTTTCTTACCTATTATCGTTATTTTATTCTTCTTCTTATCATTATTAGAAGATACAGGATATATGGCGCGTGTTGCCTTTGTAAGTGATAAACTACTCAGAAAGATTGGTTTATCAGGAAGAAGTATTGTGCCAATGTTGATTGGATTTGGATGTTCTGTGCCAAGTGTTATGGCCAGCCGTACACTCCCTTCAGAACGTGACCGTAAGATGACAATCATGTTGACACCATTTATGAGTTGTACTGCAAAGCTTCCAATCTATGCATTCTTTGCAAATGCATTCTTCCCTAAACAAGCTGGACTTGTCATGGTAGGCTTATATATCTTTGGCATTGTGATGGGAATTATTACGACTCTTATTTCTAAGCGTTTTTTTATTTAAGGGTGAAGCTGTTCCATTTGTGATGGAACTTCCTAATTACCGTATGCCAAGTGCAAAAACTACTTTCCAGTTATTATGGGAAAAAGCCAAGGATTTCTTACAAAGAGCCTTTGGTATTATCTTTATCGCTTCTATTGTCATTTGGTTCTTACAGAGTTTTAATTTAAGACTAGATTTAGTTTCTAATTCACAGGATAGTATTCTAGCGATGGTGGCAGGATTCATTGCGCCAATCTTCAAACCTTTAGGTTTTGGTGATTGGAGAATTTCTACATCACTTATTGCAGGATTTATGGCTAAAGAAAGTGTTGTTTCTACACTCTCAGTATTATTTAAAGGAACAGAATCTTTAATGACAATACTTACACCTCTAGGTGCACTATCACTCTTAATATTCTGTTTATTATATACACCTTGCGTGGCGACTATCGCTTCTATTAGAAGAGAACTAGGTGGTCCATGGGTCAGAAAGATTGTGGTTTTCCAGTGTGTTATTGCCTGGATTTGTGCCTTTATCGTACATACTATTGGATTACTCTTCATATAATTATTTTTCTCAAAATAGTTGTAATGTTTGATACATTTATTGTGATTAATTATAATAAATGTATTGAAGGAGGTGTTCATCATGAGATTATCTAAAATCATACTTTATTCAGATGCGAAAGGACGTGGAGTAAAACCGGATGCTTGTGTAGAAGTCAGTCAGCGTTTAACCATTATGCGTGATGGACACATCTGGTTTACTGGATACAATTACGGAGATGGATTCAATTCTAGAAGAATTATTAGACGTAAAAGAGTAAATATAGGACAAGAAAAAGCTGAAACACTCTTAGAACTATTAAAAGAATTCTTTCTTGAATCTTCTAATCATCCATCTTCTACAAATCGTGATTGGTGGCGTATTCAGTTAATTGATGAAGACGGAAATGAATACAACTATAATGTATCTATTGTAGGAGAAGTCATTCTTAAAGAAATAGATGCTCACACAATATATGAGAAATATCATTCCTATAGATGATATGTATTTGTTTGGAAATAAGGATTCACACAATTTGACATAATCGAATTATAATCTTAACACATTCATTAAGTATTATATGTATC
>VOFC01002677.1_pt1 | contig 23400 bp, 24 predicted proteins | sample 5384161 | NCBI WGS metagenome assembly VOFC01 (sample SAMN12384722, study PRJNA508395) | human gut metagenome | isolation source: healthy gut B | host: Homo sapiens | reverse complement strand
AGCTACGTATTGCTTAGATTTCTATCAATTGGGCATCAGCTTGGAGGCTACCTCGAGACGCTACATTGGACGGTGATGAAGGCTCAATCTCCTTGAAAGAGAACAAAAATGGTATCTTTGGAAGGTGTCATTGGCGCGGAGGGCTTGACTCGATCCAACCGGCGCTCAAGGCGAGAAAGGCTAAGGATGTTTGCCGTCGAACTTATTGGGGTATGCCGTTGGCAGAGACGGTTATCTACTAATCCGATGATGCGCTACGATCGCTGTTCCTAACGCTGGTATCGTTCTCGTGACGGTTGGCGAGGAGACCGTAAAGGTTGTCGTTAAATAAGACATGTAAAGGAATAATGAAAGATAAATCGAAAATCATTCCCCGTGCGGGAAACCAAGTACCCCGTGAGGGCGAACAGGCGGGAATGGATTAATATTAATACTAAAGTAATAAATTAAAGTTCATCCGTAAGTACGTGAGGATGGAGAGCGGATAAAGAATTAGCCCCGCAGTCGTTTGTTTGATCGGGGCTTACTTTTGGAGGTTACCGGCTTTGTTTGTCCATGAAGTTAATTTATCAGGGTATTGGAGTTGGTTTATTTCTACTTTACTGCTTTTTTTTCTTTTTGCTATTGTTGTTTGGGTCAGAGCTATGTTGTAGGAAGAACCTTATAAAGGCGCGTTGATCCTGTTCGTTTTTAATGGTAAGTTCCGTTTTTTCTTTTGTGCTGTAGATAGTATTTATATCCTTTCAATAGCACTATGAACAAAACTGCAAGGAGTAAAAAGCGGAGAATATATTCAAAGATAATCCTGATTTATCCTTTAAATACTGATCTTGTCATCAATGAACCCCTGCGTTAATGAAGTATCTTTCGATACTTATATGTTGCTGGTAAAGTATCATTGTTGAGATCGTCATCGAGGAAATATAGTGTTTGGATCATTTCTTTGTAAGCTTTTCCTTCCGTGTGCATTTCTATGGCTCGGCTATAGCGTTTTTCAATAAGTCGAAATCTTGGTATATTTATTGGGCCGAAATGAATTATCCCATCTAATATCTTCTCCGCTATTTTCTCGTTTAGCAATACCTTTGAATCTCAGATTCGCTACATTTTGGCTTAATGTACTTATTTGTTTATAAGGCCCCATCAGCGTACAAGATCGCACACAAAATCAGCATGCGGTAAATTTTACTTTTTCCTGTTCTTTATAAAATGCCATGATAATGAAAGCAATACCAAAAACACTGTTCTCAGCCGTAATAATATGTCAAATATACTTGAATGTCGTTACGGTATTTATATCTAATTCCCCGGGCATACAGGGCAGGAATTAATGCCCGTTGTCCGTTTAGCTCATGCGTTATCGAAAACAGGAGAGCTAAGAATCCAGCAACGAGATAATAGTAATTTATCTTTTTTCATTTTATTTTTTATTTGAAAGAGGAAGACTATTGTTTTACGATAATCTTCCTCTTTTTGAGTTAATTAGATCTTCTTCCCGATATAAAACACATAACCATAGAACTCTTTGTATTTGTCATACAACACCTTTTTCATGGCGTTGACCGGCTATAAGTTCCTCAGCGGTTTTGCTGCCTGCATGTTTCTTCAGAAACTCATCCTGTATCTTGCTGCATGGAGAAAAGTAATGCTCTGTCCAGCAGGTTTCAGGTAACGTAAATGCGGCAACAAGACGATAACCGGCTTTCTGCAAGACTGAAATATTATGACTTATCGTGTTCATTTCAGGAACTGCGTCAAGCCAGAACTTTTCGATTTCGGCGGGGCGGTCATCCGTAAACCACGACTCATAGGTCAGGGCGACATAACTGTCTTTTTTAGAAAGCCGTTCCAATAATTCAAGCCTTTTTAAAGCCGATATTGGCGATAGCCCTTCAGACCAGATAAGGTCTAAGGATTCTTTCCCTGAAAGGAAGATCGTCCATTGAACCTACAACACCTTTTACTCTATCGGAAAGGTCAGATTGTTTGGCGTTCCGATTGAATATATTGATAAATTCAGGAAAGAGGTCAAGCCCGGTAATCTGCCCCGGGCGTTCTCTGCCAAAATCATTGTCTGCCCTCCCGTACCGCAACCAAAGGTCGGCAATGCGGGAATTATCAGCCAAATTGTCGATAAAACTCAACGCTTTAAGAGTTGCTTCTGGGGCTGCCGGTCCCTGACGTTCTACACTTGAAAAGTATTCGCAGATCAGGTTGAAATCGAATTCGTGAATTGTTTTATTTTCGTTACTCATGATGTTTTTATTAAAAGTTATCTATCTGATTCTTCATTTCGCCAATGCTCGGGTTTGTTTAATTCTTCGCTGCATTTAATTTTTCCTTTACCGATTTCGAATCCTTTTTGGGCTTATTGGTTGAACCATCCAATAATCACTATATTCTTCAAAATGGGATAAGGCGCAGGATAACCTAAATGATTGGCATCAGGTATAAATCCATATTTAGGATAATATTCTTTATGCCCTAATACGAACACAAAGGTTTGAACCTTTTTTCTTGTAATTTCTCTATACCAGCCTTTATCAGCATTCCACCAATACTGCTTGCCGTTGATATTCCGGTTTTACAGCCAAAGGTGCAAGAATATGCATCATCGGTTGCTGCTGCTGTTCGTTGAAATAGGCTCTGGTAAAAAGAATATGTCCGATAGGCTCGTCTTTATAAAAAGCAAGAAGTGAGACTATCGGTTTGGTTGTATTGTCGGCTAATAACTCTGCTACGAGTTCGGCTTCCTTATCATAGCCGAATGCCAATTTCTCAACTTCCATTATATGGCTAAAATCGCTTGTCGCAGTTTCTCTTATTTGAATATTATTTAAATTCATTGTATTATGTATGTTAAGAACTTCAACAAATGCATAACGCACCTTGTCAAGCTTTAATTAATTCCTAAAGGTATATGAAAAATAGCTCGGGCAGGAATATGCCTGAGTATGATGGTGGGATAACCCCGACAGGAACGTCTGAGGTTATTTACTTTACAATTTCCTTCTTTGTTTTTACACATAGGTTGCAAAAGTAATGGTTTTTCTGTATTTATATTATTGGAGAGCTGGAAATTATGTCAAACCGTTTTAAATTGCAAAATATGCTTATTATAATATCTTTATAGTCAGAGGTTTCCAATACAGTGAAAATAGATAGGAAAAAAAGCAGGCTAACTTTGTTGGCAAATTAAGCTAGGTTCATCGGCAAAGTATGTTAAGTTCATCGGCAAAGTAACTTAACATACTTTGAAAGTGGAGCAATAGGTATGTGTTAATGATTCGTCCCCTCGAATAAATCCTTTGAATTGTTGGATAAGCCATTCTTTAGCTTGAACTGGTTGAACGTATAGCTAAGGGTCAAGCCTATCAACGGGTAATCGGGCCGGATTCGTGTTTGGAAATCAAGTTCGAGGAAGTGATCGTATTGACATAACGGGCCGTATTGAAGACATCCCGGAAAGAGAGGGTGGCCGTCAACTTTTCGTTTGAAGAATTGTTGCCGTATCGCTAGGTTGACAAAACAGAACGACTGGGTTCTTCCTTGGGTGGTTACGGAAGGACCTACGAAATTGCCGTCAAGCTGTATCCTTGTGTATTTCCCGGCCGTGAAAGCGTTGTTCCAAGCGATCTCGTAATGGTACTGGTCTCATTCTTTCCGTCCGTCTTATACTCGTTCTCTACCCGGTAGTGATAAAGGCTACCGTTTATTTGCGTATTCCACCAACTGGTGGCCTGCAAACTGCCCGATAGTTCTATTCCGGTGGAATAATCATGTCCCACGTTCGCCATGGAATCCAAGGTAACCCCCGGCTTGGTAGGAACCCGTAATCGTTCGATCTTGTCTTTGCGGGTTCGGTGGAATAGGGAGGCAGACAAGGCATTGTCGCCGGAAGTCAAGGAATAATTCAACTCGAAAGAATGAATGTACTCCGGGCGTATATCCGGGTTACCGATCTCGGCTGTATAGTAATCCTTGTAAGTGATGTATGGCTCCATGAAATAAAAAGCTCCGGTCGGGTCGTACGACGGCTGTAAGCGAATAGAAGCTTCTGATTTTGTGTGAGGTTATAACCGATATGGGCGGATGGGAACAACTCAAAAACGCCTTTGTAGGCGGTTCGCCCAATCTTTGGAGCTACGTAATACTTGATGCGTATGTTCTCCTCGTAATCCTACTTGAAAATCAAAAGACCGGTAGCTATCCCCAACGATCGCATAAAAGGGGAGTTGATCCCTTGTTGGAAATAGAACGTGTTGTAAATATCGTCACGCCAGAAGAACTCTTTGGTATCCGGGTTCCAAAACTGCATACTATAATCGCCGTCTTCCGAGTATGAGAAATATTGATAACCCGCCTTGATTTGTCCGGTTTTTGCTGTATGGAAATACATAATCGGCTTTCGTACGGACGGTCCAACGATGTTCGGCCTCCCACGCACGATGACCTTGCTGGCGTACGTTGTTTTTGTCGAACAGATCGCTTTGGAAATATTCCAGAGCGTCGCCTCCATATTTCAAGAAGAAGCTACCGCTAAGGTTATGCCCCTTATCATTGAACTTATGATCCACGGCCAGATTCCCTAGTCCGAAAGTCTCATGGATATCAAAGTCGTCAAGGCTCTTGAACTCTCCGTTCTCGAATTGCTCGCCATTAGCGGAACGTTCTTCCGTATATTCAAGATCCCCTTTTTCGTTTGAGTCCGGCATATCCGCCTTCCGCGTTAATAGAAAAAAGTCGTTTGTTTTTGTGTATAGCTCCAACCTCCGTTGAGAATATATGCGTAGCCGTTACTTTCACGGGGGCCATTGGAATAAGAAGTCGTTGTCGTATCGTTTACCAACGTCGTTTTCTCTTGGGTAAAATGACTTTTTGCGAAGTCGGTTTCCCACATAACCGCCTATACGCCATTGAGACGCCTTGTTTTGTCCGGTCAACAAGAAATCCAAGGTCCGGCTCCATACCGTATTCCCGCTTGGGTTGATTACTCCGCTCAGCCCTTCCCCGAAGTTCTTCTTGGTAATGACATTGATGATCCCGACATCACCCCTGTATCATGTTGGGCGGACGGGGTGGTGATGATCTCTATATTCTGGATTTGTCCGGACGGGATCTGTTCCAAGGCTTGGGTCCCGGTAAATATACTGGGCTTTCCATCTACGTAGACCGTGAATCCGCTACTCCCCGGAAGGTAACCTCTCCCTCGGCGTTCACCCGGATGGAAGGCGTGTTCTCTAGGATATCGACAGCGGTTCCTCCCGAGGAAAGCAGGTTGGAAGAAGCCTCGATGATCTTTTTTTTATCCAGTTTATAGATGACTTGTTTCTTGTTGGCTACGACCTCCACTTCCTGTAAGCCTACCTCAAGCATTTGCATCGGGATAATACCCAGATCCTTGATTTGCTCTGTAAGGATAAACTCCTCTCCCATATAAACATCATATCCCAGAAAATGGATACGGATCGAATACGTTCCCGGTTTTACGGGCTGGATTAGAAAAGAACCGTTCGCTTCAGTCATAGCTTCTTCGACGATATGATCTCCATCATATAATACAACGTGAGCGTAGTCTAATGCCTTACGGGTGGTTTGATCGATTACGATTCCTTTAATACCCGGATTCGCATGGATAGATAGTAGCACGCTAAGGAATACTAGCGATAGAAAAAAGTTTTCTCATATTTTACATTCGTTTTAGAATTGATACCGCAAAGCTAGGGAAATAGGGAGGAGCGGGCCGGACATATGTTTCATAATACCGTACAAATCGTTCAATCTTTCTATTTTCTGTGATTTTCACCTACTTAATCTTTTATATTTGGGGCTTTAATCAGATGAATGGATGAGAATATACCTTTTACTGCTGTTTGTACTTATGATAACGAGAGCGCAAGCTACCAACGTTATTTTTGACCGGATAACAATGGATAGCGGGCTTTCTTCTTCCTCGGTAACCTCTATTTTGAAGGATCGTACCGGGTATGTCTGGGTCGGGACGACTGAAGGCTTGAACCGCTACGATGGATATACGTTTAAAGTATTCTTGCCCGTACCGGATTGTCCGGAAAGTATACAAAGCAGTTCTATCGATAAATTATTCGAGGATTCAGATGGAGGTATCTGGATCTTTTTTTCTCTCGGGTGGGATTAGCCGTTATGACAGAGGTTCGGATACATTTCTGAATTTCACGAAAGAATGGCTTCGACAACAGTTACGTGTGTATGGTAGTCCTACTTGTTTCTCGGCCTCCGTTCCGGGACATATCTTTATAGGTACGGAGAACGGGATGTTGGAGTATGACGCTAAAGAGAAGAAATTGGTACGCCTTTCGCCGGCGGGTTCGGTAGTCTCGTCGTCTCCTGTGAATTGTTTGTATTCGGCACCGGATCATTCGTTTTGGGTAGGGACTTTAGCAGGTTTTAGTTTGTATGACAAAGAAACAAACCACTTTCAAGATTATACGATACGGACAAATGACCGGGAGGATATCAATGCCGGCAATTTGAATGGCGTTAACGCGATCTATATCGACCGGTTTGATTATATGTGGTTAGGTACGGGACGTGAAGGGGCTTTTCGTTCGGTTGATATGGGAGAGCGAGAGATCTTCCAATCTGTCGGTCGTGAGGATACTCGGGTATATCAATTCTTGGAGACCGGTGATGGTGATTTCTGGATCGGACATAATAAGGGGGCAAGCTTGATTAGCCGGATGAACCGGCTTGCCTTGCGATGTGAGCATTTCTTTTGACCGGCCGGAGGATCTGGAACCTACGGGGAGAATGCCAAGTGAGATCCATCTTCGAGAGTAAGGGACGGAACGGTCTGGTTTGATGATAGCCGTTTCAATCAAGGTCTTTTTTTATTGTTCTCCGAAGGAGAGGAAAATGGGACAGTTGAGGAACGTGCCGGAAGACGCACATTCTATCAGCAGTAACCAGATTACCTGTTTGTTTCTGGATGACTCGGATCATCTGTGGGCGGGGCATTCCACGTATGGGGTGAGCCATGCGGATTTAACACCTTCCTTGTTTCGATATACCTTGGGGATACACGGAAAAAGAGAATCTGTCTTCTCTTCATATCCTAGCCGTTTATGAGGATTCGGACCTGAATCTTTGGGTTGCGACCTCTAGGGGATTAGATCGGATTAACCATAAGACTTCCCGGGTAGATATGCGTTTTTACCTTCTCACCCCGAAAAAGTCCGTCCTCTTTATCCGGAAAGATTATAGGTTCTATCCGTGAGGATTCGGAGCGGAACCTATGGATCAGTTATCAAGACGCCAACCCGACCGGTTGAATCTGGATGATTTCCGAATCCGCCCTTTTTATACCGGATTACCAAGTCTCTATGATTATCCGATCAACTCGTTGTCGGGAGTTATGTAACTTATGCGTGAGCGAAGAGTCTTGGTTTTGGGGAGGAGCGGATGAGGGCGGCTTCGGGTGTGGGATACGAAGACGAGAGCGCTTATCACGTATCGATATATACCGGGTGAGATGAATCCTTGCGTCGAATCATATTCATTGTCTGTTTGTGGACTCTTCCGGTTATTTGTGGATCGGTACGAATGCGGGGTTGGATCAATACGACAAGCGAACCGGGCGATTTGATCATTTCACGGTACAGGATGGCTTATCGGGAAATATCGTACGAGGAATCCGTGAAGGTGAGCCGGGCATCCTGTTTGTCAGCACGAATAAAGGGCTGAGTCGCTTGGATATACAAAACCGGCATATCGTTAATTATACGACGGCGAACGGTTTATTATCGAATGAGTTTATGGGTGGCGCTTGCTGTAAGCGCAAATCGGGTGAACTTGTATTTGGCAGTAATGAGGGATCGTTTCTTTTGATCCCGTTCAGTTAACGGACGGTTTGAGAAAAATACCTGAGTCTTTGCGAATCACGAACCTCACGATCGGAGACTCACGTGAGAAGCAAGGTTTACAGGTGGGTTTTATTGCGTTCGATTATTCTCATCCCCGTAGTATCCGATACCGGTATCGTCTGGATGGATATGATACGGATTGGCGGGAGGTGGACGCCAGCGATCGTACGGCTATATATAACCGCCTACCACCGGGAAACTATGTGTTTCGGGTGGAAACTTCCGGCAATGGTTCCTATTGGAGCGCTCCCATTACCGAACCTGTCAGGATCTTTCCTCCTGGTGGCGGACGTGGTGGTTTATTTTGCTGGTATTCGTGGTTGTATGCGTACTGTTGTATATCGCCTATAAGAGCCGGGTGCGCTGGTATCAGCTTCGCCAAGCCGAGTTGGAGCGTAAGATACAAGAACGTACACGGCTGTTGAAACAGGCCAAGCAAGAACTGGAGGAAAAAGATGCGTTGAAAACTCGTTTCTTTATGAATGTCTCTCATGAGCTTCGTACCCCGCTGACGATAATCAAAGGGATTGACGGAGGATCTGGAACGGCATTCCGGTTCAGAAGAATCTTGTGGAGATAAAGAAACTTTGCGTACGATCTCCCGGAATACCAATCGCTTGATTCGGCATGTCAATGAATTACTGGATTTATCGGTATTGACCCGGGGAGTTCCTTCCCCCGCATATTGTTTGTGCGGATCTCAGTCGATTCTTAAAGGAGATTTCGGAAACCTTTATTCTTTTGGCCGATTCCTATAAAATCGCGTTTACGTATTCGATTGCCCCAGATATCTCAATCGCTTATTTTGACAAGAATATCCTAGAGCAGGTTCTATATAATTTACTGTCGAACGCATTTAAGTATACGCCGGATGGTGGTTCGGTAAGCTTTTCCGCTTTATTGGAGCAAAGCTCATCCGATGCGGTCATGACTTTACGAATTACGGATAGTGGAATCGGCATTCCCCGAATCGTTACCGTATATTTTTTGATCAATATTATAAGGGGGAATCGATAGCGTTTCGCCGCTCGGAGAGTTCGGGGATCGGCCTTGCGTACACAAAAGAGCTATTGGAGTTACATAAGGCAACCATTCAATGTGAGAGTGAATTGGGGAAAGGTTCTGTTTTTACGGTTGCCTTGCCTATATCGGAAGAGGCTTATCCTGAGGAGTGGTTGGAGTATTCGGAACCTAAAATGGAAGAGGCATCTTTGCGGGAATCAGTTCCATTGGAAGGAACAAACCCGGTCCCGGAGAATCTACGACAAACGCTTTTGTTTGTAGAGGATAATGAGGATCTATGTCGTTATTTGATGAATGCTTTTCAAACGGATTACCGGGTCGTGATAGCGAAAAACGGAAAGGTCGGCTTGGAGAAAGCCATGGAGATCCTACCGGACGTGATTGTCTCGGATGTAATGATACCGGTCATGAATGGGATTGAATGTTGCGAGGCTTTGAAAATGGATGAACGGACGGCCCATATACCGGTTATCCTATTGACTGCTTTAGCGGAAGAACGTCAACAATTGGAAGGGTATGGAGCCGGAGCGGATGATTATCTGCCTAAACCGTTCAGTCTTGCTGTCTTAAAAGCGAAGATCAAGAATCTGCTCAAACGTAGTGAGCAACTAAAGTTATATTTCAGGGATCGGTTCGACTTGCGTACTCCGGAGCAAACCATCGCCGATCCGGATAAGGAATTTGTTTCGAAAGTGACAAAGGTCGTTCTGGCTCATTTGCAGGACCCGGAGTTTGATGTAGAGCTTTTCTGTTCCGAGATGGCGATGAGCCGTGCCAGCTTATTTCGGAAATTAAAGTCTACTACTGGTTGCTCCGCTTCCTCATTCACCCGCAATATACGTATAAAGCGTGCCGCCGAGTTATTGGGGCAGCACGCTTATTCGATCGGGGAGGTAGCTGCTCAGGTCGGCTTCTCCGATCCGAACTATTTTACCCGTTGCTTTAAAGAAATTTACGGGATCACTCCGAGTGAGTTTATTCAGACTTCACCGAGTTCACAGGATTCTCATTCGCCGCTTGCCAGTTCCGGAAAGTAACGGTACCGATCGTAACCGAGAAATGATTAGGAAAGCTACGATGAAGACCAAAGATGGAGTGGTGTTTTATAAGCGAAATTCTCTAGCCACTGTTGTGTTCCCATCCATGCTATTGGGATCGAGATGATGAAGCAAACGGAGACGATCCGGATATAAGTCTTGTTGAACATCAAAAGAATCTGTCCGGTAGTCGCTCCGTTGATCTTGCGGATACCGATCTCTTTCCGGCGGTATTGCGTCTCAAATAGCACGAGTCCGAATACACCTACGATAGAGATCAAGATCGCCATTATTCGAATAGGGAGATTAGTTTACCCAGTGTTTGTTCTTTCTGATATAAATTGTTTAAGATGGTGTTGTAGAAAGAGATCTCGAAAGGGGAAAGTCGGATCGATCTCTTTCAATGTTTCCCGGACGTGGGCGACAGCTTCCTGTAAATTCGTTTTCGAATTGAAGCGGATATAGGATACCAATTTAGGATTGGGTATATCGTTATTCAATGCGAATACGAAAGGCGAGCTTGCGATCCGGCAAGAGTTAAACCGGAAATCCTTGCTGACTCCTAGAACCGTACGATCATTGAAACGATCTCCGGGATGTAAGGGTGGAAATCCCGCTCTGCCGCCGGATTGATGATATAATCACTTTGTGCCTTGTTTAAATCCTCCCGTGTAAAATCCCTTCCTTCCTCTACTTGGATATCCATGACGGAAAGGAAATTCTCGGAGGCATAGAATACCTTGAAGAATACATCCTTATCTTCATGACGGGCATATTCGAGATCGATCATGTCATCTTCTTTCGATAATTCGTAGACGGAGAAGGCCACATCCTCTATTCCCGGATAATCTTTAAGTTTCTGGATATATTGGGGCTTATGCTTGGCGTAGATCTCCGGTGTCAGGTTCACGATGGCTACTTGGTCTTTATTGAATCCTAGTTGCTCGCTAGAGGTCATGAAATGGTTCTGAAGTCCCATGAATAAGGTGACAATAATCAAGGCGATCGATACCGTGTATTGAAACCGATCAGGGCGACACGTACTTTTTCCCTTTGGGACTAAGACCGAAAAGAGCCCTTTAGTACCAAGGCCGGCGCATAGGAGGTACTTCGTATAGCTGGATAAAGTCCTGCCAAGCAACCCGTCAAGATAGCGATCAGTGCTGTGAGAAGGATCAGGCCTTTGTATTGACTAAGACGTATATCCGCATCTACCCAATTAGCGATCGGTGTGTAAAGACAAATCGTTTACGATGAATAAGGCGAGAATGTAGGATATCAAGCAGATCACGATCGATTCAATCAGTGAGATGGCTCGTAACTTATAGATGGAGCATCCTAATACCCGGTGCGTATTGATCGTTTTCAATCGTAGGGGAATCAACGAGGTTGTGAGATTGGTAAAATTGATTCCGGCGATGAATAAGATGAGGAAAGCGATACCCAGTAACACATAATTTGTCTCCCGGTGACCTTTCGGATTAAAGTCGAAAGTTGTATCATGCGTGTAATAAACATCCTTTAAGGGGGTTAGACGTAATGCGATCTCTTGCGCTGAACCCATTTGGCTTTTAGCGAAATCGAAAGTCTTGTTGAAATGATCCAATACCTCCTCTTTATTTAGGGGATCGTCTAGCGTGACGTATATTTCGTTGGCATACATTTGCCAAGAACTTTTTAATAGATCCAGTTGGTCCATCGGGACGTAAATACGGTTTTGTACTGTAGTATTTCCCAGGAAATCCTTATAGACACCCCCAATAGTAAGTATCGTGGTACTTACAGGTTGCCAGCCACTACTGCCGGACATCCGGATACGTTTACCGATAGCGGATTGTTTGTCGAACAGCCTTTTGGCGACACTCTCCGGAATGAGTACGGAACCGGGAATGGATAGGCATTCGACGGAACCTTCTTTCATGTGGAAATCAAAGACATCTGAGATATTGGGTAGACAAAGCTGGAAGTTTTCCTTAAATACTTTCGCTTCTCCTTGATCGTCTACCTCGTCGATTTGGCAATACCGTTCTCCTCCGTAGAATGGATAACGGTAGGAGTAATCCGTGATATGAGCGGATGAGTTAACAAAAGCATCGCTAAACATTAGGCAATGGATGGCGTTATGCTCGAGATTCTCCGTGATTTGCCTCTAGCCGGAAGGTTCGGCCCGATTTACTGTGCATGGCATCGTAATTCATCTCGTAATCCACCTGCATTACTATCAGGAGGAAGGCGGCGAAAGCGATTGTCAAGCCGAAGAGGTTTAACACGACGGCGGTCTTAAACCGCTTGAATAGATAAAGTAAGTTTCGAATCATTAGTTTCATTGTAACAGGTTTTAAATATATTCATTTTTTTTTTTTTTTTTAGAAAAGAGGCAAATAATGTGCCATCGATGTAACGTTCTGCTAATCATAAGATAATAGAAAAATGCTTAGAAACGATTGTGTGTGCCTTCGCACGGTGCACGTTCGCTTTCGCACGTTATTTGATTTTAATTCGTAAGTTCGCGGATGTTTTACATATAGAAAGATAATTCGGAAATATCAGCATGGAAACTTCAAATAAACTCTGTTATTGGTTCCTTTTTTATAAAGACCAACTGTTGCTTCAGAAAGAGAATGATACGTATACCATCCCTTATGGCGAGAATCCCCAGTTCCGGTTTCTCATACGCTGGAGGTTGATTACCGGGATGGACTTCCCGGCGTACGGCAGAATTGGATACTCCGGTGGAGGGAATGACCGTTACGTACATATGGGGTTGCGTGCCTCTTGGGATTATATCTCGAGAGCGTGTTACGAGAAGGCGGGTAAGGCTTTTCAATTGCTTTATTGGGATAGCCATAGCCGTTTCTGCCCGGTATGTGGTACTCCTACCGTGCAGACTACGTCGATCATGAAGCAATGTCCTTCTTGCAAACATGAGATTTATCCGACAATCTCAGCAGCGATGATCGTCTTGATCCGTAAGGAGGATTCGATTCTTTTTGGTACATGCCCGTAATTTCCGGGAACTTTCCATGGATTAGTGGCCGGATTCTTAGAAGTTGGCGAGACCTTGGAAGAGTGTGTGCGTCGGGAGGTCCGTGAGGAAACGGGTTTAGAGGTCGATAATATCACTTATTTCGGAAACCAACCCTGGCCTTATCCGAGTGGCTTGATGGTAGGCTTTGTAGCGGATTATGTAAGTGGGGAAATTAAGTTGCAGGATGAGGAACTAAGTTCTGGTGCCTTCTATACCAAAGATAACTTACCGGAGATCCCCCGTAAGTTGAGCTTGGCCCGTAAGCTAATCGATTGGTGGTTGGATCATCAATGAGGAGTCCTTTTTTGCGGCCTCTGCCTGTTGTCTTTCAATTTCTTCCTTTTAGAGATGACATCCGGGGTAGGGAGGTTGCCGTAGTTTTGCCAAGTTCCGTTGCGTTTTGCGTTGCGTTTATGGACATATGTTTTCCGGCTGGTCATCCTTCCTAGATCGAAGGTTGCTAGTGAGGTACGACCACTGGACGGAGTCCTTTTCAATTCATCTAAGATAGATTGATAGACAGGCAGTATCTTTTTATACGGTGGATTATGTCGCCAGAATACCGATGGTGGTAAATCCTTCAATGCTACTTTTCGGTGTGTCGTATCGTCTTGTTGGATATATTCTGAGAAATCTCTGGTGATAGGGATATTGCTGGGAGCGGCCAGTTGAGGTTTCCCCATCGGTTTTCCCGGTTCCGGGTTGAGGAAAGAACCGCTTTGGATTGCTTTTTTGGAATTCAGGGTTCAATTTGATGGAATCTTTGCCTGCTAATACATCCTTTAGCCAGATCGAATCTTGCTCAGTCCATTGCGCATAGCCTAAGTGTATATTTATACAGACGAAAAATCCAATCAATAGTGGTCTCATGAATGCCTGAATTGTTAATTGTGTTCAAAGATAGTCTTCCTTCTTTCTCCTCGTTTTTCTTTCGCTTAAATAGTCTTACCGTTTACTTAATCTTAACCCTCTTTGCGGACTATTAATTTAACAGTTCATCTGCGCACGATAATCGTTCGATTACGCACGCTTCTTCCATTGATTTAATACCTACCTTTGAGGCATCACAAACTAGTTTAGCGCTTATGAAAAAGGGAAAACTATTAATTATAGATGATAATGAGGACATCCTTTTTTGCCCTTAACTTATTACTGGAGCCCTATATGGAACAAATAAGAGTGGCTACGCAACCGGAGCGCATCGATCATTTCATGCGGACTTTTATCCCGGATATTATCTTGTTGGATATGAACTTCAAACGGGATGCTATTAGTGGTCAGGAGGGTTTCTATTGGCTGGAGAAGATAAAGAAGATAGACCCGGACGTGGTGGTTCTTTTTTATGACTGCCGATTCGGATACGGATAAGGCCGTGCGGGCGATTAAGGCAGGAGCTACCGACTTTATCCCGAAACCTTGGGAAAAGGAGAAATTACTCGCTACACTCTCTTCGGCATTGGAACTTCGGGAGGAGTAGGGCGGAAGTGCGAAATTTAAAGAAACAAGTTGAGATTCTTAGTTCACCCGAGGATGCTGGCTTCGAGATCATCGGTGAAAGCGAACCGATGCAGGCTATTTTCGCTACGGTCGATAAATTAAAGAATACGGATGCCAATATATTAATCTTGGGGGAGAATGGAACCGGTAAAGATTTAGTTGCCGCGCCTTATATCATCAATCTCCGCGTTCGGGGAATCTTTTCGTCAGGATCGATGTGGGCTCTATTCGGAACAACTTTTCGAGAGAATTATTCGGCTATGAGAAAGGGGCTTTTACGGATGCCCGTAAGGAAAAGCCGGGACGAATGGAGGTAGCTTCCGGTGGTACCTTGTTCTTGGATGAGATCGGGAACTTAAGCCTTTCCATGCAAGCGAAACTGTTGACCGCTTTGGAAAAACGACAGATAACCCGCTTGGGAGCAACGCAACCCATACCGATTGATATCCGGTTGATCTGCGCAACGAACGTGAATATCCATCATCTTGTGGCAGAAGGTACTTTCCGGCAAGATCTTTTATATCGTATTAATACGATCGAGTTACATATTCACTCCCTTTGAGGGAACGAGGAAATGACGTGATCTTATTGGCTGAACATTTCTTGTCGAAGTATGCCCGTAAATATAAGAAAGACTTGAAAGGGCATTAACAGGGATGGGAAGAATAAGCTACATAATTATGCTTGGCCCGGTAATGTACGTGAACTGCAACATGCGATTGAACGGGCGGTTATCTTGTCTGAAAGTAATTGGCTAAGGCCGGAAGACTTTATTCTGCGTTCTGTCCCGCTTAGGGATAAGGAACCATCCGATGAGTTAAATTTGACGGTATTGGAGAAAGAAGCGATCGAACGTGCCTTACGTCGTGCCGAGGGGAATATCACTCGTGCCGCCGAGCTTCTAGGGATTACCCGCTTTACCTTGTATCGTAAATTGGAGAAATTTGGCTTATGATACGTTACTTGTTGTTCGCTCGTATTTTGGGGATCGTGGTCTTGTCTTTTACTGCCTCATTCTTAATGCTGAAAGGGTTTTTGTTTATTCCTGCGCTGTTCGGATTTTGTATTCTTGCGCTTTCGGTTTTCTTATATAAGGATCAGCAAAAGACTGTTAAGCGGATGGAATACCTGATAGAGAGTATTCATTACGGGGATCTGAGCCTGTTTTATCCTTCCGATTCAATGACGGAAGACGAAAAGGCTTTGGCCTCTTCTATGAACGCTGCCTTGGAAGCTTTACGGAGTCGATTGTATAATTCGGTGGTCGCTGAGGCGGAAACCGAGGCATGGCAGAAACTTATCCGGGTATTGACGCATGAGATCATGAACTCGATCGCTCCGGTAATCTCTTTATCAGAGACGGTAGCCGAGCGTGCGACGATAAATGGCATGAATGAGAGAGACTACGCTATCATGGTACAAGCCATGCAAACGATCCACCGGAGAAGTAAGGGGCTATTGGATTTTGTCGAGAATTATCGGCAATTAACCCGTCTGCCTTTACCTACTTTTACGAAACTTCTCGGTTTCGGCTCTCTTTGACGATATCCGGCTTCTATTTCCGGAGAAGTCCGACATCCTCTTCTTTCGTGTAAAACCGGAAGATTTGAATTTATATGCGGATCGGATCATGGTGGAACAAGTATTAATTAATCTATTGAAAAATGCGATAGAGGCTTGTGAAGAGTCCTTATCTCCTCAAATAGTCGTGGAGGCTGTCCAAAAAGCCGGCATGGTTATTATTTCGGTGATTGATAATGGTAGCGGAATTGTTCCCGAGGCGATCGACAAGGTCTTCGTGCCTTTCTTCACGACTAAATCTAAAGGTTCCGGTATCGGATTAAGTCTTTGCCGGCAGATCATGAACCGTCATGGAGGAAGTATTAGTCTCGACTCTCAAGTAGAGAAGGGTTCCTCTTTCGTCTTGCGTTTTCCGATTGTTACCAAACGGATTCTATAAATAAGTATTAATACATGCGATTAGCTTATCCGGCTTGATCGGTTTTAGCGATGTAAGAGGAGAATCCACTTTGTTTTACCCGTTCCTCATCCTCCGCGAAAGCGAAAGCCGTTACGGCGATGATAGGGATGGACTGGTTCTTTTCCCGAATTACCCGTGTAGCCTCATAGCCGTCTACGATCGGCATTTTTAGGTCCATTAGGATTAAGTCCGGTTGATATTTATTGAATAAATCGATCGCTTGTTCCCCGTTCCATGCGTGTATAAGGTTATAATCTTTCAACATGGCTTGGAATAAAGTATAGTTGCTTTCGTTATCTTCCGCTATTAATAGGGTTGCCGATTTGGATGACTGGCTCTTCTGTACATTCTCGGTTTTTGGTTTCTCATGCGGGACTTCCTGCATCTCTAGTATCGAACAGGGCAACGTAAAACCAGAATGTAGAACCTTTTCCTTGCTCTGATTCCACCCCTATATCTCCACCCAGACGCTTGATAATCATCTGGCAAATCGATAATCCCAGCCCCGTTCCTTGCACAAAGCTATTTAACTTAACGAAACGGGTGAAAACTTGACCGATCTTATCCTTGGCGATACCGCATCCTGTATCTTTTACATAGAAATACAACTCATCATCTCATGGCGGTAGCCAAACAGGATGCTACCTTGAGTCGTGAACTTGATGGCATTGTTGATAAAGTTCGTAATGACTTGGGAGACCCGGTTACGGTCGGTGCGTAAGATACAATTCGGGATCTTCTCGACAAAGCATACCTGCACACCATCTTGCGCCTTCAAACGGGAAGACTGCTCGATATCGGAGAATAGTTGATTGACATCTACGTCTGAATCCACGAATTCTAGCGTACCCGCCTCTATCTTGGCTAGATCGAGAATATCATTGATCAATTGCAATAGCAGGTCGTTGTTGCTATTAATGATATTGATATATTCCTCTTTATCCTCCATATTCTCGGTTACGGCCAATAATCCGGAGAAACCGACGATCGCATTCAATGGCGTTCGAATCTCATGACTCATATTCGCCAAGAACGCGGATTTCAAACGATCGGACTCTTCCGCTTTCTCTTTCGCTTTCCTCAGTTCGTTCTCCGCCTGTTTTTGTTTTGTCACATCTTCTTTCTTGAAAATAACCCCGATAAGGTTGTCGTGCTCGTCTAATACAGGGTTCGCCAAAATATGAAGATACTTTCCATCGCCGAACTCATTCGTGATATCGACCTGCTTTTTGGTTTCCATGGCCTTTGCGACCGTGCAACAGGTACAATAGGCTTTGTACTCCGTTCTTGACCAGAAGCAATTAGCCGGACCGAATTAAGGGGATACAGTCATGGAACTCTACCTCATTTCTCCATTTTACGGTATAATCCGGCTTGATGAAATAGATGGAAGCTTGGATATTATTCATGATTAGTATATTATCCTTCTGTAGATCCAATAACTTATCTTTCAGTTTATTGGTTCGGATAAAGAAGATTAATATCATTATCAGGAAAATAAACAATACGGTGATTACGCTTAGCAAGATCTCGAACCTGTATTTGGAGAATAGGCTCCGGGTCCTCGTTGATAATAGTAGCGTCGTGGGGCAATGACAATCTGCTGATATCAAAAGCCTTGATCTTTGAAGCGTCGAACATATATCCATTGGGAATGATTTGTGGATGGATATCTTTAGGGGCGATTTTCTTCTCCAATATACTTAAAGCCTCTTTCGCCAAATCGGAACCTATAGGCCTATATTTGGGACTGAAACCTCCGATGGCCCAGTGCCCTATGCCGACGGATGCCAATGTGAATGTCGGGATTCTGGGATTGGCGGTCATCATGGTATACGTGGCATTTCCAACATAATACCCGTCGTTCACGTCTACACGCCATGTACCAATCAATATCACGGTCTGATCCGGCAGGTTCTTGATTTGCTCAACGATGGTGTAGATATTATTCTTTCTTCCATCCAGTAATATCAAGTTCAGATCCTTGATATTTTCCATTTCCTTTTTACCAAGGTCTGCATAGCTAAACCACCGTAGGTATTATCGGTGATTAATGCTATATTTTGAGTTTTTAGGATATAGCTTATGTATTAACCGGATGTTTTCTTTTTACATCATAAGAATACAAGAATCCGCCAAGATGTAAACCTTTATCTACGTACTCTTGGATATCGATGTATTTCGGCTCCCATTCGGCGACATTTAAATCCGAGTCGGGTAATAAGATCGCATTCTTACTGATCATACCGCATAAAACCGGTATATCAGGCTTGTATTCTTGGGAGATATAAGAAGCCCACGCTTCTTGACCTAAGATTATGATAAGCTGAGGAGTGTTATTTTCCTTATATTTATCCAATATACCTCTCATCTTACCGTCCCATAAGGGGGGCTTCCGGGAGGCTCTTACAGTTCATGTTCTCGATAACCACCGGCGAGATACCACCTCCCCGCTTATATTCCTCCATAAACTCGGAAATATTGGCGGTCGTATTACGTGTATCGGGATTGTAGGAGCTAATGATTAAAATAGGGCCTGCATTATCTGTAGCGTATAAGTGGAAAGAAAAGACCAGACTTAACACGATAAAGAGTACGAATCGTATGTAGTATTTTAATAATGTCATTCTTTACCTACCTATTCATGTGCTTATTTGCGATTAAAGTACTATTTTTGTTCATACAGTCCACAAAAATAGAAAAAGATTTATGATTAATTGCTGAAATTCAAAATAAAAAAAGAATCTATTACGCCTAAAAATCTATAACTCGATCATCACTCCGATACTTGGGAGAAGCGTTCCTGTAAGACGTTCTATCGGTCTTAATTCGTACCGTTGTTCATATATGGGAGCTTCCGGGTTGATAATTTTACCCGTTTTGATATATACGTCTTGCTCTTTGTATTTGGAATTCAATATGTTTTGGATGTCGATATAGGCTCCAAGCATAATCTTTTGAAGTAAAATGTTTTATCGATACGGATATCTAACTGCGTGAATGGCTTGAGCCGTTCGCTGTTAAACCGGCTGTAATCATAGTATAGCCCGTTATTAGCGTCCCAAGCTTCTACATAACTACTCTTTTTCTACATCGTAAGGCGTATAGGGGAGCGCCTCCTACTACCGGAACTTGGCGCCTACGTCCCAGTTCTTGGGTAAAAGAATAAGTCCCGCTAAACGTGAACAGATGCTTATTGTCCCAAGCCGAGGAAGATAAGTGTCCATATTTCTCCCATCCTTGAATTCGCTTCTTACCAAAGTGTGGGGCGCGATGAAAGTAAGCCCTTTATAATTATACCAACGTCCCATGATCTCAAGCCCATAAAGCTCGCCCTGTAGCGGTAGACGATACGGCCTCATTTCCCAAGACACCATAGTCCGTACCTTTCGACGCAAGTGGGATACTGTCGAGTATGGACATCGGATAACGATCATAATGTTTATAGAATCCTTCGGCCGTGAATTTCAAGTATGAGGTAGGACGGTATTCCAAGCCTAATCCGGCTTGGTCGCTTCGGATATAGCTTAAATGATTTGTCCGGTTTACATAATTACCTTCATTATCCTTGAATCCCAATGTCGTATAAGGAGGAAGCTCGTAGTAGCGTCCGATATTCGCGTTTATATAAAGCGGATCGGACAAAGCGGTAGGATAAGGATAGGCGAGGAGATAACTGATCTAACAAATTATTCATATCCGAGGAATAATTGTTTGCGTCCGCACGAACACCTAAAGAGGCGGTAAACCGCTCGTTATAACTCTCATAAATAGCCGTGGCATAGATACCCCACTTCCATATGCCAAGGTCTGTTTGATATACGATGGTACGGGGGATAGAGGTAAATTGCTTTTGATAGGTGTCATTCGTGTATTGGGCGTATTCGATGTTTCCTCCGACATTCAATTGAATGAATGGTAAGCGGAACGTGTTTTCCGTTCGGAACTTATTCTCGATCTCATCCGAACGGTAATTTAAGGAGAGATTCTCTTCTCTTGCTTTCGTCATTGTCTTTGTATTTAATATTCTTATTGTTGGTCTGGCTACGGCTGATAATGACCAGTAGAGATTTTTACCGGCGTAGTGTTTATAAACCGCTCCAAGGGTATACGTTTTTGTTTTTACGACCGGCAAGTAGGAGAGGATATATTGGTTTTTCTCGCTCATGTCTTCCATTCCTGTATTCAGCTTCATATCATCGATCGCCCCTAATCCGAGAACTGTAAGCTCATTCTTGGGGTTGAAGGAGTGCTTAATCTTGAATTGGGCATCCGTGAAAGTAGGTAAGAACGGCAAGTCCGATCATATCGAAAAGGAATTGAAGGTAAGAGCGACGAACAGACACTTGGTAAGTGGTCTTTTTTCCTAGCGGTCCATTAGCAGGACACACCGATATCTGAGGCTCCTAGGACTCCTCGCAATGAGAATTTCTCCTTATTTCCATCTTGTAGTTTAAAATCAATACCGAACTTAAAGCGTTTCCCTTGGATGCGGGGAATGCGGCCGAATAAAATTGACCTCCCGGATAAAATCGGGATTGATAATACCGACCGGACCTCCGGAGGCTCCTTGGGTAGAGAAATGGTTGATATTCGGTATCTCTACGCCATCCAAAAAGAAACGGTTTTCCGAGGGACCTCCTCCTCTTACCATCAAGTCGTTACGAAACGCTGCCGTGGACGCTACTCCGGGAAAGGTTTGTACTACCCGGGAGATATCCCGGTTTCCTCCCGCTTTTCTCTATCTCCTTGAAGCCGATTACACGGAGTCCTAGCGGACTTTCGGCGGTTTTACGGAACGGAGAGGCTACTACGCTAACCTCTTGCAGATTCTGGCTGGCTTCCTCTAGCTCGATCGGGAAGAATATATCTTTATTCGCTAGTCTGAATTCGGCGGTAACGAATGGCTTATATCCCAGAAAGGAGGATTGGAGACGATAGCTTCCGGGTGATATGCCGGATATCTCGAATAATCCGGTGGAATCGGTGACCGCCCCTTGCGTCGTGTTCCATACCACTACGTTAGGCGAAAGGTATCGGCTGTCCGCTCGATGCGTCTTTTTACAACTCCCTTGATAGAAAGGAGCGCTGTTGACCGATAGCGGCTTTGTATGGTACATAATAAGAATAGTAAAAGTAAAGATGGCGTCTATCCATATCTTATATCATATTTATAGCGGTAAAGATAAGTATTATTCTGATTCGTATGTATTATCTTTGCATACATATGGAGAAAGAATTACAGATAACGGCGGATGGAAGCCATACGCTATATATTCCGGCGATGGATGAACATTATCATTCCGTGAACGGGGCGTTGCAGGAATCGAGACATATATTTATTGAGGCGGGATTGCATGTGCGGGAAAAGACTTTATCGAATCGTGGAAGCTGGCTTCGGTACAGGGCTGAACGCCTTCTTGACATTGAAGGATGTCGAGCTATCTCAACGCACATCATATTGATTATCATACCGTGGAGTTATACCCGCTTCCTTTAGATACGATTCGTCCCTTGAATTATGGAGAAATGATCTGGCCGGAGAGAAAAGAGTTATTCTTAGCCTTGCATCAGGCGGAGTGGAATACTCCGTTTCAATCTCACGGAGCGCTTTACACTTCATAAAATAGAAGGAAATAGTAACGCCTGTGAACTACCGGATGATATCGATTTGATCTATTTCGACGCATTTGCGCCCGAGAAACAACCGGAGATGTGGAATCAAGAAATCTATAATCGTTTGTATGCTCATACCGCACCGGGCGGAAAGTTTTGACAACCTATTGTGCGAAAGGTGTCGTCAGACGTATGATGAAAGAAGCCGGATATTCTGTCGAAAGAATACCCGGCCCCCCAGGAAAACGCGAAATGCTTCGCGCTATTAAATTATAAAAGAGCTTCTATTTTAGATACGAATGTAGTTTTAGGAGCAGCACCTACCTGTTTATCTACTACCTTACTTGCCGTCTTTGAAGAAAAGAACGGTCGGAATATTACGGATGCCAAATTGTGCAACCACGTCGTTGTTGTTGTCTACATCCATTTTGCCGATAGTAACACGGCCTTCATATTCGGTAGCCAGTTCATCGATGATCGGACCAACCATGCGGCAAGGGACCACACCATTCAGCCCAGAAAGTCAAGGACCATAGGCTTACCAGAGTTTACCAACTCTTCAAAATTTGCATCTGTAATTTGTAGTGCCATTTTGAATTACGTTTAATTATGAATTATATATCTAAATTGTTATGACGCCAAAAGTACAAATTCTTTTATACGTCATACAAATATACCCGTTAATTTTAAAATCCATATTCTCGTTCTCCTGTAAAAAGTCTACCAGCTCACGGGTCACGTTTAAGCGGATATTTTGGGAGAAAAATTTGTATGAAATATTATGTTCCCCGTCAACCACCTTGAAATATAACAGGCTCTGACCCGGATTGTTCTTAATCAAGGTCGACAGTTCGTTTATGGTCGGTTCGTCCAAATCGTGGATCGGGACCGTGATACTGATCTTCTCGATCAGCTTGTCTTTCTCGTCTTGCAAAATTGACGGTACCAATCTTGAAGTCCAGTTTTATTGGGGTCCCAGCGGCTCTTCTACACGGGCGGTGATCAAGAGATACATCCCTATTTTACCATTTGCTGTATTCGATATAATCCTGTCCAAAAATGCGATCTCGCCACTACCCGTGAAATCCTCGATCTTCAAGAATACCGTAAGGCTTTCCGTTCTTGGTCATTCCCTTCCCGGAAACCGGTGACGATACCACCTAATAAAAAGTTCCCGGCCTTGTACCAGGTTTCCCGTCGTTAAGTTCTACCATGCCGGTATTACAAACATATGTCAGAATAATACGGTATTCATCCAACGGATGGGCGGAAAGGTAAATACCGACCAACTCCTTCTTTCTTTATTCAGGCGTTCGA
>VOFC01003101.1_pt1 | contig 23407 bp, 34 predicted proteins | sample 5384161 | NCBI WGS metagenome assembly VOFC01 (sample SAMN12384722, study PRJNA508395) | human gut metagenome | isolation source: healthy gut B | host: Homo sapiens | reverse complement strand
CCGCCTGTGCCAGGATCACTATCGGATTGATCCGAAACTTTCTCCCCGCCTTGCGGGCAAGAGGGAGATATGACGATATAAAATCAACCTGTTCTGCTTTCATTTTCTTTGTTGTTTTTGGACACTGTTTTGATTTTTTTACAAACAGCCCCTTTTAATTATATTCTTGTTGTTTTTTCGTCTCGATGATTTGAGCGTCTTTTCGGTCATATCCCCCCCTTGTCTTCGTCAGATAGTTGCTTATCCTCCTCGTCAGAGTGACGGATCTGCCTCAAAAGACTTCTCAAATCATCAGGCGGAAAAATCAAAACAGTTTCTTAGTCTGTTTGAATTTAGCTTCCGGCCTACAGTTCACCCGGTTTCTCCTCCCCGCCTCCGGAAGACGGTTTGTCACCGGCCGGGACCAGGTCGAGATGTTCGAATGTGACATTCTTTTTCACCTGCGTCAGCATGGTCCCCGGCGAGAAGACGATACGCGCCTTATTGAAGAAAGACGTGTTGAAGTCTGCTTCGTTCTCCACACCCCTTTGCTGCCTGCGACCATCCGGAAGTTACCCAGGCGGCCCAGCTGGATCACATCCCCTTCTTCCAACCGTTCCTCCATGACGGACAGGATGCCGTCGATGACCAGTTTCACATCTCCCACGAAGGCGGAGCTGCGCACTGCCACCATGTTACAGAACTTTTCGAATTTCAATTTCTTCAAGGAACGGACCTGTGCATAGTACAGCTTCGACCCCTCGGCTGCGTCTTTGCGCATATCCGGTCTTCTTACCAAGCGATAGTTTAATGACATAAGCGTGATTAGTTTTTAAATGAATACTTTTACGGAATCTTTTTTTCATTATCGATAACAAGACAAAGGTAAGGTCCCGGTACAGGCAGAAATACAGATTGGGGAACATCGGTGAAGATCGGTGCGGAAACAGGTAGAAAGAAGTAGGATATAAAATGTGATTATCTATTGAATATTGATTTTATTCCGTATCTTTATAGGACAATGAAACGATGGGAATTATGATCGTAAACGAATTCGAAATCAGAAGTTACGGGTGGCAGGAATTGGCGGTCCTTTACGGGCCGGATTTGATGCCGGAATCGGCCGGGAAACGGTTGTCCAAATGGGTGGGGGCAGACCCGGTGTTAGAGACGGAGCTGCAGGGCTACGGTTGGCGGAAAGGGAAGAAGACGTTGACACCCCGGCAGGTGAAGACAATCGTGCAGTTTTTGGGTGAGCCTTGAAACAAGGGACTTCTGTGTACGAAACAAGGGACTTTGACGTGTAAGACCAGGGAGCTTGGGAGACAAAAGACCGGACTTCCGGATGCGGAAGAGGGTACTTTTTCCCATCGATAGGGAGAGGATAAAGGCCGGCCGGCATTGCAGGCAATAAATAGATAAGCATATGAGCAAGTTAAAAAAAAGCGGAAAGGTGACTATTGCCGCTCGTACAAGAAAATCAGAAAAGAGGTACGGGACGCGTCCGATCCGCTGTACGAAATGATCGTTTATGCACTCTTCCTTACGGAGGAGGCCAAGGGGAAGCAGGAGAGGATGTGCGCCGTGGCGCAGAATTTCTTCAAGGAATTCGGGGATGACCTGCATCGTCTGATTTTCGGATAGAAGAGAATGCGTATAAGAACCGCATCCCGGTGTCGAAGCCGGAATTTCTGATCGGGATTTTTAAGACGCTGTGGTTGATGGAGGTATTCGGGGACGTACGGCCCCGGTATCTGATCGGTTTTATGTCGGAGACGTTCGATCTGCCTGGCGGAGTCTTCCATACGGACCATCTGTATGACAAATGTGGGATGTATGACCAATTGAGGCCTGTTTTGCAGGAATTTTTTCGGAATTTGTATAGGAAATAACGTGTAAACCCGCTTGCAATGCGCCGCGCCGGCTTTTTTATCCGACATTTTTGGGTATTACAAAAACGCCCCTTTCCTGTCGTACCTTTGCCCATGCCGATTGAAAAGGGCGCAAAATTAATGAGCTTATATATATATTAATATATTTATTCTAAGATGTAGGATTGAACCGAAACTGACGGAAAACCTCTACAAGTAGCTGAAAATAAATTGTTTATATTGTGCTATTGACTGCACCGTTTTTATTTGGGGTAAAAATGTTTAATTTTAAATCCGTTCATTATGAAAAAGGATATGACGTTTTCGGCCGATTTTGCAAGATGCGGCTATACGAAAGTTTCCCGGCAGGCCATGCAGATTGCTTTTACGCCGGGAGACAAGTGTGAAAAAGAGGCAAAGGTGCTCCTGTGCATATTGGGTTTTGCCTATTTCAAAAAAAGGAGAAGTCTCCTTTCATTTCAAAGACTATGCTTGTGAACGAGGCGAGTGGATCACCTCTTATTCGGAACTGGCACGGCGTACGGGGTTGATACGCAGGGCGGCAGTCACGGCTGTCGGACATCTTGTCGAGGCAGGATGGTTGACGGTCACGGCGGTGGGCAGGATGACGAAGTTCACCTTGACCTTCTATGACGCGCCTCCCCAGCCCGACGGCCACGGCTCTCCGCAGGGGGCGGCGGCGACGGTTTGTCGCTTGCGACAGCCCCTCTACATGTACCAGAACGGGACGGTCTATAACACCGGGGAGACTGTCTGATGGGGTTGAATGCCGTACAAGCGTATCCGGCGGAGCGGGTCTTGGTGGCTGCTCTGCTGGGACGTCCCGCCTCTTTCCACGAATTGGGCGGACGGGTGACGGAAGAGATGTTTACCGAACCGGGGCTGCGCCTGGTGTTCCGTGCCTTTGCCGAGCTGGCCTCGCGCGGCGAACGGATCGACATGGCGACGGTCGAGGCGGAGATGTTCCGGCTCGATCACCGGCTTTATGGCGAGCTGAACGGAGTCTCTTTCCTAAGCGCCATGTTGCAGGCGGTGCGCAACGACAGCCACATCCACGAATATGTGCGTCTCGGTACAGCGCGAATGGATGTTGCGCGGCTGTGTGGCGAGCCTGAACAAACGCGGCCTGGAGGCGCAGCAGCCGGATGTCGACGTGATGAAGCTCCTCGCCGGTGTCACGGACGACATGGACGGCTTGCGTGAACACGCCTCCGGAGGCGTGGATGTCCGGATGGCGGCCGAGGTGGCACGCGAAGTCCTGGCGCGTTCGTTCCGTAACCAGGAGGCACGCGAAAAAGGGGAACATATACAGGTGCGTACCGGGTTCGACGAACTGGACGACTTGACGGGCGGCCTTTACCGGGGCGAACTGGCGGTGCTCTCCGGGCGGCCTTCGATGGGAAAGACGGCGGTGGCTTTGCACATGGCGCTTCAGGCGGCGCGTGCGGGGCGGAAACGCTTTATTTCAGCATCGAGATGAGCGAGGAGGAGGTGACGGAACGTATCCTTTCGATGCTGAGCGGCGTGGAGGCCGGCAAGATCCGTTTCAAGGGGACGAACCGCGAGGAGCGTGCGTTGTTGGAGAAAGCGGCGGCTGAGCTGGCGGGGTTGCCGTTGAGGATCGTCTATTGCGGTTCGCTCGCCATCGACGAGATCCGTGCCGTGCTGATGACGCGCAAGGCACGCCGGGAGCTGGACATCTTCTTCATCGACTATCTGAACCTGATCCATATCCCTTACACGCGGGGCAGCCGCAACGAGACGACCGATCTGGCCTGGGCGATGTGGTGCGGAAGGTGAAGCTGATGGCGGTTGAGCTGGATGTGCCTGCCGTTCTGTTGGCGCAGATGAACCGCGACAGCGACCGGCGCCTGGCTCCTTATCTGCCGATCTTGAGCGACCTGCGTAACTCCGGCGCGATCGAGCAGGTGGCGGATCAGGTGATCTTCGTCTACCGGGCCGAGAAATACGGCATCTTGTACGACAAGGATACGAAGGAGGACCTGCGGGGCGTGGGCTATCTTCTGGTCGCCAAGAACCGTAATGGGGCGACCGGACGGGCGCGTTTCCGCTACAATGTTTCGATGACACGGTTCCTGTCTTATGAAAACCGGTTGTTATGAGAGGCGATTCGTTGAAAGAGAGAATCCTTCGGGTGGCCACGATCGAGGAAGTGGTGGCTGCCTATGTGCCGTTGCAGCGCAGCGGTGCGGGATATGTCGGCTTGTGTCCTTTCCATGCAGACAAGCATCCTTCGTTGCACGTCCATCCGGGAAAACAGTTTTTCAAATGTTTCGCTTGCGGCGAAGGCGGAGACTTGTTCGCTTTCGTGCAGAAGATCGAGGGATGTTCGTTTACGGAAGCGATGGGAAAACTGGCGAAACGGTATTCGATTGACAGTAGGGAGTGGACAGTAGACAATTATGCAGGGAAGAAGAAAAGGACGGACGGAAAGGGGACGACCGGAAAGAGGACAGCCGGTTCCTCGGACAAAACGGCAAATGAAAACAGTGACGACCAATTGTCTGTTGTCAATTCTCAATTGTCCATTCGGACGATTGGCGCCGCCAATCGTCTGTTCGCCTCCCTGTTGCAGCCTTACGTGCCGGAAGACGAGGCTTTGAGGGAGACGTACCGCCTTTTCGGGGTGGGGATCGCTCCTCCGGAAGTGCCGGCGGATTACCGGAAGATGCGGTCGCGGTTGATCTTCCCGATCCGGGACGAGAAGGGAGGGCTGGTGGCGTTTGCGGCCCGCAGGCGGACGGATGGGGAGGAGGGAGCCAAGTATGTCAACTCGCCGGCCAGTCCGGTCTATAGCAAGAGCCGGGTGCTTTATGCGCTGGACCGGGCGGGGGAGGCGATACGGGAGAGGCGGTTCGTCTTCGTCACCGAAGGCTAAAAGACGCCTTGGCGATGATGCCGCCGGATTTACGAATACGGTGGCGCTCTGCGGGGTGGCTTTCACTGCCGGGCATCTCCGGTTGCTGGCGGTATATACGCAGCGGATCGTCCTGCTGCTGGATGCCGACAGGGCCGGAGAGGCGTCGATGAAAAGATCGTGGCGATGCTCTCGTGCGGGACAGACCCGGAAGGGGAGCGGTTGGAGCCGGCCTGTTTGTTCGAAGTGAGCCGGATGCAGCTTCCTTACGGGGAGGACCCGGACAGCCTGCTGCATGGATCGGGCTTCGTCTCTTTCCGCCGTCAGATCACCGCTTCCCTCCATTTGGCTTTGCTGGAAACCTACGAACACCGCCTGCTTCGGCAGATTGCAAAGACCGTGAGCGATTTATCTCTCTGTCTTTCATGTGAAGACCGAATATCTTTGTTATCTTTGCTCGCAAAACAGAAATCCCGCCTCTCACGCGTGACGATGCGGCTGGGGAGGAATGTGGTGGTGTAAACAACCGGTCACCGATGAATTTGCCGGAGTCATTCGCGGGAGACGGATTGTTAAGTTAAAAGGAACATAGTCATAATTATTATGCAGTTACAACCTACATTTTCAATCATAACGATTACCTATAATGCCGTGCGCCTGGTGGAGCAGACGTTGTTGAACGTGTTGAGCCAGTCCTATCCGAACATCGAATATATCGTGATAGACGGCGGTTCGACAGACGGAACGGTGGATATCATCAGACGGTATGAATCGGGCTGGCCTATTGGGTGAGCGAGCCGGACAAGGGGATATACGATGCCATGAACAAGGGGCTTCAAAAGGCGACGGAGATTATGTCTGGTTCATCAACGCCGGCGATACCCTCTGTTCGTCCGATACGGTCCAGTCGGTCGTTTCCAGGTTGCAGAAGAGGAAGGCTTTGCCGGATATCATCTATGGGGAAACGAATATCGTGGACGAGGAAAGGCGGTCGCTGGGACTGCGCCGCCTCAGGGCGCCGCGGAAGCTCTCGTGGAAGAGTTTCCGGATGGGGATGTTGGTTTGCCACCAGTCGTTCATACCAAAACGTGCGATTACCCCGTCATATGATTTGCAATATCGCTATTCGGCCGATTTCGACTGGTGTATCCGTTGCATGAAGCAGGCCCGTTCATTCTGTAACACGCACCTTACCCTGTCCGACTTCCTGGACGGCGGTACGAGCACGACGCAAAGAAAAGCATCCTTGCGGGAGAGATATGCGATTATGTGCAAATATTATGGTACTTTTGTTACGGTTTTGCTCCACGGCTGGTTCGCCATCCGTTTTTATACGGCGAAGTGCCTGAAGGGGCGGGTGTAAAGAATATGAATTTTAATGAGACATATATGAAGGATTTGCTGAAGCAATGGGGGAAACATGTTGTTGCCCTGATTTTGTTTTTGGGACTGGTGATGACCTATTTTTCACCGGCGGTGTTTGATGGGAAAGTAATCATGCAGGGCGATAATATCAAGGCGACCGGAATGGGATCAAGCCAGATGGATCAATACGCCGAGACGGCACAGCCGGGTGAGTTCAGTGTCTGGTCGGATGCGATGTTCGGAGGGATGCCGTATGTGACAGGATATGGGCAGGCCGCACCGAGTATGCCTTCTTATTCGATTGAGGATGGTTGGTTGAAAAAGGTGGGGTATGGTGATGCTGCGATGGTTTTTACCGGGTTAGTGTGTTTCTACCTGCTGATGTGCGTCATGGGAGTAAACTGGTGGCTCGCGATTGCCGGGGCATTCGCTTTTGCATTCGCATCCTATAATATCATTATTATCGAGGCGGGGCATATCGTGAAAGCCTATGTGATCGGTTATATGCCGGTGACGTTGGCCGGTATGGCTTTGCTTTTCAGGCGCTCCTATCTGTGGGGAGCCGTCTTGTTCCTGCTGGGGTAGCCTTATCCTTGGCGAACGGGCATATCCGAGATCACCTATTATCTGGTCCTGCTTTGTCTGCTGATCTATGTAGGATATGCAGTCAGAAAGATCAAGGAGAAAGCCTATGGCGAATGGTTGAAGACCTCCCTGATTATGGCCGCTTGCGTCATATTGGCCGTATTGCCTAACGCGCAGGGGGATGTATTCCAATTGGGATCTAGGGGACAGCACTCCATCCGTGGCGCTTCGAGCTGACGCCGAAACCGGATGTTTCGGGCAAAGTGGAGAAGGCTTCCACCGGCTTGGATAAGGATTATGCTTTTCAATGGAGTTACGGCTGGAAAAGAGTTGATGACCGTTCTTGTGCCGAATGTATATGGCGGTGGTTCGGGAGGAACGTTGGACAGCTCTTCCGAGTTATACAAGGAGTTGAAGAAAAAAACGGGGCCCAGGTGGGGAAAGAAGTACAGACCTATACCTATTGGGGAGATAAGATATTCACTTCCGGGCCGGTCTATTTCGGGGCGTTGGTCTGCTTCCTGTTCGTCCTAGGGATGTTCGTGATCCGGAACCCTATGAAATGGTGGCTGCTGGCTGGATCGGTGTTCCTGACATTCCTTGCGTTGGGACGTAATTTCGATTCTTTCAACGACCTGATGTTTCATTATCTGCCTTTGTACAATAAGTTCCGTACGGTCGAGATGGCGTTGGTGATACCGGGACTGGTATTCCCGATCGTCGCCATTTGGGGCTTGCGGGAGATTTTGGCCGAAAAAAGTGGAGGAGGCCTGTTTGAGAAAAGGATTCCTCTGGGCCTTGGGATTGACCGGAGGCCTTTGTGTGATCCTTTGGCTGATGCCTTCCTTGTTGTTGATTTCCGGTCTGCATATGATGCGCAGTTCGAGCCAGGTTCCGGGTGGTATTACACGGCCTTGTTGATGGACCGCGCTTCGCTGGCTTCGGCCGATGCGTTGCGTTCTCTGTCTTCATCCTGTTGGGAGCCGGGTTGCTTGTCTGGTTCGGAAAGCGAAGAACAAGAAGACTGCGGCGACTTTCGTGAGCGCAGGGGTGGCGGTACTGATTTTGATCGATCTCTGGACGGTGGACCGCCGTTATCTGAATGACAGTAATTTCGTCAAGCAGCAGCCGGCGGAGATGTACAAAGGAAACGGTTTGCCGACAAGGTGATTTTGCAGGATACGGGTTCGACTTTCCGTGTGTTGAACATCAATAACCCGTGGCAGGAAACGAATACTTCCTATTTCCATCATTCTATCGGAGGGTATCATGCCGTCAAGCTACGCCGTTACCAGGAGCTGATCGACCATCGGCTGGACGGTGAGTTGCGTGGGATTATCGGTGCTTTGCAGAAGGCACAGACGGCCGAAGACGTGATGTCTGCGTTGGCTGCCTGTCCTACCTTGAATATGTTGAATACCCGCTATGTCATCTATAACCCCGAACAGCAACCGTTGAAGAATCCGTATGCATTCGGGAATGCCTGGTTTGTAGACAAGCTGGATATGGTGGACAATGCGGATGCCGAGATAGAAGCCTTGAATACGATCGATCCGCTGGAGACGGCGGTTGTGGACAAACGTTTCCGAAAGAGCTGGAAGGATTTGTCCCGCAGAAAGATTCGACCGCAACGATCGTGTTGGAGGAATACCGTCCGAACCGTCTGACCTATAAGAGTAAAGCGGATAAAGAGCAGTTGGCAGTCTTCTCCGAAGTATATTACCAGCCGGGTTGGAAGGCTACGGTCGATGGTGGTGCGAAGTGCCTCATTTCCGTGCGGACTGGATATTGCGTGGCATGCGTGTTCCGGCAGGCGAACATACGATCGTATTCGAGTTCCGTCCGTCCGGTTATGTGACGGCTGCATACGTTTCTTCCTACAGTTCGTTCCTGATCTTGTTATTGCTGATCGCTGCGATCGGTTGGTCGGGATGGAAATATTGGAAAAAGAGTAAAATTGATATTGTTCAAAAGCATCACTTTTGACGGTCGTCTTTATCCCGATGAAGTCAATGTTCGTATGGGATGAAGACGGTTGTCATGACAATGGCCTTGGGAGTCTTTTTATTTGTAGAACGTTTTCCTGGAATGCTGAAAACTCCTCTTTCTTCAGAACCAATCTGTTCCAGGCAGCATCTAAAAATCCACAACCGTATCCTGACAGTTGGATAAAGGAGGCGATAATCGACAGGAAGCCGATTTTGATGCTTTTTATTCTGAATCGAAGAATCCGCAAAGATAAGCAAACAGAAAAGTCCGAGCGGCAATAAACTCCAAGTGCAGAAGAGGCTTCCGACCAGGAAAAAGAGTACTCCTAATGTAAAGGCCGCCGGCAATAGATGTACCAGTTTAAGCGAGTCCGGATATTTCTTGTACAAATTGATACGGGCGATGCCGGAATTATAAACCTGGCGGAAGAACTTGTGCCAATCCGTACGTCTCTTGTGATATACCCAGGCCGAGGGAAACAGGCATACTTTGTTGCCGTTCTTGAACAGGCGGATACTGAAATCGATATCTTCTCCGAAACGCATGGGGGAGAAGCCGCCTAACGCTTCGTAGGTGCTTTTCCGGATTCCCATGTTGAAGCTGCGGGGGTAGAACTTATCCATCTTCTTTTTTCCGCCACGAATGCCGCCTGTCGTAAAGAAGGAGGTCATGGAGTAGTTGATGGCTTTCTGCACGTCCGTAAAGCTGTCAGAGGCCTTGTCCGGCCCTCCGAAAGCGTCCGCCCCGGTTTCCTTCAGTTCCTTGTTTACCGATTTGATGTAGTCGGGAGGCAGGATGCAATCTGAATCGAGAACGATCAGGTAATCGCCTTTGCTCTGCTTCGCCCCGTAGTTACGGGCATTGCCCGGACCGCCATTAGGAATATAGGAATAGGAAACATCCAACTTATCTTTGAAAGCTTCGACTACATGCTGGCAAGTCTCCTTCGAGCCGTCTTCGACGATGACGACTTCGAAGTTTGTTTCACTCTGCCGTGTAAGGCTGTCCAATAACTCCTCTACCTCGTTGGGACGGTTGTAGACAGGGATGATAAGGGATAAATGGGATGTTGCCATATTTATGAATTCTTTAAGATGTAATATCCGCAGGTTGTATAGAAGTTACGGATATACGGGATATTCAGGAATCTCCATAGTCTGCGGGGGACGGAGATTGAATTTTGTTTCGTAATTAGGGTTGATGAAATAGAGGACTTCTTCGACTATCCGGTATTTTTCTTTGTGCACGATCGAGAGAAAACGTTCCAATGAAATGCCGGTATCTTTGATTTCCAAAAGTCCTCCGGGATTGACATTCCCCATTCCAACACTTTTTATATACGGGACGGGGCAATAGATGGAACCAGGGCAAATGGCTTAGGAGCTTGTTGTTGCAAATCTGCTGGTGACCTCCGAATGGATTTTGCCAGGGTGGAAAGGCTACGAAAATAATACCGTGAGGACTTAAGAACCTCTTTATAAAAAGGCAAGAATAATTCTTGGTTGGGGATGTGTTCTATCACATCCCGGATGATGATAATGTCGAACTTGTTGTGCAGTTCGGTTACTTTGTAGATATCCTCGCAGATCAATGTCAAGTTTCTGTTGTTGGGATGTACGCTGTAGATTTCTTTTGCGATTGCAATCGGCCTCCGTTGATGTCTATGCCGGTCACTTGGCAACCGAGATCCGAGAAAGGGCTTTATGTTTCCTCCTTCCCCGCAACCGATTTCGAGAATGTGGAATCTGCCGTAATCGGTTTATGCTTTTCAATGAAAAGGTATTACATATTTTTTTGTGTCGTAATACTTTGTTCGTTGAAATATAGTTGTCTGTCAGCGTGTCTTTTTGCATATCTACAAAATAAAAAAGAGGGTGTGCCGAAAGCCTTCATACTTTTGAGCACACCCTCAGATATATTAATATCTGTAATGTTCGGCCTTATAAGGTCCTTCGACCGGTACGCCGATGTAATCGGCTTGCTTCTGTGTCAACTTGGACAGTTTGACGCCGATGCGCTCCAGGTGGAGGCGGGCAACTTCTTCGTCCAAACGTTTCGGCAGGCGGTAGACACCTACCTCGTAAGGCATTGTCCATAAATCCATCTGGGCCAAGACTTGATTTGTGAAGGAGTTGCTCATTACGAAGGAAGGATGGCCTGTCGCGCAACCCAAATTCACCAAGCGGCCTTCTGCCAACAGGAAGATAGAGTTGCCTGTCGGGAACGTGTACTTGTCAACCTGCGGTTTGATGTTGGTGTGCTGGATGTTCGGATAGTTCACCAACTTGTCGACCTGGATTTCGTTGTCGAAATGGCCGATGTTGCAAACGATGGCCTGGTCTTTCATCTGGGCCATGTGTTCGATGGTGATGATATCGCAGTTACCGGTGGTCGTGACAAAAACGTTGCCTTCCTTGACGGCTTCTTCCATCGTTGTCACTTCGAAGCCTTCCATGGCGGCTTGCAGGGCGCAGATCGGGTCGATCTCCGTGATCAGGACACGGGCTCCGTAAGAGCGCATGGAGTGGGCACAGCCTTTCCCTACGTCGCCATATCCGGCAACCACCACGACTTTACCGGCGATCATCACGTCGGTAGCGCGCTTGATGCCGTCGGCCAGTGATTCGCGGCAACCGTACAGGTTGTCGAATTTCGATTTCGTAACGGAGTCGTTGACATTGATGGCCGGAACCAGCAGTTCGCCTTTTTCCATCATTTGGTACAGGCGGTGTACGCCGGTAGTCGTTTCTTCCGGAGACACCTTTCATTTCGGCGACCGTACGGTGCCAACGGCTATTGTCTTCTGCAGGATACGGTTTAAGGTATCCAGGATAACCTGTTCTTCGTGATTGCCACCTTTGCGGTTGATCGTTTCGGCATCGTTCTCTGCCCGGTAACCCATATGGACCAGCAGGGATGCGTCGCCACCATCATCCACAATCATGTGCGGACCTTTGCCGTCGGGGAAACGGAGCGCCATGTCGGTACACCACCAGTATTCTTCCAGTGTTTCACCCTTCCAGGCGAAAACGGGTAACACCATCGGCAGCGATGGCTGCGGCAGCATGATCCTGTGTAGAGAAGATGTTGCAGCTTGCCCAGCGAACATCTGCTCCCAACGCAACTAATGTTTCGATTAACACCGCGGTCTGAATAGTCATATGCAGTGAGCCGGTGATACGTGCGCCTTTCAAGGGTTTCTGATCGGCGTATTTCTTGCGAAGTGCCATTAATCCCGGCATTTCGTGTTCGGCGATCTCGATTTCTTTACGACCGAATTCAGCCAAACTCATATCTGCCACTTTATAAGGCAGATTAGTTGGAAATAATTGTGACATAAATTGATACTAAAATGTTAATGCTGCAAAGGTAGTAAAAAAAATCATACCGGAGTGATTCCCTGGTCGGCCAATAACTTCAATCCTAAATCCTTCAGTTTGAACTTCTGGATCTTTCCGCTACCGGTCATGGGGTAGGTGTCGACAAAGAATATATACTTCGGGATCTTATGCCGGGCGATCTTCCCGCGGCAGAAGTCCTTGACGATTGCACATCTTTCACGCCTTTCAGGTGATAGAGGAATTCCTCCAGCTCACGTAACCTTTCATGGTATCCTTGATAGCCGGTGATGCGGTTGCCATTTTCTCCCCCAGGTCGCCACTGTGCAGGGCCGTCTTTATCACCTGTTTCAGGGGTTGATGACCTTTACATCCGTATTGTAACCCAAGCACATTTCACGTCCGACCGGACATTCTTTGTTTCGCGACCTCGGCCGGTAAATTCGTAGTCACGGCCCACCGTACGGGGGGGCTTCCACGTCGTCGATGCGCGAATGCGTCATGCCGGGCGATGCTTCCGTCAACCCGTATACGCTGGTTACTCGCATGAACATTTTTTCTTCCACTTGTTTCATCAGCTCCACCGGGCAAAGCGAGCCGGCCATGATGCCGGTGCGGAGGGAGGTCAGGTCGAACATGTCTGAACATGGGATGATGGAGTTCGGCAATGGAGGCAACCAGCATGGTGACTTACTCCATGCGTCAAGACATGGAGGCGCACGACCGTAAAACGAGAGGCGCACTGGCAGCATAGTTTGTCCTGCCGTTCCTCCTGTGGAATGGATGGCAGAACCAGCAGCCCCTTTGAGGGTCGGATCGTTCTCGTGCGGGGTCACCATTCTTCTGTACATCCCGTGCAGTCAGACAGTTCATTTCTCCTGCGAGCACGACACCGAAGCAGTGGAACAGAGGCACGCAGACGCAAATAGTTTGTCATCTGCCGTGAAATTCTGTGGATCATCTCCGGCGTATTGCTTCTGCTAGTGCTCACAAATGACCTGCACCAATTCGTATTTACCTTTCCGAAGGACGCCACCGTGTGGACAGACAAAAACAACAGTTACTCGATAGGCTACTTCATTAGTGTGGGCTGGCAGGTACTATGTGCCTTTGCCGCACTCGTAATTATGTTTTTCAAATGCCGCGTGCAAAAAGGAAGGCTCCACTTTCTGCCCATTGTTCCTATGCTGCTGGCGATTGTTTACAGTGCCCTTTACTATGTGGGTGCGGATTGGCTGCTCCACTTGTTCGGCGATGTTGCTGCATTCCAAAGTGTGATGTATATTCTGACCTTTGAGTTTTGCATCGCTTGCGGATATATACATTCAAACAGCCGTTATGTGGACTTGTTTGCCTCTTCTGTCGGCACATCGGCAGAGATCACCGACAAGGACTTTACCGTTCGGTATGCAGCTGTAAACGCTACACCTATCTCAAAGGAAACGATGAAAAAAGCCGAGCAAAGCCCGGTCACGATGGGCAGCTTGACCGTTCACACCATGCCCATTGACGGCGGCTATGCCGTGTGGACGGAGGATGTGTCGGCTCTGCGTGACATCAAGGAGGACTCGAGCTTCTTGCAGATGAGCTTGCCGACAGGAACGAAATACTCCGTTATGAATACAAGCGTGAATCCAAGCACCGCAAGGTGGAGGAGCAAAACCGCCTGTATGATCTCCTGCGTTCCGTTACGCAGACGCAGATCGACCGCATTGCGGAGCTCACTAAGGAATACCGCCGAATCTCAAGCACCGATCCCGACAGCGCCAAAACGCTCCTTGCCGAGATTGCCGTGCTGTGCAGCTATATTAAACGCCGCAAGCATCTGACGCTCCTTATCGACCGAGATATTAAAATAGCGGCATCGGAACTTCACCGTGCCTTCAATGAGTCGCTCCAAACGCTGAAGCTATTGGGTGTCCGCAGCTCACTTTATGTGGACGAGTCTCTTTCCATGCTCTCCAGCAAAACGGCGACCGCTGTATTTGATTTTTATGAATCGGTTATTGAAGCCGATATTTTGAATTTAACAGGCATACAGGTAAGCCTCATAAAGGCAGACGGCTTGCGCTTGTCACTGAATGTGTGCTGCAAAGCCGACCTTTCCGCTTTGGTAAGCGGAGACGGTATCCGCTGTGAAAAAGAGGATGACGAGGAATACCAGCGCCTTGTATTTGAAGCGAAAGAAGGTGACAGGAAATGAGTGCATTTTCTTCCCTTTCTGAATTCTGGCAGACTATGCTGCCGTTTATCATGCTTGTGGAGATTGTCCTTGAAATCGGGCTGTTTATGTATCAGCTTCTTCGCAGCAATAAGCCGGTGCGCAGCCTGCTGAGTCTGGCGATTATGGCGGTGATGATTCCACTGCTGTTCTCCGTTTCCCAGGCAGATCCCGATAATATCGGGGACGCATTTCTGCTGGATGCACCGTGGCTGATATTTGCCGCTGCCATTTTCCTTGCGGCAGTTCACTTTGCCATTGCTCTGCCGCGGGAATACCGCCGTAAAAAAGAACGAGCTCTCGCCGTTCTCCATTAAGGAAGCAACCGATAAGCTGCCTATGGGCATCTGCTTTGCCGACCCCAACGGCAGGATCATCCTGTGCAACAACCGTATGCGCAGGCTCTCCTTTGCCCTTTGTGGCCACGAACTGCAAATCAAAAGCGATATGGAAAATGCCCTGAGGGTGCCGGACAGATCCGTAACCGTCAAGGATGATTGCTACATCCTGCCCGACAAGACCGTCTGGCAGTTTCGCACACAAAATATCACCGTGGACAGCGATGACCGCTGGCAGCAGATAACGGCGCACAATGTAACCGAGCTGTATAACGGCTACCAAAAGCAAGAGGAAATAAATAAAGAACTGGCAGAAGTCAATCGAAAGCTCAGGAATATGTACGCTCGCATGGAGGACGATGTCAAGGAGAAGGAAAGCCTTGACCTAAAAGTCTATATTCACGATACCATCGGGCGAAGCCTCCTGACCATCCGTGACATCATAGACAGCGGAGAGGATACCGAGCGAAAGCTTGAGGCACTGCAAAATGCCATCGGTATGCTGGCAAGCAACCGTGTCACCTCTGTCAGCACAATGGACGAGGTAAAAAGAACCGCACGGCAGCTTGGCGTGGCTGTAAAAATCGACGGCTACCTGCCCCGTGATACCGTAGCCGAGGAGCTGACCGTTGCTGCCGCCAAGGAGTGCGTGACAAACTGCATCAAGCACGCAGACGGGAATGAGGTATATATCCGCATTGCCCAGCGCGGCGAACACTATGATGTTACCATAACTAACAATGGCAAAATACCCACAAAGCCGATAAAGGAAGGCAGCGGCCTGTCAACACTTCGCCGCAGCATTGAAAGCTCCGGCGGCGAAATGCATATTTCGCACAATCCACGATTTGCTCTTCTGATTACAATTCCCGCAAAGGAGATTAGCCTATGATAAACACCATACTTGTAGAGGATGATTTATACATCCAAAAGCACTTTGTCGATCGTCTTGCGGCAGACGGTGAGTTTTATCTTGTCGGCGTTTTCCGTGACGCCTTTGAAGCGGAAAAGCATTGCAATGCCACCGTAAAACTCGTCCTTATGGATGTGCAGACGCAGCACAAGCATTCCGGTCTTGCCGCCGCAGAGCGTATCAAAAAGACTTTTCCGCAGATTAAAATCGTTGTGGCTACCTCGCTTGTCGATCCGCAGGTGTTGGAACGAGCCAAAATGGGCGCCGCCGACAGCCTGTGGTATAAGGACCACGGCACAGAGGAACTGATGAGCGTGGTAAAGCGCACCCTGGCAGGCGAAAAGGTATTTCCCGATATCGCTCCGGCCATTGAAATGGAGGGCACGATGTCCGATGCCTTCTCGCCCCGGCAGTTAGACATCCTGCGCCTTTATATAAAGGGCTTTACCTATCAGGAAATCGCTGACAAGCTGGGTATCTCCAAAAACGGCGTTCGCTGGAACCTGGACGATATGGTGGAAAAGGGCGGCTTTGAAAGCAGAGAAGCACTGGTTGCAACCGCCATTGAAAACAAACTCATGGCAACCACCTTAAAAAGACGAATAAGCAAAACTGAACCCCTTGGCTGTATGGTCAAGGGGTTTTTCGCGCACAAAAGGCAAAAATTTTTGGAAAAAATCGAGATTTTTCTTCTGTTACTGGCACAAGTGCCAGTGACAAGCACCAAAAAATCAGTAAAATTGATATTGTAAGATTAAAGTTATGCTTTTAGAAGGTGGTGATGAATAATGAAAAAAATCGTTTTGGACATTCAGAGTGATATCCATGCGCACACCATGGAGCGAATGCTGATGCAAAAATTGGACGATTGCCATGTTGTGATTTCCGAGTCGCCGGACGCAACCGCCGAGTGGTGCAAAACGCATCGACCGGATGTGCTTTTAATGGAGGTCAAGGCGTATTCGCCCTGGATGTTCAAAGAAAGAATGGCAATCCGTGACAAGGTAAAACGGAACATGGAAAACTGCCGGGTCATTCTCTTTGTGGATGACGATACAGACGGAGAGTTGACCGAAAAGGTACGGCAGGCAAAGCGCGAGGGTCTGATAGACGCTTTTCTCTTCGGTTCGGTATCCGAAAACTGCTTTGCTTCGGTGATCGACAGTGTTTAAATCAGGCAACACAAAATGCATACACAAATTTTCAAAATGATATTGAGGAAGGAAGTGATAATATGACAAAAACAAACACACGAAGTCGCATCGTCAGCATCCTGCTGGTGCTTGTGATGCTACTGACAATGGTGCCCATCACCGGCGTGACGGCGAGCGCGGCGGAGGATGATACATCTTATGCGAAGGCGGAAATCAGGAACTATGATACATTTGCGACCTATCTCCGTTCGTACGATTCAAGAGATCTCAAGCTGGAAGAAGACATCAATTACACGATAGGCATTAAAGATCTTTCTATCGATGTGATACGCAACCAAAAACTGGATCTGAACGGCCATAAGATCAGGATCGACGCAAGCAAGCGGTCGGGGTTTGAAAACCTGCTCTGCATTCGCCGCGGCGAATTCACGCTGTATGACAGCAAGGGCGGCGGCGAGCTCGCGGTTTCCTTTCCTAATGACAACAAAGCGTACAGCATCATCATGATGAGCTCCGAAAAGGAAGACGAGCCTTCAAAATTCACAATGAACGGCGGCACGCTGACCAAGCTGCGTCCTAACATAACGGACAGCTATGGAGCCAGCGGCTGCATCGGCGACGACTATTTTAATAAGCCCGAGAACGGCAAGCGCTCGCAGATCACGATCAACGGCGGCACGATCAACTGCCCATACGAGTGGGACAGGAGCAAGCCGCTCCTCGACCTCCCGGTTAAGGCAATGCCGCTGGCGCTGCAGCTACTCTACCAATCTCACGATCAACGGCGGTACCTTCAACGGCATTGTCTGGACGGATGAGCTGACGCGAGAAGAGGGCGAAACAGAGCCGCGCGTTGTCCTCAACGGCGGCGTGTTCAACTCTCCGTTCGTGGTGGAAGGTATGCAGAAGGAGGCGACGCAGATGGTCATAGACGGAGCGCGCTTCAACGACGGCTTTCATGTTGACATAGCCGGAAAATACAGATTAATTTATGGGAACCATCCCGCCGTTGTTGCTCAAAGAGCGGCGTGTTTACCTCGCCCGACAAGAATCCCAAACTCGACATTTACAATGTTACCGCAAATAGCTATGGCAATGGGGTGAATTCGGATGCCACAGCGCGTGCCAAGCAGAAAATGATACTTCACTCCATGAAGTGCTTCCCGAACAGCGCGATAAAGGTAAACGGAAAGATCTATACCTCAGAGAACATTGAGTCGCTCGTGGGGAAAAATAATGATGCTTTCTATCTGAAACTCAACTCGAGCAATCCCATCGAGGTCATCCGCAACGCATGGGGCATGAAGTCCGTTACGCTGGACGGCAAACCCATCAACTCCTTCAAGGACTGGAAGGGCACCGTTGAGCGGATGGACAACAGCAAGGATCATACCATCAAATTCGAGTGGAATCCTCTGGCGAGTGAGTTGGTAAATGCGGGCTATAGCTATCGAACCACGTGCGAGCATTATATCTCCGGTTCTTCCGCGGTACAGCAGACAGATACCATCGCTGCCGATAAAACCTCGCATACGGTCACCATTCCTGCGGGCGCAGACCCAAAGGTCTATTCCTATGATTTGCAGCTGAATCTGGATAAGAACGGCAGCTCCGTCGGCATTTTCAGCAACCAGCATATCGTCAAGCTGGTGGTAAGCGAAGCACCGGTGGTTGACACCCGTACATCCATCGAAAGTGTGACTCTGAAAGTTCCTAAATTGAAGGAAGGAGCTGCATCGGGAGATAACTTCACGCTTTCCGGCACCAACACCGGTGTCAGCACCATCAATACGGTTTGGGAAGGCATTCCTGCGTCTGGAGCAGTAGCAGGCAACTTCTATGCCGCACGCATAACGCTGACGGCAAAAGACGGCTATGCCTTTAATACCAATACCCAAGTGAAGCTGAATGGCGATTACTTGAGCACGGGTTCCGGCATCAATAACGGCGGCGCAGGAATGACTATCTATGTGAATGTGCCCGTTCGACATGAACACAATTTCGGCACATGGCAAATTGCCGGCACCGGCAACGTCCATGTCCGGAAGTGCAGCTGTGGTGTGCAGGAAGAAAAGCCGCATGAATGGAAATACCTTGAAGGTCAGGATAAGTACAAGTGTACCGTGTGTGGGTATGAGATTGACGGTGAAAAGGAGCGTATTACCTATGTGTATGCTTCTCCACGCAGCCCGATTGCCGGTGAACATCCCGGCGACTACACACCGGCAGAATGGGTAAAGATTGGCGGTGCAAATTATACGGTGGAGAGCATTGTTTGGAAGAACATGGACGACACCGATGTAACTACATTTGAAGCCGGCAAAATCTACAAAGGCACTGTAACCTTTAAAGGCAGATACAGGGTTTGCGTTTGATGGGGATAGAATCTATAGCGATAAAATTTTTGACTCAAGTAATGCTGAAGTTGTAGGCAATTATACGCTTGCCGACGGAGGCACAACCCCTGACCGCTACCTTCAAGCTGAAGGATGAGAATGTTGTCAGACCCGGTCTGAAGGTCAAGGTCAAGCTGCCTACGCTGAATGACAAGATTGGTCAGAGTCTTCCTACAGTTGAGCTTGTAGACACCACCCTTCCGGAAAACGTTGCGCTTGTGTATTCCGTATACGAAGACAACCTTTTAAGCGAAGAAATAACTGATCCTGATTACAAGGTAAAACCGAATCAGAAGTATATCTATGCGGTATGGCTGAAACATGGTGACAGCACTGACATTACAGAGATTACAAAGACGTATAATGTTTCCTACGAGGTTACAGACGGCGGAGACACTGAGACTTATACTGATTTGGTCGGATATGGTGTCCTCGCGATGTATCAGACACCCGATACCAGCAAGATCAACAGTGTTGCGCTGACGGTTACCGCCCCGAAATACGGCGAAGCCCCTGCAACCACGGCCACCGGAGCCAATGACACCCGGTACACCGTTGGCACACCAACATGGTCTCCTGCTGTGACGGACGGCAAGTTTGGCGCAAATACCTACACCGTTTCCATCCCTGTGACGGCAGCGGAAGGCTATAGCTTCGATGAAAACGGTATCTATACCATCAATGGCTATGTGGCAACTTATGCGGACGGGAAAGTCAGCTATACCTTCCCACAACTGACAGCCCCCATACCCACGATACTGACGTGCAGCCTTGGGTATACATGGACCCAGGTACGCATATCAAGACCTGCACAGCAGGCGACGATTTCAAGGTTGAAGGCCCACCTTTCCGCATGGACGAAGGTTGATGAAAGCACCCATAGCCGTACTTGCTCCAAGTGCAAGAAGTCCGGCGAAGCCACAAACTACACCGAAACCGCCACGCATACCTGGGTATGGGTAGTGGATCAGGAGGCGGCGCTGAATCAGCCCGGCAAGCAGCACGAGGAATGCACCGGTTGCCATGCAAAGCGCAGCGAGAACACCGAGATCCCCGCCCTGCGGGATTACGCCGTTACCGTCACCGGCGGCACGGCAACCGTTGCCGCAGGCACATCCATCACCCGCGCCATGGAGGGCGTTGAGGTCACCGTTACGGCACAGGTTCCTGACGGAATGTACTTTGTCAAGTGGGTCGTTAAGGCAGGCGGCGTAACGCTGGCTAACGAGACCAGCGCCACCACCACCTTCACCATGCCCGCAAGTGATGTGAAGATTGAGGCCACCTATAAGGATGCGCCTCCTAGCCATAGCGTATACGTTGGAATGACATATACGGCAGGAGATTTCATATACCAGATTACATCAATTGATACTGCAACATTAGGACAATCAAAGGTTATTGGTGTAGTAGCTGCTAAGAAGAATAAAATAACAAAGATTACAATTCCGGACAGAGCAGATTGTAAGGGATATGGATTAAATGTAACAGCCGTTGGAGACAAGGCATTTAAGTCTATGAAGAAACTTAAGAAGGTAACAATAGGTAACAAGGTAACTGTTATCGGAAAAAAATGCATTTAAGAAGTGCTCAAAACTTAAAACAGTAGTAATTGGAAAAGCAGTTAAGACAATAAGTTCTAAGGCATTTATAGGAGATAACAAGATTAAGAAGATTACATTCAAAGGTAAAAAACTTAAGACTGTAAAGAAGAATGCATTTAGCAAGAAAGCAAAAGAAAAACATTAAGTCTAAGAAGACTAAACTTAAAGGAAATAAGAAAGCCATTAAGTTGTTTAAGAAGAAACTTAAAATTAAATAATTAAAAAGTAATTAAAGAGGCTAGCTTTTTAAGAGATGGACATTTCATGTATGTCTTGTATTCTGCGAAAAGGTAGCCTCTAATAAGTTTATTAAGAGGGAGATAAAATGAAAAAAAAAAATCGAGATTTTTTTCTGTTACTGTCACAAGTGCCAGTGACAAGAGCCCAAAAAGTCAGTACAATTGATACTGTAAGATTAGAGTTATGCTTTTAGAAGGTGGTGATGAATGATGAAAAAAATCGTTTTGGACATTCAGAGCGATATCCATGCGCACACCATGGAGCGAATGCTGATGCAAAAATTGGACGATTGCCAAGTTGTGATTTCCGAGTCGCCGGACGCAACCGCCGAGTGGTGCAAGACGCATCGACCGGATGTGCTTTTAATGGAGGTCAAGGCGTATTCGCCATGGATGTTCAAAGAACGAATGGCAATCCGTGACAAGGTAAAACGGAACACGGAAAACTGCCGGGTCATTCTCTTTGTGGATGACGATACAGACGAAGAGTTGACCGAAAAGGTACGGCAGGCAAAGCGCGAGGGTCTGATAGACGCTTTTCTCTTCGGTTCGGTATCCGAAAACTACTTTGCTTCGGTAATCGACAGTGTTTAAATCAGGCAACACAAAATGCATAGACAAATTTTCAAAATAATATTAAAGGAGGAAGGTGGTGATGGAATGATATGAATGTATTTGACGCTTCTTCGTTCTCCGAACGGATGGGCAATGGCGGACGCTCTTTTTTGCCGTGTGGGAGAGCCGATAAATCAACTCACACGCTCAGATCACCCGGCGAAATGCCGAAAAAGAAACAAGGAGGAATTACTTATGAAAGGAGGAAGATTTGATGAGCAAATCTAAAAATGTAGTTAAAAAATTAACTACGATATTATTTACGATATTATTTACATTAGTATCAGTTTTCGCCATTGAACCAACTAATGTAAATGCAGAAACAACTGATATTACCGAAATTAAATTGACAGGTAATTATCAATATGGAACTGTTCCAGCAGGAGTATTACCTGCATTTAATCCTAGAACTACTACTGAGGGTATTAGGATGGGAACTAATGCAGATTGGTCATACTTTTATAAATGAAACTTCTGTGTGGAGCGGATTTGGTTCAGAAACACCAGTTGCATATAATGATGGTACCACAAAGTATGGATATAGATTTCAAGTAAAAACAAATGATGGATATCAACTTGCTTCAGATTTAAAAAGTTATCTATAATGATGAAGATGTTACCTCAACCGTAGAAGTAACAAGGTGGCCTTGGGGTGCTTATGTTACTGTTGATTTAGGAAAAAGCAACAGGAGAAAACCCTGCTACTCATACTGTAACATTCAATTCAAATGGTGGAACTGAAATTGCACCAAAAAAAGTTGTAAGTGGATTGAAAATTAAAGAACCATCAAGACCAACAAAAGATAAATATGTTTTTAGAGGTTGGTATGAAGATAATACACATAGTGTACCATTTGACTTTAATAATACACCAATTACATCTGATATGACTCTTTATGCAAAATGGGAAGCAGCAAATTCTATCAACGAGATTAGACTTGCTGGAGATATTCAATATGGAACTGTTCCAGTAGGAACACTACCATCATTTAATCCTAGAACTACTACTGAGGGTATTAGGATGGGAACTAATGCAGGTTGGTCATACTTTATAAATGAAACTTCTGTGTGGAGTGGATTTGGTTTAGAAACACCAACTGCAGTAAATGATGGCAAAACAAAGTATGGATATAGATTTCAAGTAAAAACAAATGATGGATATCAACTTGCTTCAGATTTAAAAGTTATCTATAATGATGAAGATGTTACCTCAACCGTAGAAGTAACAAGGTGGCCTTGGGGTGCTTATGTTACTGTTGATTTAGGAAAAAGCAATTGGAACACCAGTTGTTTATACTATAACATTTAATTCAAATGATGGAACATCAGTTGAATCGCAAAATGTAAATGCTGGAGAAAAATTAACAGAACCAACACCAGCTCCAACAAAAGAAGGATTTACTTTTTGGTGGATGGTATGAAGATTAAACATTCAGTAAGAAATTTGATTTCAACACACCGATTACTGATAGTATGACTCTTTATGCAAAATGGACAGAAAATAAATATACACTAACATTTGATGCTAATGGTGGAAGTGGAACAATGGCACCAATTGCTGATCTAACTGGAGAATACATATTACCATCAAATGAGTTTACAGCACCAACTGGAAAGCAATTCAAAGGCTGGTCATTAACTACTGATGGAGCAATTGTTACTAAAGTAGATATGACTGAGAATAAAACTGTATATGCAATTTGGGAAGAACATTCCTGTAGTAACATATACCGTATCCTTTGCGGCTAACGGCGGTACAGGCACAATGACGGCTGCCACCGGCATCAGTGGCAACTACACGCTGCCTGCCTGCACCTTCACTGCTCCTGCCGGTAAGCAGTTCAAGGCTTGGAGCGTTGGCGGTGTTGAAAAAGGCGGTTGGCGACAAGATTACCGTTACT